>Ga0209913_1000491_pt1 | contig 32787 bp, 29 predicted proteins | sample PersoiDNA2013203_FD_185805 | JGI IMG/M metagenome (GOLD analysis project Ga0209913, IMG submission 185805) | Permafrost soil microbial communities from the Arctic, to analyse light accelerated degradation of dissolved organic matter (DOM) -... | ecosystem: Environmental > Terrestrial > Soil >... | reverse complement strand
ATGCATACACCTTCGCGGCTGTCGACCCTTACCGCGCCGCCACGCACAACAAGGGCATCATGAACGGCATCGATCCTGTCATCGTCGCCACCGGCAACGACTGGCGCGCGGTCGAGGCAGGCGCCCATGCTTATGCTGCACGCAACGGCCACTACACCTCCCTCAGCACCTGGGAAATCGGCAACGACGGCCATCTGGTCGGCACACTGGAAATCCCGATGCCGGTCGGTCTGGTCGGCGGCGCCACCAAGACGCATCCGCTGGCACGCCTGGCACTCAAGATCATGGATGTGAAGTCGGCGCAAGAACTGGCTGAAATCGCCGTCGCCGTCGGTCTCGCCCAAAACATGGCTGCCCTGCGCGCCCTCGCCACCGAAGGCATCCAGCGCGGCCACATGGCCCTGCATGCGCGCAACATTGCGCTGGCAGCCGGTGCAGCGGCGGATGAAATGGATTGGGTGGTACAGCAGATGGTTGCCGCCAAAGACGTGCGCGTCGATTTTGCAGTTAAGCTGCTCAGCCAGCGACGTGAAAAATAAGACTCACCCGCAGCACAAAAAAGATCGCTTCATCAGAAAGCATCGATAACCAGGAGACAACATGCAAGCACAATTCAAACTGAACACCCTCGCCCGTCTGATCGCAGCGTCCGCGCTGTGCTTCGCCGGGGCTGCGCAGGCGCAAGTCTCGGACGACGCTGTCCGTATCGGCTTCATCACCGACATGTCCGGCCCCTATGCCGACACGGACGGCGCCGGCGGCCTCGAAGCGATCCGCATGGCGGTGGCCGACTTCGGTGGCAAGGTGCTGGGCAAGCCGATCGAAGTGCTGTCCGCCGACCACCTGAACAAGGCCGATATCGCCGCCACCAAGGCGCGTGAATGGGCCGACCAGCGCGGCCTCGATATGCTGATCGGCGGCGTCAACTCCGCCACCGCGCTGGCGACGAATAAGGTGATGGCGGAAAAGAAACGCGTCTACATCAACATCGGTGCCGGCTCGGCGCGCCTGACCAATGAAGAGTGCACACCCTACACCGTGCACTATGAATACGACACCGTGGCCCTGGCCAAGGGCACCGGCAAGGCGGTCGTCAAGCAAGGCGGCAAATCATGGTTCTTCCTGGAGGCTGACTACGCATTCGGTCATGCGCTGGCCAGCGACACCGGCGCCGTGGTCAAAGCCAACGGCGGCACCGTAGTGGGCTCGGTGAAGCATCCGCTGTTCGCCTCCGACATGTCGTCCTTCCTGCTGCAGGCGCAGGGTTCCAAGGCGCAGATCCTGGGCTTGGCCAACGCCGGTGACGACACCGTCAATGCGATCAAGGCGGCCAAGGAATTCGGCGTCACCAAGACCATGAAGCTGGTGGGCCTCTTGATGGTGATCAACGACATCCACGCACTCGGCCTGAACAACGCCGAGGGATTGATGATGACCGACAGCTGGTACTGGGACAAGGACGAAGCATCGCGCCAATTCGCCAATCGCTTCTTCCTGAAGATGAAGAAGATGCCGAGCACGCACCAGGCGGCAGCTTACTCCGCCACCACGACCTACCTGAAGGCAGTCGCCGCGATCAAGACCGATGATTCGACCAAGGTCATGGCCGAGCTGAAGAAGATGAAGATCGATGATTTCTACAACAAGGGTTATATCCGCGCCGACGGCCGCAACATCCATGACATGTACCTGTATCAGGTCAAGTCGCCGGCGGAGTCCAAGAAGCCCTGGGACTATCTGAAGCTGGTGGAAACCATTCCCGGCGAGCAGGCATTTACCACCGTCGCCGAATCGAAGTGCAGTTTGCTGAAACCGCAGTAATCAAAAAATCTCCTGCAGTACCTGAAGTTGTGGTGATGTGAACCGGCCGGCATTCGAACAATGCTGCCGGTTCTTTTTTATGTTCGTTGTTTTCTCAGGAAAACTGCCTGAACCGAAGTCGGCTCACTTTTCGACTTAGTTACCGCTGCGACGATAAAACGCCATCGTGCCTGCCAGCGCCAGCAAAATCGCGCCGCAAGAGCGATCCAGCCACAGGACTGCGCGCTGACGCAGCAAACTGACCGCACGTGCACCGATGAGGGCGTAGCCCAGCATCACGCTGAAATCCAGCCCGGCAAACACCAGACTGATCGCTGCATACTGCGGCCATTGCGGCTCGGCGGCATTGATGAACTGCGGCAGCAGCGCTGAGCAAAACAGATATCCCTTTGGGTTAGTCACGGCGACCAGAAACGACTTGGCAAAAATCCGCGACGGCGCCACATCCTCCGGCTCGACCATCGCACGCGAAAGATCCAGCCCGCCCTTGGAGCGCAGCAAGCGAATCCCCAGCCAGGTCAGATACGCCACGCCTATCCATTTCACCACCGAAAACCAGAACTCGGAGGCAGCCAGTACCGCGCCCAAGCCGAGCGCAACCGAACCTACCAGCACAAAGTCCGACGACACCGCGCCGAGCATCCCCGGCAACGAACGGCGTACGCCATAGCGCGCACCATTGGCCAGTGCCAACAACACAGTCGGGCCTGGTGTGGCGATCGTCACCAGCGCCACCAGAGCAAACAGTGCGAGCGTCGTGAAGTTAAGTGTGTGTGCAAGCATGAGTAATCCAAAATCGTTAAATTAAACGGTGCGTCTCTGATATCGATCGAAATCCGGGCGACCTCAGTCGTAAAACTTCATTCCGGCGTAAGGCGCTTCCCGGCATTGTGCCAGCCGCGACGGCAAATCGCCGACATGTGCTTCGAGCTTGTGTCCATCCGGATCAAGAAAATAGAAAGAATCGCCTTCGCTTTTGTTGTCCTTCCAGCAAACGACGCCTTCTGACTCAAGATAAGACTTAAACGGCAAAAAATCTTGCTGCGAAATCGAGAAGGCATAGTGCGTATAGTCCGGACGCGGAGTCCCGTCTATTTTGCCATCCAGCGACAAACACAGCCACAGATCGCCAATCGTCAGATAAGCGCCGGCATCCCAACTCGCCTTCAGCTTGAAACCAAGCGAGCGCTGATAAAACGCAAGACTCGCAGGTACGTCACGGACTGCCAGTGTCAGGTGATTTAATCCCGTGAGCATGGGAGGCCTTCATTGCAGGTTAAATGGGAGAATTATTGTTCCTTGAAGCGCTACAAATTTGCACGTGCTTGAATACTTAGTGCTTGCGAAGAATCGCTTTCAAAAAAAGCTTGAGATCCTTCTCCAGATCCACACCAAAATCTTGTCTTGCTACACCTCGGAATACCAGCGGTTCCAGCATGGAGTCGCTGTCGTCTACGGTTCGGACGGCGCCACCCAAGGCGTCAAACTTGATGGAATAAATATAGTCAGGATTCCTCACAAGATCGGGATTGTCCACATAGCGCCGGACACGGAAGCTCAAACTCAGGGATTCCGGCTTTTGACTATCTTCCTTCAACTCATCCGCCCACCAGCCCGCTGACTGCAGTTCACCTCGCAGGGACGCAACCATCGTCTTGACCGCATCAATGGCTCTGGATGTGATGATGTCAAAATCCTCCAGCGCCTGTCTGGCATCGTCCTCAGCCGCTTGTTTCTCCAGCGCTATCTCGCGTAGTGCTTCGTCAAGTATTCCCATGGATCATCTTTCATTTCATTGAAGAGCGAATGGTAGCTGACAAGTACTCGCACTTCACAAAAAACTTGCTCGCCGAAGCGCCGTCACTTGCCAACCGCGACTCGGGGATTGCAGTCCGGGTGAACCCAAGCTTGCAAATGATGCCGGTACCGGCTGCGCGGAGCATGTTACAGGCGTTCATTGCCTGGACTGCCTTGCGATAGCATGGTGGCTGAGCATGCGCAATGAACATCGACTTACGCATACTCATTCCACGATAATCACTCCCGGTCTGCGGCGGCAAGGATCGCCCGCAGTTGCTCCTCAAACACTTCCGGCGGCTGGCCTCCCGAGATCAGATAGCGATCGTTCACCACGACTGCCGGCACACTGCTGATGCCGCGTTGCGCCCACAACGCCTCTTCTGCCTTCACGTCCTGCGCAAAACGATCGGATGCCAGTATGTCGCTCGCCTCTGCGCCATCCAGGCCGGCGTCCTTGGCAAGCTGTACCAGCACATCCTTGTCCGCAATGTTTTTCCCATCGGTGAAATAGGCTTTGAGCAAGAGCAATTTGAGCTCCGCCTGCACATTCTTTTCTTTTGCCCAGGTCAGCAGGCGATGAGCGTCAAAGGTGTTGTACACGCGGCTGTCATCGTCGCGATTCATTGTGAAGCCGACCGCAGCCGCCCTCGCCCGGATCTGTTCCCGATTGACGCGAGCCTGGTCGGCAGTGATGCCGTATTTTTCAGTGATGTGTTCAAGATGAGTCTCGCCCGCCGCAGGCAAGTTGGGATTAAGTTCGAAGGGATGGATGGTGAAGTCAACATGCGCCGCCGGACCGATACGTTCGAGCGCAGTGTTAAGACCTGCCAGGCCGATAGCGCACCAAGGGCACACAACGTCGGAAACGAAATCAATCTTCAAAGCGTTATTCATGGTCAATACCTCATGACATGGCACCTGTCTTCCAGTGCCGTTAATAGATGAGGATATTGTAAGTCGGATGCGCGAGTGGCATCTGGCAGTGCACCGGGACGCACCGTCACGGTTCCGCCGGGGCTGACGATATTGCAAGACGGCGGATCGTCTCACCATCCGAAGCCTACCCTTGCAGTTTGAGTTGCGTAGACGTCTTGAAATAAAAGTGTACATCCTGCGTACGAGTATTTTCGTGCTCCATCTGCATCAACGCAACACCAAAGATCACAAGCGAGCGATATGTGGTGTGGCTGAATGTTCCTTGCAACGGTTAATTACCAAACCGTCAATGCTTGTGCATTTTTTTCTGAAAAGATACCTCGGACGCCAACTAAAGAATGCTAATCTGGTAACCGACAATTACATCAATAACGTACAAAAAATCAATGTCGTTGCGTTAGGAAAGCTGCCAGGCTAAGACGGTATTCCAACAACGTTGCCATTATCGGTTCGACAAGTAAAACCGTTCATTTAGAGGTATTTCAATATCGCGTCAGATTGAAGAAACCCGGGACGGATCGGGGCCGGTGCTTGCCAAGGGCCGGAATATAAACATCTACATCACCTCTCCTTCCGAGGGAAACATGAAACTCTCACAGCTGAAAATCTCTACGCGCCTGGCAATCGGATTTACGTTGGTCTGTGCGTTGCTTATTACCGTCACACTGCTCGGCATCATCCAGATGGCGCAGCAGAAACAGCGCATGGAGGAGATCACGAAAATCAATAACGTTGAAGCCAGCGAAGCTTCGGCGATGTACCTCTCCATTACCGAGCGAGCGCTGGCTTTGCGTAACATGATTCTGCTGGGCGACAATCCACAGGAAATCGACGGCGAAATGAAACGCATCGATACGCAAGCGCAAAAATATGCTGCATCCGAGAAGAAACTGGGAGCCATGCTCAAAAGGGAAAGCTCCACGAGTGCGGAAGAACTCAAGCTGTTCGACACCATTGCAGAAATCTCCACGGCCGCAAACGTGCATATCAAAAAGGCAACCGAACTGATTCTGGCCGGCAAGCGGGACGAGGCATACTCGTTGCTGCGCAGTGAATTCCGGCCGATCCAGCGAAAATGGTGGGAGCAGCTCAACAACTTCATCGTCCTGGAAAACAAACAGAATGAAGAGGCCTCGAACAATGCAGATGCGGCCTACGCAAATGCGCGTTTCATGATGCTGCTGTTTGGCGGGCTTGCGCTGGTCGTCAGCATCATGGCGGCTTATCTGATCACGCGCAGCGTACTGAACCAGCTCGGCGGAGAGCCCGCCTACGCGAATCAGATTGCGACCCGGATCGCGCACGGCGATCTGACCGTCAATATTGACACCAAGCCGAGCGATCAGGATAGCCTGCTGTTCTCAATGAAGAGCATGCGCGACGCTCTGGCGCAAATCGTCGGGCAAGTGCGCGCCGGAACCGATACGATTGCAACAGCGTCCAGCCAGATTGCCAAAGGCAATCTGGACTTGTCATCGCGGACGGAGCAACAGGCAAGTTCGCTGGAGGAGACGGCTTCGTCAATGGAGGAACTGGCATCGACGGTAAAACAAAATTCCGGCAGTGCGATCCAGGCTCACGAACTTGCGGTGTCGGCGTCTGACATCGCGACCAAGGCCGGCGAAGTCGTGCAGCAAGTCATCAACACGATGAGTGTGATCAACGATTCATCGCACAAGATTGTCGAGATTATTTCAGTCATTGACGGCATTGCGTTTCAGACCAATATCCTCGCACTGAATGCTGCCGTGGAAGCGGCACGTGCCGGTGAACAGGGGCGCGGTTTTGCCGTTGTCGCCTCGGAGGTGCGTAACCTGGCGCAACGCAGCGCGACTGCAGCAAAAGAAATCAAGGTGCTGATCAGCGACTCCGTGAAACAAGTCGATATCGGACGTTCTCTGGTTGAGCAGGCCGGCACGACGATGGTCGAGGTCGTCGGCAGTGTCCGGAAGGTCAATGGCATGGTCGCAGAAATTTCGCAATCCAGCCGTCAGCAAAGCGATGGCATCGAACAAATCAACGACGCCGTTGCGCAAATGGACAACGTCACTCAGCAAAATGCCGCGCTGGTCGAGCAAGCCGCTGCCGCAGCACAATCCTTGCAAGAACAGGCGGCGAAATTATCGAACCTGGTTGGCATCTTCAAACTGGGAACCTTGCCTATGCTGAAGAACAGCATCGATATCACGCCGAGTCGTCTGGAGCTTGCCTGACCGAGCGGATAAATGCTGAAGGTGAAGCGGTTGTTCACGGATTCTTGTGAATAGCCGCTTTCATTCAGCACGACCGGCATTTCATCAGCATGAACCGCCGTTATGGATTACTGTTGTTCAGGCATATGAAGAAGCGAGATTAGAAGCGGGATTAGAAGCGGAATTCAGTGCAACAAAGGCTGGTCTGTCCAATTGCCGGGTCCAGGCCCGATAAGTTTGATCCGATATCGTGTGCAATGCATCGATGCGATCATGCAATTCTTTCAGAATTCTCGTCTCGCTTTGGACTGCCGGCCCATGCGCCCGGAGCAGTTCGGCTCGACCGGCTGCACACCAATTTTTGACGCTTTCCTCGGTCACTTCCAAATGACCTTGAAATGCCCAGTGGCGGCCACGGATGAAACCTTTGTTCAGGCAATGACTGCCGTACATCGTACGAATGGCGCCAACCGGAATTTCAAACGTATCGTAATGCCAGTTGAAGATCGTCGCCTGTCTTGGCAACCCCATCAACTGTTGTGCATGTGGCGTGATCCATATCTGGCTCCAGCCGATATTGGGACAGATATTGCGGGAGACTTTCGCTCCCATGGCGCGCGCAAGCATCTGCGCGCCAAAACAATGCCCGAGAACTGGAACGTCACGTCTGATGGCATCTTGCAGCAACGCCCGCTCGTCCTCGATCCACGGCAAAATTTCATTGACGCAGTGATCGCTCCCCAACACGACAATCCCGCTGAATTTACTTGCATCGACGGGTGCCTTTCCATCCGACATCGGAGAAATGAGTCGGTACGGGATGCCGTTTTCATCCAAGTGATCGCGCAGTACGCCCGGCCCTTGCGTTGATTCGTGTTGAAGAATCGCGATTGGTCTCATAAAGTCAGGGCTTGCATCAACAAGCCCGTAGTGATGGAGACCTCAATGTAGAATCTTCAGTATAAAAACCGGATTCTATTTGATGTGATTTACGTAAAAAATGCGTAAAAATTCCACTATCCGCCCCTCTCCAAAACAAGTGACTGCCACGCTTTATGGGTGACCTAGCCCGAAGTAACTAGTCCAGCTATGACCGTTGGTTTGATCCAGATGGTGGTGTCGGGTCCATCTGAGAAAATCGACCTGGCCGAGCGCAAGTTGAGTAAAAAACTGTAAAGAAGAATGATTCTGTCAGCTTGCTGAAAGGTGATGTTGTACCCTCTCAACGATGCAGAAAAGAGAGCATCCGCGAGTTAAGGCACGATGAACATTCCATTACACATTGATCCAAACCACATTGAGATCCATCGCCTGTTTGCAACGCCTCTTGCGACCATAGAGGTTCCGGCGGTGTCTGGATTCAATGAGGCGCTAGCTGATTACATCCTTGTACGACAGACGAATGAAACTTCAGAGCAGCACAGCAATGTCGGTGGTTGGCAGTCCTCTCCCGACCTGGGTAATTGCGATAGTCCGGCAGTGAAATCGCTTATTGATTTCAGCCGATCGTTTGTGGATAAGCTCACCGCGCTCAACTCCGTTCATGGACTGACTGAAGTCACTCATACCTGGAAAGTTGAAGGCTGGGCGAACGTCAATTTTCCTGGTTGCACCAATGCGCTTCATGCTCACCCCGGTGCATTTTGGTCCGTTGTTTACTGGGTAGATGATGGACATGATTCTTTAGGAAAAGACAACGGAGGGAAACTTGAGTTTTATGATCCAAGAGGAATACTTCCGGCCATGTATTCTCCAGCTCTTCGCTTCCGTATAGAGGGATGCCTGAATGCCGGGTATACACAGACAATTACTCCTATCACCGGCCATTTAGTCGCTTTTCCATCTTGGCTGCTGCACTCAGTGAGTACCTATGTTGGCACCCGCCCTCGCATTTCCATAGCCTTGAATTTCTCGGTCTAGCGGCGACTCTGCTGCTACGATTTGCGTCATGGCGGCTGCCCCACTACGCTGTTGATTTGTGCGTGGATTTAACCCAGGTTTGCAATGAGTGATGCGCTTATCTGGCAATTCAAAATCGCTATAAGACTTGCTGCTTCAAGCGAAATAGTGACGCACCGGACAATGCAAAACGAGGGCAAGCTGAGCTGCAAATAAACACAGGTTCGTCAACGTCAGCTTCTGACAGTCAACCGACATCAAATCGTAAAAACACCACTCTGATACTGTGTGCACATGAACTCCACAAAAGCGCGAACTTTGGGGCTCTGCAAGCGACGGGAAATGTGCAAGACCCAGAGTTCGACTTCCTCGCCTACTTCTCCCCATACTGCCAGTTCGCCTTTCTCGATCGCGCCACCGATGATGGACTGAGGCATCAATGCCACTCCGGCACCCGCAATGATCGCATCCCGCACCATCAGCAATGAGGACAGGTGCAACACGGGCCGTGGTTCGATGGTGAGCTTGCTATCACGTATGGTCCAGATGTCTCCTTCACGATAGGTCGGTGTCACCACCGCCGGAACCGCGAAAGGAGTGTCACTATGTCTGCGTGGTACGCGAATAGATGGTGCAGCTGCCAAGACCAGGCGATCCTTCGCAAAACACCTCCCGACCAGATTACTGTCCTTGCGTGGATTGATGCGAACCGTCACATCGAAATGTTCTTCGACCAGATCTACCAGCCTGTCTTCTGCCACGGCTTCGACCTGAACTTCAGGATAGCTCGCCACGAATTTGGCGACTAGCTTTCCCAGCGCCAGTTGGGAGAAAACGAGCGGTGCCGCAATACGGAGGCGACCTTTAGGGCTGGCCATGCCTTCCCGCACCTCCTCCAGCGTGTCAATGACATCGCGCATCGGCCCCTCCGTCCCCGCCAGCAACAACTGCCCGGCTTCCGTCAATTCCAGGCTGCGCATGCCTCGCTCGATAAGTCGGATGCCCAACGCTTCTTCCAGATCTGCAACACGGCGCGACAACGTCGCTTTGGAGCGGCCGCTAGCGCGGCTGGCCCGGCCAAAGCCACCGTGAGTGGCTACCAGGCGAAAGTCTTCAAGGGCGTTCAGATCCATAGATGTCCCAATATTGATACAGAGCGTCTACATTTTATGGTCTTTGTTTTAAATGTGAAACCCCTTATCTTTGGCTCGTACCCAACTAAAAGGAGTTTGAGATGAAAAACGTTCGTGCATTAATGCTTACTCAATACGGCGGTCCTGACGCTGTCGGTATTTCGACGTTGGACACCCCGACAGCTGGCGCCGGTCAGGTGCTAGTCCGTGTCCACGCTGCAGGCGTCAACGGACTGGACTGGAAAGTCCGGGAAGGTTATGTCAGGGATGCCTTCCCTTTGCAGTTGCCTTCAGTCCTCGGAATCGAACTCGCCGGTATCGTCGAAGCGGTCGGGCCGGGCGTCACCCGTTTGCGCAAGGGTGACCGTGTGATGGGAGCGCTTGGCAGTCTTGGCGCCTATGCCGAGCTGGTGGCGGTGAGCGAGGAAAATCTCAGCTTGGTGCCGGAGGCGCTGAGTTTCGTGGAGGCGGCGGCCTTGCCTGTTGCTTCCGTTGCCGCTTGGCAGAGCCTTCATTTTGCAGGCCCGATACACGCGGGGCAGCGCATCCTCGTCCAAGGTGCAGCGGGCGGTCTGGGCGGTTTCGCTGTGCAGTTTGCGCATCAGGCCGGTGCCGTGGTATTCGCCACTGCGTTGGAAAGCCAGTTCGATTATGTCCACAGTTTAGGTGCGGATCATGTCATCGATTATCAACACGGTCGATTTGAGGAGACCCTCAAAGACATCGATCTCGTGCTCGATTATGTCGGTGGAGATGTCCTGGATCGTTCGTGGTCGGTACTTACCGAAAACGGCGCGATCATCAGCACCGCATCGCCTGCCATCCTGGCAAGCACGCCCGCCGGCCGCCGCGGGCTGTGGTTCATGAACAAGCCTGACGCCGAGAGGCTCCGCGTGATTGCCGATGAGGTGGCGCGAGGAAGCTTGCAGTCCCGGATCAACGCCGTTGTGAGCTTTGATGATCTGCCTGCTGCGATCGAACGTAACCGTACCCGTCCGCAAATCGGCAAGACCGTCGTGGACTTCTCCCTTTAATCAGTATTTTCAGAAAGAAAACACATCATGAGCATTCTCGTCACCGGTGCATCGGGCACCGTAGGTTCAAAAATCATCCAGCGCCTGGCATCCAGCGGCACGGAAGTGAAAGCATTGGTCCGTGTACCAGGAAAAGCAGCCCTTCCACCTGGTGTTACTGAAGTCGTCGGGGACATGGCAAGCACGGAATCCATGCGCGCAGCCTTGTCTTCGGTACGTACTTTGTTTCTGCTCAATGCAGTCGTTCCGGATGAAGTCACGCAGGCGCTGACGACCTTGAACCTCGCCAGGGAAGACGGGATTGAACGCATCGTCTACTTGTCCGTGATCCATGCGGATGTCTACACCAATGTGCCGCATTTCACCGGCAAGCACACTGTGGAACGGATGATCGAAAGCCTCGACATGCCAGCTACCATCCTTCGCCCGGCTTACTTCATGCAGAACGACGAGCAGGTCCGGTCCGTCATTGAGGGGTACGGCGTCTACCCGATGCCGATCGGCATCGCGGGTGTACGGATGGTGGATGTGCGCGACATTGCGGATATCGCTGCGGCCGAACTGCTCCGCCGACATCATGCTGCCCACGCCTTGCCCGGACGTACGCTCGAACTGGCGGGGCCGGAGGCGTTGACTGGCGAGATGGTCGCGGGCATCTGGAGCGAAGTGCTGCAACGTCCGATCGCCTATGGCGGCGACGGCCTCGATGGTTTCGAGCAACAACTGAAGGCTTATGGACCTGACTGGCTGGCCTATGACATGCGGCTGATGATGGCCCGTATTCAACAGCACGGCATGCATCCCCAAGACGGCGCTGCAGAGATCTTGGAGAAGATATTGGGACGTCCCCTGCACAGCTATCGGGAGTTCGTCGTTGACATGCTTGAGTCGGACCGTGCTTCAGTAGAACATTGAAACCCGGCCACATTCAGGAGTTCCGACATGACCACAATACATAAGGTTGTGAGGAACTCCTTCTTCCACTGCTATCGACAGATAGCAGGCTGAACTATAGTGACTTGCCGATGCATAATCTTTTTACGTCTGCGAATGACTGTTCGGCAAGCATAGAGTCTCGAAGTGAAATGTTCCAATAAAAGCCCTCTGATTAAGGTGCTTGTCGTTCACATGGAACGACAGCTTCTGGCAACAAGAGACATCCGCAATATGAATCCACCAGGAACATCAACCCCGACCGCCGGGTGCACGGTTAAAAACGAGATAGCCGGCAATCCCCAGCATGGCGATACCAAGAAGGCTGTCCTGAAGGCGCAGGAACCATAAATTTCTGCTGAGCCAGACACGAATTCTCGATGCACCATAGGCAAAACATGTGCCGTTCAACAGGCCCAGAACTTTTGAACTGACTGCTAAAACCAGCATTTGTTGCCAGATCGGTCCAATGTCCGGATCCACAAACTGCGGCAGGAATGCGACCAGGAAGATAAAGACTTTCGGGTTCAGCAAGTTGGTGAAAAATCCCTGCCAAAATACGCCGCGATCACTGTTGGTGCCGGCCGTTCCGATTGTCTCTGTTCCCTGAATGGAGCGCCGCAGGGCCCGCAACCCCAGGTAGACCAAGTAAAGTGCCCCGACGATTTTTACGCCTTCAAATAGCATGGGCGATTCTTGAAAGATTCCTGCCAGCCCGAACACGACCAGTGGAATCTGGATGATCCCGGCAGCAAATGTCCCCATCACGCTCAACCATGCGGCCTTGAAGCCTTGCGTCATGCCTCGCGTCAGCGTCAGCGCCATATCGGGACCGGGTGTCAGATTGAGTGCCAGGCTGGCGGTAATGTATAGCGCAAACAGATGAGGTGATGGCATGGCGACGTAGCTTTTGAGTTGATCTGATTGGATGAATCCGCTTCGCAATTGTCCAGCTTTTCTTTGCAGCGTGTTTATGGCGTCTTGAGAAATACGCTATCGTAAATTTTACGAATTTCAGCCACTGACTCAGGATCGTGCCATCTTTCGACAATGCGACGGTAATAGGGTTGACCACGGTTGGCGATCAGCACCTTGTTGACTTGCTCTACTACCTGGCGTCCCCATTCATTCTTCGAGCACATGACCCGGTTGAAGACGACTTCGTCTGCTTCTTGCATGGGAATGGCGATCAGTTCTCCCGGATGGCCCATCACGCGGGCCTGATCGAAGGCCAGCAGCGGCAACTCCACCATGAAGTCGATACGTCCTGCCAACAGCATGCCGATGGCTTCGATCTGTTCGGAATAGTTTTCTTTCGGTGGGTAGGCGACCAGCAATTTGTCCACGGTCGGACTGTAAGAACGGTCGCGCATCACGGATGTGATGAACTGGTGATTCTTCAGCAAAGCCTGCAGTGATTTTCGCCCCTTGAAGTCATTCAGGCGGTCTCGGCGTACGATGATCCGGAGTGGGAGAAAAATCGAACTCGGCAGAGAAAAATAACCATAGGATTCACGTTCCGGCGTTTTCAACGTCCCGTTATAGCACCAGTGACTACCCTTTTTGATCTCGCTGTTAATGCGCGGAAACGGCGCCTCCAACTCCACATGCTGATACTGCGGCATCTTTTCCTTGAGGACATCCAGGGTCTGGTCAAAGATACCTTGATGTGCCCACTCCCCTGTTCGAATCATGTAGGGCGGCACATTATATTTTCCCCACACAATCTGGTCGGCAGCCATTGCAACGGGAAGTGAAGCGCTCATCAGCAAGGGAGCCAAAACGTAACGCAGAACTCTATACAGCATCGCCTACTTTCTTCAATGATGGCGGAGAACCACTACGCGACCAGAACCTGGTTGCGTCCCGCAAGTTTTGCACGGTACAAGGCTGCGTCGGCAGCCTGCAGCAGCGCATTGATATCACCGCTATCCTGGGAGGGCATGCAACTGGCCACGCCGACGCTCACGGTGATACGCCCGAAATCCGACAGTACGTGGGGCATGTCCAGAGAAAAAATGGCGTCGCGCATTTTGTGCACAAGAGCCAGTCCCGATTCGCCATCCGTGTCCGAGGCGATCAGTGCAAACTCTTCTCCACCATAGCGCGCCACGGTGTCGCCTGCCCTGCCAACGGTCTGTTGCAAGGTGCTGGCAACCCAGCGCAATACTTCGTCACCGGCAATGTGCCCATATTGGTCATTGTAGTTTTTGAACCAGTCCACATCGAATAAAGCGACCGTCAATGGCTTACCGTTGCGTGCGCAGCGCCGCCACTCCTGATCAAGGGTCTGATCAAAACAGCGGCGATTGGGAATGCCCGTCAGTGCGTCAGTCAGGCTGAGCAACTTGAGTTGCTCGTTGGCTTGCGCCAGATCGCGGGTACGCTCGGCGATGCGCAGCTCCAGCGACTTGTTCAAAGCACGCAGCGACTCTTTCTCCTGCTGCAACTCGTCATAGAGCGCACGGTTTTGCCTCATGTGCTTTCTCAGACTCGCCAACATGGCGTTGATGGCGTCGGCGAGAAAATGCAATTCATGCTGTTTCTTCCCAGGCAACGCAATGCTTTGATGCGTATCGAGCCGGTTCAGATCCTGCTCTCGCACGAAGGAGCTGAGTGTGGTGATCGGTGTGCCCAGCCAGCGCTGAAACACATAGAGGAAGATAAACCACAGCACCAAGGTCTTGATGATGGAGTTGATCAGAATAAGCGTGAACCCATAGGCCACTTTTCTGACCACGACGTGCCGGCTTGAGTACACCGTCCAGGAGCCGATATCGTGGATAAGGTTATGTTCATCGCGATAGAGAATAGGAAATCGATGGCCGGTTGCAGCATTCAGGAAACCTGTCGCCACCGGGCTGCGTACGCCGTTACCGTCGACATGAATCTGCTTGCCGTCACTGTCATCAATATTGCCCAGTGCGAGCACCAAACGTCCCTGAGGATCTTCTATCTTGACGCCGGTCACGACCGGCAGATTGCTGATCCCGGCGAGAGTGGCTTTCTGCACGTCCCCTTGAAAGCGCCATGTCGAGCTGGCCAGACTGGCACCAAACGTCAGATCCATGGCCATCAATTCATTGTCGATGCCAGTTTTCGTATGCTGGTAATCAGCAGTCAGCTGGACGCAAGTAACAATGAGCGTCACGACAAAGTAACTGCCAAAAATGATCCGTAGCAAATGTACTGCCAAAGAATGCTTTGATACAAAATTCATATTCTCAAGAGGACAGTATGCTTTGTGCGAAGGAAAACAAGTTGGCAGGATCGTATTTGTTTCTCATACGCATCAGTCGTGGCCGATAGTCGCCATAGTAAGCTGTTGCCCCAATGTGCGTGCCGTGGCATGAAATTCGAATCACGCATTCCCCCCCGGTGAAGTTTATTCTTTCTGCATGCGTGGAATGGATCCGCGCTGCCAAATAATTTTACCCCTGCCCCTATTATTGAGGTTTTTTGCGTCACCCAAACAACAAGCTCAACCCTTTCTTGGAGCTTATTTATTGTTACGGCTATTTTTTGAACATTGCCAAAATTCAACAAGACACTGATCGCATTCTTCTTTGCGCACATCGGCATCAATACAAAACCGGGACCTACCTGCGATCATTTGTCCAGGCAGCCTGCGTAGCAAACCACGCCGTCAAAAAATCAATGAACGCACTGACCTTCGCAGAAAGATGTGCTCGCTCCGGATAAACCGCAAAGATGTCGGACCCCGGTAAGGTCCAGTCTCCCAATACCTGTACCAGTTTGCCGCTCTTGATGTAGGAATGAACATCCCATTCGGAGCGCATCAGAATGCCATGGCCTTCCAGCGCCCACACCACGCCGGCTTCGCCGTCATTGGTACTGAGGCTGCCCCTGACTTTGATGGTCTCCTGCTTGCTGCCGCGCGCGAGATGCCAGGTGCCGTAGGCGGCGTCGCTTTCGCGCAAGACAATGCACTGGTGTGTTTGCAGATCCCTCGGAACCACAGGCGTGCCTGCTCTTTTAAGGTAGGCCGGTGAGGCGCAGAGCAATCTTTTGTTCGAGACGATTTTTCTTGCGACCATTCTGGAGTCCGGCACGGTGCCGAACCAGATACCGATGTCGAATGCCTTGTCGGCCAGATTGATGGATCTGTCGGTGAGTTCAAGCTGCACTTCCACTTCCGGAAAACGCCGTACGAATGCCGCGATTGCCGGCGTGATGTGCCGTCGGCCGAACCCGAAGGTGGCGTTGACACGCAGCACGCCTTTGGGAACGGCGCGGCTGCTGGAAACCGTCTGTTCCAGTTCCTGCAGTTCTGCAAGCAGCTTGGCGCCGGTTGCCAGATACACCTCGCCCTCATGCGTCACGCTGATACGTCGCGTGGTGCGATTGAGCAGTCTGACGCCGAGGCGTTTTTCGATCTGCGCCAGCCGCGACGTGACTGCCGGCGGCGTGACACCCAGCTCTCTGGCGAGCGAAGCCAGGGATCCCTGCTTCACCAGCTGTATGAAAAACTCCAGATCAGATATGCGGTCCATTATTAAACTCAGCTAAACAATAGATGTAGTGAATATGAATTATAAATAGCCACAGAATTATTACACTTCCTCCTCATGCAGTGCGCAAAAATTTTGGCGCTGCTCAAGACATGCAAGCGAAAAAGCATCCGAGGAGGAGGAAACATGGCGAAGACGCTATATCAAAAACTGGTGGAGTCACATACGGTGGCACGGCTCGACGAGCAAAACGTGCTGCTCTATGCAGACCTGCACATCATGAACGAATACACCAGCCCGCAAGCATTCGCAGGGCTGCATGAAGCCGCTCGTCCGGTGGCCGTGCCAGGGCAGCACTTGTCGGTGGTGGATCACATCATCCCGACACATCCGGTGAGTTTTCGGATCATTCAGGATCCGTCGTCCGCGCTGCAAGCCACTAATCTCGCCAAGAACTGTACCGAACACGGCATCGTGCTGTTTGATACCAACGATGCCTTGCAAGGGATTGAACACGTCATCACACCGGAACTGGGCATGATCCGCCCGGGCATGGTGGTGCTGTGCGGCGACAGTCACACCACGACCTATGGCGCGTTTGGTGCGCTCGGTTTTGGCATCGGCACATCGGAAGTCGAACACGTATTGGCGACGCAGACACTGGTGTACCGGCTGGCCAAGGACATGCGCATTCGCGTGGATGGCGTGCTGCCACTTGGCTCCAGCGCCAAGGATCTGATCATGTATGTCATCAGTTGCATTGGTGCGCAAGGCGCCCGTGGTTACGTCGTGGAATTTCAGGGAAGCGCCATTGACGCCTTGTCGATGGAAGCGCGCATGACTCTGTGCAACATGACCGTGGAAGCCGGTGCGCGCGGAGCGTTGATCGCTCCCGATGACGCCGCCACCGACTATGTTCTGGAACGCGCACCGGACATTGCCACGCAATACAAAGAAGCCGCGCTGGCGGAGTGGGCCACGCTGCATAGCGACCACGAAGCCACATTCGACATCGAGCACGTATTCGATGCAAGTGAGGTTGCACCCTACGTCACCTGGGGAACCAGCCCCGACCAGGCTGTACCGGTGACAGGAAAAATCCCCTCGCCCGCATCTGCACCAGATGCCACGGTACGTGCCGCGTCCGAGCAGGCGCTGCGCTACACCGGCCTGCAAAGTGGCACGAACATGGAAGGCATTGCCGTGCAGCGGGTGTTCATCGGCTCATGCACCAACGCCCGCATCGAAGACCTGCGTGTCGTAGCGGGAATCGTCAAGGGACGCAAAGTCGCCTCGTCAGTGCGCGCCATGGTGGTGCCGGGTTCCGGCGCCGTACGCAGACAGGCGGAACGTGAAGGCATCGCCCAGATACTCATCGACAGCGGCTTTGAATGGAGACAGCCGGGATGCTCCATGTGCCTGGCCATGAACGACGACTTCCTGTTGCCGGGTGAACGCTGCGCTTCCACCACCAACAGAAACTTTGAAGGACGGCAAGGACGCGGCGGCATCACGCATCTGATGAGTCCGGCCATGGCGGCCGCGGCGGCCATTACCGGCTGCATCACAGACGTCCGCAAATTAGGAGAAACCCATGTCTGATATGACCAGCACGAGCAGGATCGCTGACACTACCCGCGTCGAAGGCATCGCCGCATCCCTGCCCACGCCAAATCTGGATACCGACCAGATCATGCCCAAACAATTCTTGCGCGGCATCGACAAAAAAGGCTTGGACAAAGGCTTGCTCTATGACCTGCGCTATGACGCCGACAATCAGCTGCGCCCCGGGTTCGTTCTCAACCAACCGGCGTACAAAGGCGCTTCGATCATCGTCGCGGGGAGCAATTTCGGCTGCGGTTCAAGTCGCGAACACGCGGTATGGGGATTGCAGCAATTCGGCATCCGCGCGGTCATTGCTCCAAGTTTCGGTGAGATCTTTTATAGCAACGCGATGAATAACCGGTTGCTGCTGGTGATGCTTCCGGAGGCCGAGGTGCAACGCATCATGGAAGACGTCTCCAATCCGCTGACCAGCGATGTACTGATCGACGTCGGCAGCATGACCGTCAAGAGCCACAGCGTGGAAGCCTCATTTACCTTGTCGGCCCGCCATCACCACATGTTTCTCGAAGGCCTCGACATCATCGGCGCGACCTTGTCGCTGCAAGACAAGATCAACGCATTTCAGGAGCAGCACTGGCAACTGCGCCCTTGGTTGCACAACATCGCTCACGTCACCAGGGCACGGATCAATGCGACTTCGCCCGCCAAACCCCTGGGTAACAGCTAGCACTATTTCTTGAATCAAGCGGCAGCCGGCCCTACAAAATAAAAGAGGCTGCCCTTCCCTATAAGGAGACAAACATGGAAGCAACTTCAATCGATTCGCCCCACACCCGGCAAGGCATATGGCAATCCATCAGCAGCTATAAAATCGGCCCGCTGCCGTTACCGATTTATGTCGCCATTGCGGCAATCACCATCATTGCCGCGCTGAACAAAAAACTGCCCAATGACATCATCGGCGGCTTTGCAGTCCTCATGCTTGCCGGATTTCTATTGGGCGAAATCGGCAGCCGGCTTCCCGTCTTCAAGCACATCGGCGGTGCGGCGATTCTGTGCCTCTTTGTGCCGTCTGCGCTCATCGGCTTCAAGCTGATGGATCCGGAGATGCTCAAGGCCATCACCACCACCATGAAGACGGCAAACCTGCAGTATCTCTACATCGCCTGCCTGGTCGCCGGCAGCATTCTGGGCATGAGCCACAAGGTGCTGGTGCAGGGCTTCATGCGTATGTTTCTTCCGCTGCTGATTGGCTCCATCGCCGCCATTGCGGTGGGGATCTCCGTCGGCTGGTTGTTTGGTTACTCGCCCAAACACACTTTCTTCTTCATCATCATTCCGATCTTCGGCGGCGGCATCGGCGAAGGTATTTTGCCGCTCTCCATCGGCTATTCAGAAATCCTTGGGAGGCCTCAAGCCGAGTTGATTGCGATGCTGGTTCCTGCCGCGCTGCTGGGCAATGTTGTGGCGATTCTGTCGAGCGGCGTGCTGCGCTGGATCGGCGACAAGAAGCCGCATCTGAACGGCAATGGCTTTCTGGTCAAATCAGGTAAAGACGTTGATCTGCTCAAAACCGATCACACCAACGTCCCCATCGACTTGGGCCTGATGGGTGCCGGTTTGCTGGTCAGCTGCGCCTTCTTCATCCTCGGCGCGGTGCTGTCGGAATACACCGGCATCCCCGGCCCTATCCTGATGATCATCAGCGCAGCGTTGCTGAAAGTGTTCAAGCTGATTCCAGAGAAGATCGAACTGGGCGCCTACCAGATGTACAAATTCGTTTCGAGCAATCTGACGTTTGCCATCCTCGTCGGTCTGGGCGCCTTGTTCGTATCGTGGAAGGATCTGGTTCATGCCTTCACGCCAGGCTACTTTGCGGTCTGTGCCGCGACCGTCATCTCGCTGGTGGCGTCCGGCTTCTTCGCCGGCAAATGGCTCAACATGTATCCGGTGGAAGCGGGCATTGTGACGGCCTGCCACAGCGGCCTCGGCGGAACCGGTGACGTCGCGATTCTGTCCGCCTCCAACCGCATGGGCCTGATGCCCTTCGCGCAGATATCCACGCGTATCGGCGGCGCCGTCATGATTGTGTGCGCGACGCTGCTGCTGAAGTTGCTCAACTAGCCTTATATCAAGCGCATGGCTGCTTCAGGATGATCCGTGGAATAGCCATGCTGTCTTGCCAGTCTTCAGAGTAGTTTTCGATAGACGACAAAACCCGATTTCTCAGCAACTTTGTCGTATAGCTTCATTGCAGTGGCATTGGTCTCATGCGTTTGCCAATAGACTCTGCCGCTGCCTGCTGTCTTTGCCCGTGCATAGACTTCTTCAATCAACTTGCGTGCCACGCCCTGCCCTCTGGACGACTCTGCTGTAAACAGATCCTGCATGTAGCAGTTGGGGCCAATCTGCGTCGTGCTGCGATGAAACAAAAAATGCGCCAGTCCGATCAATTGCCCCGCGTGTTCCGCCACGATCGCATGTACCGGTTCGTAGGCATCAAAAAAACGTGACCATGTCATTGCCGTAATCTCATCGGCCAGCGCCGTCTCGCCATGGCGTCCGTAGAAGGCGTTGTAACCCTGCCATAACACCTGCCAGGACGCAAAGTCCTCCTTGCGTAGTGATCGGATAAGGATTGGATCGCCTTGCACGAGCGGGGTACCTGTCATGTTTCGCTTTCTGGATGAGATGGTCTGCATTGGCCTGCCTTGGCCTGGTGGTCCAGGCTGAACCGTATCGTACAAGGTATTTCCCAACGGCATGCGGCACGGAACGATAAAACGCGTTGACCATCTTGCGCCGTCACTGCGGCACGGCGTCAGGTCTCTCGCGCGTCGGGAATGATAGCAAACCCCGCTTGCTGCCGATCTAGCGGGAATGGGAACGCCCCGGGGGAGATCAAGGATATGCCGCGCGAAACAAGCTCACACCAGCCATGAATTTGCTCGCTTTCCCTGCTCAGCCGTATTCGGAAAACGGCCCTGAATATCATCAATATGGGAGATTTTCAAACCTCTGAACCAAAAACATATTTTGGTTTGAACCTGATAGTAGCCGCTGTATTGAACCCCGTGGATCAGTGAAACTACGGGCGCTCAGTCACTACTAATAACTATCGGAGATAAATTTGAATCCCACCACCAATGATGCCGCCGGCTACAATGCCGGCGCAGCCGACTCCGTCTACGCCAGAATAGCGTTGCGTTTCCTCCCGCTCTTGTTCGTCTGCTACGTCATGGCGTATCTTGATCGCGTGAATGTCGGCTTTGCAAAGCTGCAAATGCTCAACGACCTGCAATTGAGCGAGACCGTCTACGGGCTCGGTGCCGGCGTCTTCTTTCTTGGCTATTTCATTTTCGAAGTTCCCAGCAACCTGCTGCTGCACAAGATCGGCGCGCGGCGCTGGATCGCACGCATCATGATCACGTGGTCGATATTGTCGATGTGCACGGCGTGGGTGTCGACGCCGCTACAGCTCTATGTGGTGCGTTTCCTTTTGGGAATTGCAGAGGCCGGATTCTATCCCGGCATGCTGCTCTATCTCACCTACTGGTTTCCAGCGCATCGCCGCGGCCGCATGGTGGCATTGCTGACTGCCGGAAATCCCGTCTCCGGCATGCTGGGCGGCCCTTTGTCCGGATTTCTGATGACCTCCATGGCGGGTGTGGGAGGCATGTATGGCTGGCAGTGGTTGTTCATTCTCGAAGCACTGCCGGGCATCTTGTTAGGCATCGTGGTCTTTCGTCATTTGAATGACCGCGTTGCAGATGCAGGATGGCTGAGCGCAGAAGAACGCGCAATGGTCCAGCATGACATCGACATGGACAACACTTCCAGAACGCATGCCTCGATAGGCGCGACATTCAAATCCGGACGCGTGTGGCTGCTGGCGCTGATCTTGTTCTGCATCATCATGGGATCCTACGCGCTGAGCTTCTGGCAACCGACCATCATCAAAGGGACCGGCATCACCAATCCAACCCTGATCGGCATCTTGACCATCATCCCTTACACCGCGGCGCTACTGAGCATGATCCTGATGGGACGCAGCGCAGACAAGCATCGCGAGCGGCGCTGGCACGTCATTGTTCCGGCACTCTTCGCGGCATCTGGCTTCGTGGTTTGTGCCAACACCGCACATAGCGCCGTGTTGTCGGTCGTCGGTCTGACCATGGTGGCCATGGGCGTAGTCAGCGCGCTGCCCATGTTCTGGGCGCTGCCGACGTCGTTTCTGGGCGGTGCAGGAGCGGCAGCCGGGATTGCCTTGATCAATTCAACGGCCAATCTGGCCGGCTTCATCAGCCCGACAGTCATCGGCGCACTCAAGAGCATGACCGGAACACTATCCTCGGGCTTGTACCTGGTGGCAGGCACGCTGACGCTGGCGGCGTTGCTCATCTGGGCCTTCATCCCTGCCCGCCTGGTGAATCGCTGACGCAGACCGAACCAGGCGCCTGCGCAGGTCGACAGATGATCGGCCGCCTGCAGGCGCCTACTTGCGCGCGATGCGCGGCTTGTTGCCGTGACCGCGAAACACCGTTTCGGCGTGTTCGAGAAACAGCCGGGCAAGATGGGAATGCGGACTCTGCTCGCCCCAGATAAATCCTATGCGCCGCACCGGTGCCTTGTTCGGCAGCGGTACGCGCGCAATCGAGAGACCGCCGGACCATAACGCCGACCAGTCCGGCAGCAGCGAAACACCTAGCCCATGGTCAATCATCACCGCGATGGACATCAGGCCATTGATTTCGAGACGTTGATGCGGACGAATGCCATGGTCGCGCAAGTATCGGTCAGCCAGCTGCCCGCCCCAGACGGTGCGGTCATAGCGAATAAAGGGTTGATTGCGAAGCAGTTCGTGAGGATCGGCGTCGGCCAGATCGACAGGCGCGACCACCACCAACGGCTCATCCATCAGCGGTCGCCATTCGCACGTTTTGGGGATGGCGAATTGGGGTTCGACAACCACGGCGGCATCGAGCTCTCCCGAGGCCACCATGCGACACAGTTCGACCGATGCATTGGATACCACCGACACCGACAAGTCGGGATGCTCGGCATAGAGCTTTCGCAACACAGGAGGAAGAACGGTCGTCAATGCCGACACGAAGGTGCCCAGCCTCAATTCGCCAACCGGCAACTCCTTCGTCGCCATGGCGCGCAGGTCACGCTCTTCGCGCAACATGCTGCGGGCGCTATCGAGAATGTTCAGACCGGCCGCCGTCGGCTTGACGGAGCGCCCGGAGCGTTTGACGAGCGGTGTGCCCAGCTCCTCCTCCAAGGCGCGCACGCGCGCAGCCAGCGCCGCCGATGTCAGATCCAGACGCCTGGCGGCCTCGGCGATCGAGCCGCACTCGACGGTGGTGACGAAGCTTTGAATGTAGCGGATATCCATTCGCAGATAGTAAAAAATATTTTCTTTTTAAGCAAGCAATACCAAATTGTTTTTTCTAATAGAAGGATTCAGAATCAGTATTTTCGGCTTGATGTTCCGGAGCCTTCCACAACAACGGCCTGCCCTCCATTGGCGCAGTCGACACAAAGAGGAAAGAGATAAATGAAACCCAAGCAAACCGGTTTGAAGAAGGGCCTGACCAACTACGGCGATCAGGGATTCTCGCTGTTTCTGCGCAAGGCCTTCATCAAAGGTGCGGGTTATACGGACAAGGCACTTGAGCGCCCGGTAGTGGGTATTGTCAACACCGGCAGCAGCTACAACCCCTGCCATGGCAACGCGCCTCAGCTCATCGAAGCCGTCAAGCGAGGCGTCATGCTGGCGGGAGGACTGCCGATGGACTTCCCTACCATCTCGATTCACGAGAGTTTCTCAGCGCCCACGAGCATGTACCTGCGCAACCTGATGTCGATGGACACCGAAGAAATGGTGCGCGCCCAACCGATGGATGCCGTGGTGCTCATCGGCGGCTGCGACAAGACGGTTCCCGCTCAGCTGATGGGCGCCGCATCGGCGGGCATTCCGTCCATCCAGCTCATTACCGGCTCCATGCTGACCGGCAGCCATCGCGGAGAACGCGTGGGCGCTTGCACAGACTGCCGTCGCTACTGGGGAAAATATCGTGCGGAAGAAATCACCACAGAAGAGGTTTCGCAGGTCAACAACCAGCTCGTCGCCAGCGTGGGAACATGTTCCGTCATGGGTACCGCCAGCACAATGGCGTGTATCGCTGAAGCCTTGGGGATGACGGTACCGGGTGGCGCATCGCCTCCGGCGGTAACGGCAGACCGTATCCGCGTGGCGGAAGAAACCGGATCGCGCGCAGTCCAGATGGCGCACGACGGCTTGACGATCGACAAAATACTCACGCCCGCAGCGTTCGAAAATGCCATGCGCGTGCTGCTGGCCATCGGTGGCTCCACCAACGGCATCGTGCACCTGACCGCGATTGCAGGACGCATGGGGCTGGAAATAGACCTGGACGCACTCGACCGCATGGGCCGCACCACACCGGTATTGCTCGACCTGAAGCCATCAGGACAGCATTACATGGAAGACTTCCACCACGCAGGCGGTATGGCGACGCTGCTGCGCGAACTGAAACCTCTCCTACGTCTCGAAGCCTTGACGGTGACAGGAAGAACGCTGGGTGAGGAAATCGAACTTGCCGGTGAGGGATTTGCGCAAGACGTGGTCCGCTCTGCCGACAACCCCATTTTTCCGCAAGGCGGCATTGCTGTCTTGCGCGGCAATCTTGCCCCCGGCGGAGCCATCATCAAGCAGTCGGCCGCCGATGCCAAACTGATGGAACATGAAGGTCGCGCCGTCGTATTTGAAAACATGCAAGACATGGCAGAGCGTATCGACAGCGATGACCTGGATGTCACAGCAGACGACATCCTGGTCCTCAAGAACATCGGTCCCAAAGGCGCCCCCGGCATGCCCGAGGCAGGCTACATTCCGATTCCCCGGAAGCTGGCGCGCGCCGGCGTCAAAGACATCGTGCGTATTTCCGACGGGCGCATGAGCGGCACCGCATTTGGCACCATCGTGCTGCACGTCACCCCGGAAGCAGCCATCGGCGGGCCGCTGGCCTATGTCCGCAATGGCGACAGAATTCGCCTGAGCGTGATGCAGCGTCAGATCGCCCTGCTGGTGTCGGATGAAGAACTCGCAAGGCGTTCGCAGGAGAACCCGGTGGTCATACCAACGGCTGAGCGAGGTTATGCAAAGCTGTTTCTGGATACCGTGACGCAGGCCGATCAAGGTGTGGACTTTGATTTTCTTCGCGCTAAAAATATGATCGGAAAAACGCCTGAGTGAAAAAGCTATACGAGTAGTTGGGGCACTGCATGATCCTCCTTGCATTGCCCTTCCCTCGTATCAAGAGATACGCATCGGTTCGCTGCCGGCCGGGCTCAGGCAAAGACTGAATACGTCCAGGATCGCCTGCACCTTGGCCAGCGCTTGCCGGTTCTTCAGCCAAACCAGATTCATTTGAGACCCTTCAGTGGCAAGATGAGGAAGTACTTCAACCAGTGATCCCTGGCGCAGGTGGTCGTTCGTCAACCAGGCCGGTAACTGTGCAATTCCCAGTCCCGCCAGGACGGCCGCGACCTGTCCCTCGCCATCGCCGATGGCAATGTGTCCTGGAACGAACCTCCGCTCAACCTCATGCGGCTGATTGCCCTTGAAGTACAGCGGGTTAACCAAGCCATCGGCGCGACCGTAGAGGACGCATCCGTGCTGCTCAAGTTCGGCTTCATTCGCAGGGGTACCGTGTTTTGCGAGATAAGAGGGAGAGGCGCAAAAAATCAGCCGCTCGGCGCCCAGACATTTATGTTCCAAGGTGCCCGGCCAATGATCCGGCCCGCCGATTCTGACGACGATGTCGACAGAGTCCTCCACCAAATCGATGTATCGGTCGGAGAAGGAAATATGCGGGTGAAGCTGGGGATGCAATTCGACGTATTTCAGAATCACTGGCAAGACATGCAGTCGACCGTAAGAAGCCGGGACGTCAATACGAACCCGTCCGCGCGGCTCCGCATGCTCAGTATTGAGCGTCAGCTCCGCCTCTTCCAAATCAGCCAGGACACCTGTGCATGTGCGATAGAAAATCCTTCCCGCATCCGTGAGGGAAAGTTGGCGTGTCGTCCGGTGAAAAAGTTTGCTTCCCAGGCGGCTTTCAAGCCGGGCGATCCCTTTGCTCACGGCCGAGTTGGTGACATTCAATCTCTGCGCGGCTCCCGTAAAACTGCCGGCATCGGCTACGCACACGAACACGTCGATCCCTTTTAAGCGCTCCGAGTTGAACATTGGCATCAATCATTAGTGAATTAGATTCCATACACTATTGAATATATACCGAAAATACAACTTAAATTCTCCAATACACTGCACCGTCTACGTACCTGGAGCAACGATGCAACCCCCTGTCAGCGCAACCCACGATCTCGCGCACAAGCCTTCCGAGCGCACCGATCTGGCAATTTTAATCATGGCGGTTGCCGCATTCATCATTGTGACCACCGAATTTCTGATCCTTGGCCTGCTCCCCGCGATTGCAAAGGACTTCAACATTTCCATTTCCGCCGCCGGACAGGTGGTGACGCTGTTTGCCTTCACGGTAATGCTATGCGGCCCGGCCTTGACGGCGAAGCTGGCCCGCTTCGACCGCAAGAAACTGTTCGTCTGCCTGCTGCTGGTGTTTGTGGCAGCCAATGCGCTGGCTGCGCTATCGACTGACATCTGGATACTGGCGATAGCCCGTTTCATTCCGGCGCTGGCCCTGCCCGTTTTTTGGGGCACCTCCAGCGAAACCGCCGCCCAATTGGCTGGCCCCGCGCATGCAGGCAAGGCAGTGTCAAAAGTCTATATGGGCATCTCTGCTGCACTGGTGTTTGGGATTCCTCTTGGCACGCTCGCATCAGACAGCCTGGGTTGGCGCGGCAGCTTCTGGTTGCTGTCGCTGCTGTCGCTCGTCATCGCGATACTGATGCAGATTTTTATGCCTCGGTTACCAGCAACGCCGAGACGGAAAGATGGCGACAAGCAAACCCAGATCCTGAAGGAGCCTCACTTCATTGCACATATCGGACTTTCGATTCTGGCATTCACGGCGATGTTTACGGCATACACGTATCTGGCCGACATGCTGGAGAAAATTGCTGGTATCCCGTCTGCCCAGGTCGGATGGTGGCTGATGGGTTTCGGCGGCGTCGGCATGCTTGGAAACCATCTGGGCGGGAAACTCGTGGATCGCAACCCGCTGGGAGCAATGATGCTGTTCCTCGCTGTCTTGAGCGCGTCGATGCTGGCGGCTATTCCGTTGGCCTCCAGTCATGGCTGGCTGGCCGTGTCACTGGCAAGCTGGGGCATTGCCTACACGGCCCTTTTCCCGGTCTGCCAGGTTCGCGTGATGCTCGCAGGGGAAAAAGCCCAGGCGCTGGCCGCGACGATGAATATCTCGGCCGCCAATGCCGGTATCGGCTTAGGCGCAATCGGAGGCGGCATCGGCATTCAGCGCTTCGGACTCGCGTCTCTTCCTCTCATCGCTGCTGCCATCGGCGCAATCGCCATCCTGTGGGCTGCCTTGATGCTCCGAGGAACCGGCAGCCGTAAAGTGAATAAAAGCCGGGAACCAGTGGAACGGTAACCTCGACAGGATGCGCTGGTGCGGATCGCCCTTGCGGCATCCGGTCATCAACGCTGCATCCATGCCTGAAGCTCTTTTGCAGCAAACAGGAACCGGCGTCAAAGGACGTTAACGCCTTTTTGAGCAACCAACGGAGAAATTCAAAGAAATTCGAATTGATTTGCGGCAATGCGGCATTAGCGGATATGATGAATAGAAATTATTCTCATTCAATAATATTCCTCCACTTTTCCATGCTCTCCTCCCGTATTTACCCGCTTTTTGTCGGCTTGGCCGCCCTTACCCCCTCCGCGCTGATTGCACAAACTACCTCTCCGGCATCGCCAGGCATTACCGAATCGACCGCGGAGGCAAATCAACTTCCAGCGGTGACTGTGGTGTCGGACGGCGACGCAGGAACAGGGTTCAACGCCGCCAAACCGATGGTCAATAAATCCAGTATTCCGCTTTCGCAAACGCCGCAGACCATCACGGTGATACCTCGCTCGGTGCTCGACAGCCAACAGGCAGTGACCCTGTCGGACGCGTTGAAAAACGTGCCGGGTGTCGTTTCCAATCAATATGGCCGCCGCGGTTGGGACGATTTGATCATCCGCGGTCAGGTCGCGTCGGATTCGCTGTATCTGGATGGGCTGCGCACTGCCGCCTCTAATCGCGTGGCGGAACAGTTGTTTGGATTGGAACAGGTAGAAGTGCTGAAAGGACCGGCCTCGCTACTCTATGGCCTGGTGCTGCCGGGCGGCTTGGTCAACATGGTCAGCAAGCGCCCGCAAGGATATGACTTCGCCAATGTCGACGTCACGGTCGGCAGCCATGATTTCTATGAAACAACGGTCGACCTCAACAAATCACTCTCCGAAAACGGCAAGCAGGCCTTCCGTATCAACGGCCTGATTTCCAACTCCAACGATGCCACCGATTACGTCTGGTTCAAAAACCGTTACATCGCGCCTTCGCTGTCACTGGACCTGGGCGCGCGCACCGACTTCACCATTCTGACGAGCTTCCAGGAGCGCGGCTATGTCCGTCAGCAAGGCCTGCCTTTGTCAGGTTCCATTACCGGCAATATCAACGGCAGCATCCCACGCAGCCGATTTATCGGTGAACCTGCGACACGCCCTTACAACGCAACGGAAACTCGCCTTGGTTATTCGCTGACACACCGCTTCGACGATGGCTGGACGCTGCACAACAACCTGCGCTATCAACAGTTCGCCATGAGTGGACAACTGATCGCCAACAACGTCCTCAATGCAACCAGCCAAAGCCTCACGCGTACCGGTACGGACCAGACTTACAACGGCCAGACGTTCACGATGGACACCAACCTGCAGCGCAGCTTTAACACGGCGTTCGGCAAGCACGAAATCACCTTCGGCAGCGACTATCTGAACACGCGCGAAGATGTACTTTCCTATACCTGTACCGTGCCTGCGCTGAACGTCTATAACCCGGTCTACACAGGACGCTTCGTCTGTCCGGCGACTCCCGGAACCAATACGTCCACTACCGTGCGTGACCTGGGCATCTACCTGCGCGACCAGATTCAGTTCGGTGATCGCTGGCAACTGGTCACCGGCTTGCGCCGCGACACGGCATCAACTTATTCGGACAATATTCTTACCAAAACCCATACCGACAATCCTTCGAGCGCAACGACCGGTTCCGCAGCGTTGATGGTCGAAGTGCTGCGCGGCGTGCGTCCCTACGTCAGCTATGCGACATCGTTTTATCCCAATAGCGGCACGGATGTCAGTGGCAACACATTCAAGGCGGAAACAGGCAAGCAATGGGAAGCCGGCGTCAAAGTTGAGATGGATGACGGCCGCACCAATCTGAATATGGCCGTATTCGATCTGCGACGCCGCAACGTGCTTAACACCGATCCCAACAACACCACCTTCAAAATCGCAATCGGTGAGCAACGCTCACGCGGTGCTGAAATCGGCATCACATCGGACTTCAAAAACGGCCTGAGCCTGATGGCCGGCTATGCCTATACCGCTGCGACAGTGACAGATGACGGCGGTCAAAAAACCACCACTATAGGTCAATGGCTGGACAACGTGCCACGCCACAGCTTCAACACCAGCGCACGCTATCGCTTCAGCGGCGAACTGAACGGATGGGAACTGAACGGCGGCGTTCGCGGGCAGAGCATGCAACGCACGAACGGCTATACCCTGCCCGGCTATGTACTGGCCGACACAGGCATTGCCTACAACGCAGCGAAGTGGCGCGCCGCGCTGAACGTGAAGAACATCTTCAATACCGAGTACTACGCAGGCGGCCTGGCTCGGGCGGTTGCGTTGGGTGACGACCGCACTGTGATGCTGACACTGGGATATCGATACTAAAATCTTCTTCGTACATTCCGAGCCTGCCAACACAAACGCCCGAGGCCAGCCATCGGGCGTTTTTTCTTTCGAGGAAGTCCTGAGCCACTTGGGTAAAGGCAGTGAAATTGACGGCCTTGAGCCTGGCTGTGCTTAGAAGATGCCGCATCAATCACGGCGGACAGCGGGTTCTCGGCGTGAAGATGCAGATCCTATGAAGCAAGGGGTAGCGAGACTATCTGGTCGCCCTTGTTTGCATCTCTTACTTCAACACCTTCGCCATCTCTGAAGTCTGCGCCCATCCCATACCGGCATAAAGTTCGCGCCCCATTTGCGTCGCATGCAGAATGGCGAATTGCAGGCCGCGTGCGGCGAACGCTTCTTCGGCCAGACGCATCAGCATTTTGGCGATTCCCATTTTTCGATGGGATGGTTCAACGTAGACGTTGAGGACGTAGCCGCGCTTGTCTTGCTCAGGATGGGAAGGATGCGGCGGCCAGTCGATCGACATCAAGCCGATGCCGGCCACCACCTGACCGTTGTCGATCGCAAAAAAACCGTAGTAGCTGCCATCTGCCAAACGCGGCCTCAGCCACACGCGAAAGGCGCTTGTCATTTCTGCCAGCGTCTTGTCATCACGCCCTGCCTCGCGAAACATGTCTTCGCGGTGCCGGCAGATGATGTCGATATCATCAATATGTGGAGGCCGTATCTGCATCTTGCATTTCCGTCATCGTCCGGTATTCATCACACCCGCTGAAAATCTTGGCGAGAGAACTCAAGGAGCAACTCAGACCGTCCCGGCGCTATCCTGCGCCGCCTTGGCGAGCTTGGCGCGGAAGTCGAGATCGGCGTCCGACTCTTTGTCGTTTTTATCCTTTTCAACCGTCGCCTGATGGGTCAGCAGATAGCCCGTGTAGGCGACCAGCAAGTCCTTGGTGAAATCAGCCTTGTCCTTGACCGGCTCCCAAGCTTTCTTGCCCATCTCGTCGACGGAAACGTTGGCGCCATTGAAGCTGATGCTGTAGGTCTCGTTCTTCTCGTCGTCCATGAAGTCTTCGAGGAAAGCGGTGGCGCTGGCGCCCGGGTTCTTGCCGGCGAAGTCATTGGCGACGCTATTGAGTGCTGCCTTGCGGCTCATGTCGGCCTGGGAAATCATCCCTGACAGCTGGCTTTGCAGCGCCGGATTGGCCTGCAACATCGCCTGGAACTTGTCGTTGCGCTTGTCGCCGCTGAGTTCAAGCCCATTGAGGCCGGACGTGATGCGAAGAGCTGGCGGCACGGAAATGCCCGCTTGTGACAAGGCGGTGTTCAGCGCGGCGACGGCAGCAGCTTGCGAAGATAGTGCGGAGACATCGACCGCGTTGGCGGCTGCATCGGTTTTGACGCTGGCGAGGACTTCGCGAAATGGCGTGCCGACGACGTTACTCACAGGCGTCAGCATCTGCGAATCAAGTACCGTCGTTCCGTTGGCGACCTTGAGCATGTTCTTCTCCTTATGTTTATCCGGCACATTTTATGAGTACCGCCGGACATTCAAAATCAAATGAAGCAGGGTTATTTCCGGTCAATGCATTTTTCAATTAACTTTTTATTAACTTTCAGAAAATCAAAGCGTCATGTCGCGCACCAGCGAATACGCAATGCTCCACATAATGACGGCGATCAGCCCGTCCAGAATACGCCACGCCACTGCGCGTGCGAACAAGGGTTGCAACAGTCGCGCGCCGTAACCCAGTGCAAAGAAAAACAGCAGCGAACTCGCACCGGCGCCAAGCGCAAAAGCAATCTTTTGCCCGTCGTATTGCGTAGAGATCGAGCCGATCAGAAACACCGTATCGAGATAGACGTGAGGATTGAGCCAGGTCAGGGCCAGACAGATCAGCAGCGTCTTTTTCAGCGGCTGTGGCGTTGCGTCGCCGGCGGCCAAGGCTGCGGAAGATCGCAACGCCGACCACAAGCTTCTGGCGCCATAGGCAAACAAGAAGGCAGCGCCGATGTAGCGCATGGCTTGTTCCAGCCACGGCAGCCTGGCAATGACGACGTCGAAACCGGCAATGCCCGCAAAGATCAGCACCGTGTCGGAGACAAAACAGGTCAGGCAAATCAGGAAGACATGTTCGCGACGCAAGCCCTGCCGCAGCACAAAGGCGTTCTGCGAACCGATGGCAAGGATCAGCGAAAGGCTGAGGCTGAACCCGGCGGTAGCGGCTTTGAATGCATCGATCATGGAGAGAAATGGCGCAGAGAAAACCCGCTACCTTACACCGGATCGCTGTCGTCGGCTTGACAGGCAACATGGCGATTCGTGCGCAGCCGAAACCGAATTTGTGCAGCAGATCCGGAAGCCATGCGCTACCATTGCCGGTAATCGAACTCTGCACCCGGCTGCGTCGCCACCACCTGAAAACGACGCCGCCCAAGCCACCGCCACCGCATGACAACGAAACCATTGCTGCAACCCGCCGACGAAGCAAGCCGACGCCCTGCATTGCGGCTTGCCGAAACCGTGTATGAAAAACTGCGCGACGACATCTTCGCCTTCCGTCTGCTGCCCGGCGACCGCTTTGCAGAGAACGACGTCGCCGAACGTTTGCAAGTCTCCCGCACGCCGGTGCGTGAAGCCCTGATGCGGTTGCAGAGCGAAGGTCTGGTGCGCGGCTATTTCCGCAATGGCTGGGAAGTGGTGCCGATCGACTTCTCCCGCTTTGCCGCCCTCTACGACCTGCGCGAAATGATTGAGCTGCACGCGGTGCGCCGCCTGTGCGACCCGGGCAGGCCTGCGTCCGCCCGCGACACACTGCTGGCCGAAGCGGGCGCCATCTGGCGGGTGACGACCAGAAAGCGCTCAAAAGATGGCCTCGCCGTCGCTGCGCTGGACGAGCAATTTCACCTGATGCTGGTCGCCGCGGCAGGCAACCCGGAAACCGATGCCGTCTACCGGCAAGTCACAGAGCACATCCGCATCATGCGGCGTCTGGACTTTGCCTACGGTGACTGCATCGCCGACACCTACAACGAACACGTCGCCATCCTCGATGCCATCGC
>Ga0209913_1000490_pt1 | contig 32830 bp, 32 predicted proteins | sample PersoiDNA2013203_FD_185805 | JGI IMG/M metagenome (GOLD analysis project Ga0209913, IMG submission 185805) | Permafrost soil microbial communities from the Arctic, to analyse light accelerated degradation of dissolved organic matter (DOM) -... | ecosystem: Environmental > Terrestrial > Soil >... | reverse complement strand
CGGCAAAGTCTGACAGCACGCCAATCAATGAAGGCACCGCCCAACGTTTTGACGACCTGACGCAACTTGATGTGAGCGAGCAGGGCGGCGAGGCGTGTGTGGCGATCTTTCGCACGCAGGACGGCACGCATGTTGCGCCTTATGCCCTGACCATGTTCGAGCGTCATCTGCTCGGTAGCCAGAGCTTTGTGCCGATGGCGCAGGGACGTGTGCTGGTGGTGGTGACGCAGGGCGGAGATACATCAGATATACCGGACGAAGATGCGATTCAGGCCTTCGTTGTTGAACCGGGTCAGGGTGTCACGATCAGGCGCGGCGTCTGGCACCATCCGATGATTACCATCGGTGGTGCGGACGTGTTCGTGATCGAGCGCCGTGCAGCGCAGGTGGACTGCGAGATCATGCGCATCAAGGGGCGCTTTGTCGTGACGCTTTGATCTGTTGTACGTGAATACACCGGCCTTGCCAGCCGGAAAAGAGGAATCCTGAGATAATGGCGTTGCTGCCGCGAAACTTTCCAGAGTTTTCGCGGCGCTTTCATTTTTGTCATTCCACTTTTCCCATTTTTAGGTCGCCATGTTTTACGCGATAAGCTGTTTCCTCCTGTGGGGGCTGTTCCCGCTTTATTTCAAATTGCTGCAGGATGTCGGCTCCTTCGACATCGTGCTTCAGCGCATTTTCTGGTCGCTGCTGTTTCTCATCGTTGTACTGACCTGGAAGCGCCAGTGGGCATGGCTCGGCGAAGTCGCGCGCAAGCCGCGTGTGCTGCTCGGATTTTTGATCAGCGCTTTGCTGTTGTCGGGCAACTGGGTGCTGTACGTGTGGGCGGTTAACGCCGACCGCATCGTCGACGCCAGTCTCGGTTACTTCATGAGCCCCTTGGTCAGCGTATTGCTGGGCTATGTCATCCTCAAGGAAAAGTTGCGCCCTTTGCAATGGCTGGCGGTGTTCATGGCACTCGGTGCGGTGTTGTGGCTGACCTGGACGAACGGCGCCTTGCCGTGGATCGGCCTGACCATCGCCGCCACCTTCGGCATCTATGGCCTGCTGCGCAAGATCGCGCATCTCGGCGCGCTGGAAGGCCTGGCGCTGGAAACCATCCTGCTCTCGCCGCTGGTGCTGGTGATTCTCGCGGTGTCGGCGCTGCACGGCAGTAACGGCTTCCTGCAGGCATCGCTGTCGTCGCAGATCCTGCTGGCGCTGTCGGGGCCGGTGACGGCGATCCCTTTGCTGCTGTTCGCCCGTGCGGCGCGCCGGATTCCTTTGTCGCTGCTGGGTTTGCTGCAGTACATCTCGCCTACGATGCAGTTGCTGACGGGTGTTTTCATCTATGACGAGCCGTTTGCCGGATCGCGTGCGAGCGGATTCATGGTGATTTGGGCCGCGCTGGCTGTATACTCTCTGGAAGGACTGTGGCGGCTGTGGTCAGCCAAGGCCCGTCCGGCCGGCGCTTAGTTGGTCAAGCTGCCCGGAACACGCCGCCGCATCACCAGTATTTTTGCAAGTATTCTCTTATCTCATTACCTGGCATCCAAACATGGCTCAATACGTATTCACTATGAACCGCGTCGGCAAGATCGTGCCGCCGAAGCGTCAGATCCTGAAGGACATTTCCTTGTCCTTCTTCCCCGGCGCCAAGATCGGCGTGCTCGGCCTGAACGGCTCCGGCAAATCGACGCTGCTGAAAATCATGGCCGGCATCGACAAGGAAATCGAAGGCGAAGCAACGCCCGCGCCGAACCTGAACATCGGCTATCTGCCGCAGGAACCGCAGCTCGATCCGGAAAAAAATGTGCGCCAGGAAGTCGAAAGCGCATTGGGCGAAGTGTTCGAAGCGCAAGGCAAGCTCGACGCCGTGTACGCCGCTTACGCTGAAGAAGATGCCGACTTCGATGCACTTGCCACCGAGCAGGCGCGTCTGGAAGCGATCATCTCCGCCTCCGACGGCAACAGCCTGAATCAGCAGCTGGAAATGGCCGCCGACGCGCTGCGCCTGCCGCCATGGGACGCCAAGATCGGCGTGCTGTCCGGTGGTGAAAAACGCCGCGTCGCACTGTGCAAACTGCTGCTGTCCAAGCCTGACATGCTGCTGCTCGACGAACCGACCAACCACTTGGACGCCGAATCGGTGGACTGGCTGGAACAGTTTCTGCTGCGCTTCCCGGGCACCGTCGTGGCGATCACCCATGATCGCTACTTCCTCGACAACGCGGCGGAATGGATTTTGGAACTGGACCGCGGCCACGGTATTCCATGGAAGGGCAATTACTCCTCTTGGCTGGAACAAAAGGAAGCCCGCCTGAAGCAGGAAGAAGCGACCGAATCGGCGCGTCAGAAGACCATCGCCAAGGAACTGGAATGGGTGCGCCAGAACCCCAAGGGTCGTCAGGCCAAGAGCAAGGCGCGTCTGTCACGCTTCAATGAGTTGAGCGAACACGAATACCAGAAGCGCAATGAGACTTCGGAAATTTTCATTCCCGTGGCCGAGCGTCTGGGTAACGAAGTCATCGAGTTCAAGGGCGTGAGCAAGGGTTACGGCGATCGTCTGCTGATCGACAATCTCAACTTCAAGATCCCTGCGGGCGCCATCGTCGGCATCATCGGCCCCAACGGCGCCGGTAAGTCGACCTTGTTTCGCATGCTGGCGGGCCGCGAACAGCCGGACAGCGGCGAACTGGTGCTCGGCCCTACCGTGAAGATTTCGCTGGTCGATCAGTCGCGTGAAGATCTGGAAAACAAGAAGACCGTGTTTGAAGACGTTGCCGGCGGCGCCGACATCCTGACCGTCGGCCGTTTTGAAATGCCGTCGCGCGCCTATCTGGGCCGCTTCAACTTCAAGGGCGGTGACCAGCAAAAGATCGTCGGCAATCTGTCCGGCGGTGAGCGCGGCCGTTTGCATCTGGCCAAGACGCTGCTGCAAGGCGGCAACGTCTTGCTGCTGGATGAACCGTCCAACGATCTCGACGTGGAAACCCTGCGCGCGCTGGAAGATGCCTTGCTGGAATTCGCCGGCACCGTCCTGGTGATCAGTCATGATCGCTGGTTCCTTGACCGTATCGCCACGCACATCATCTCTTTCGAAGGCGATTCGCAAGTTTCCTTCTTTGACGGCAACTATCAGGAATATGAAGCCGACAAGAAGAAGCGTCTCGGCGAAGAAGGCGCCAAGCCCAAGCGTATCCGCTACAAGCCGGTTACTCGCTAAGCTGCGTAACTGGCACCTGGCACATCAGTCAGCAGCCCAGCAAGATCACAACGCCCCGTTTTTGGGGCGTTGTTGCTTTTGGGAATCGATTTTGTATCCGTGTGTAATGGTGCTCTGATTTCGTATTTTTTTGATCGTGGACAAGATGCTCGTGAGGTATAAGAGATGTCATTTTGATCACGAAAAAATCATGCGGAGGCTAGATGCATCTTTTAAGCCGCTTTTACAGGGCAGGGATACTCGTTGTATTGTTTTCCGTTTCCACACAGGCGAGCACCGACGATTTTCGGACTGTGCTGATCGGCTTTTCCGGATCGTTAAGCGGCATTTCGGAACACTTTGGTAAAAGCATGGCGAACGCCGCAGAGCTGGCCATCGCAGAAGCCAATCGCAATCCTTACAAGATCGACGGCAAGCGGATTTTTTTTCGACTTGTTCGCATGGACGACCGGGGTGATCCGATGCGCGCGCAACATGTTGCCAATGCATTGGTGCAGTCCGGTGTGATCGGTGTCATCGGCGGCGCAAATAGTGCAACCAGCATCGCCGGCGCAAAGATTTATGCGACAGCCGGCATTCCACAGATATCGCCTGCGGCGACGGCGCGCCGGTTCACGGAGCTGGGTTATCGCACGACGTTTCGCACCGTCGGTTCTGATGACAGTGCGATACCGTATCTGGCCGATTATGTCGTCAGGGATTTGCACGCCGCGCGTATCGCTGTCATCGATACCGGTACGCTTTTCAGCGTTGGCGTGACGACACGTTTTGCCGATATCGCCAAGGACAACGGCGCCAGTATCGTTATCCGGGAGAGTATCAGTCCCGTGAGTTCAGACTTCGACGCGCTGCTGCGGCGTATCAAGGAACAGGACGTGGATACGATTTATTTTGGCGGCTATTCGGCGCAGACCAGCATGTTTGCGCAGGGCATGCAGCGCATGGACGTGAAGGCCCGGCTGGTGACCGCCATGATCGGGATTGTCGGGACATCCTTTTTTATTTCCACGGGAGCTGCCGCCAATGGTTCTCTTTCCCTGGAGAGCGGCGTTCCCTTCAACAAGATGGCGGGTTGGAAAAAATTTGAAGCGGAATATACGCAGCGCTTCGATTTCAACATCTACGGCATGACGCCGTTTTCCTACGATGCCGCTCAGGTGTTGATTGCGGCAATACGGCAGGCCAATTCCCTCGACGTCAGGAAGGTTGTGGACGTCTTGCACGAAATCAGCCATCGAGGTCTGAGCGGAACGATTTCTTTCGATGCCTCAGGCAATTTGCGCAATCCGTCATTAACGATCTATGAAGCGCAGAACCAACGATGGGTTGCGGTCAAGAGCCAGGTCGGGCGCTGACGAGATGTCGATTCCCTCGCCATGCCAGCAGCTTGTAAAGGCAGTGTAACGGCGCTCTTTACATTCAGGCACGGCGGCAACTTGTAGGCTAGGATCTTCATCACATTGCATGTCGGGGGAAACGTGAAGCTGCATCGCTTGTATCCGGGATTTTTCTTTTTGCGGCCATTGCCGTTGTTAGCGCCATTACCGTTGTTGCCATTGCTTGCCTTGGCGGCCTGCGCATCCGGTGGCGCAATTCAGCAGCTGGACAAGGACACTTACATGGTCACAGGACAGTCGCGCCTGAACGGCAACAACGGTGCTGCTGCCAGTGCCGCGCTCAGTGCAGACGCTTATTGCAAGGAACGCGGCAAACGCATGCAGCTGACCAGTTCTGAAACTTCAGACGGGGTGTTCGGCGTATGGCCGTCCAAGAGCGTGGTGATGTTTAAATGCGTTGGCTGAAGCGAGGCAAGACAGCGGAGGCAATGCGATTTTCAGATCGTCCATAAGTCTTTCATAAGCCATCCCTGAGCCGCCAACAGCGCCTGCCAGCAAGGATTTGCGGGCGCGGTTAAAATAGCGCTCCCGATGTATCCACAAGATGTATCGCCGGACCGGCATGACCGCATCCTACCCGCTGCTGCCGCCGCCTCCTGTTTGTTTCCTGATGATCTCTTCCGTTCCGGATGACTGAATTCGTGGTTTGAAATCAGTATTGAGTTCCCTGCTGCGCGCGACCCGCGGAGATATCGAAAAACAAAAAAAATTTCTCGCTCTTTCTTTTTCTCTTTTACTCTGCGCTTCTGTCCGAGCCTCTAAACGATTGTTCTATCATGCTTGCTAGTCTTACCCGACTGTTTCCGCTGTGGGCGCTATTGCTGTCCGCCGCAGCTTATTTTTCACCATCCACCTTCACACCGATTGGCCCTCACGTCACGGGTTTGCTGACCCTGATCATGTTGACCATGGGCGTCACGCTGACGCTGGATGATTTCAAACGCATCGTTAAACGCCCGGCGCCGGTTGCTGCCGGCATCGTGCTGCATTACCTGGTCATGCCGCTGGCTGCCTGGGTCATCGCCAAGCTGTTGCGCATGCCGCCTGACCTGACCGCCGGCATGGTGCTGGTCGGCAGCGTTGCCAGCGGTACCGCATCCAACGTCATGATCTATCTGTCGCGCGGCGACGTCGCCTTGTCGGTGACGATCTCGACCTTGTCGGCGCTGGTGAGCGTGTTTGCGACCCCGCTGCTGACCGAGCTGTATGTCGACGCATCGATCCATTTCGACGCACACGCGATGCTGATGAGCATCGTGCAAATCGTGGTGGTGCCTATCGTCGTCGGCGTGGTGCTGAACCTGTTTGCGGGCAAGCTGATCCGCCGCATCGAGCCTTACCTGTCGCTGGTATCCATGGTCGCGATTCTGCTGATCATCGCTGCCGTGGTCGGCGGCAGCCAGGCCAGCATCGCCTCGGTCGGCCTGGTCGTGCTGATCGGCGTTATCCTGCACAACGCCTTGGGTCTGCTGGGCGGCTACTGGGGTGGTCGTTTGCTCGGTTTCGATGAAGCCATTTGCCGTACGCTGGCGATCGAAGTCGGCATGCAGAATTCCGGTCTTGCGGCAGCACTGGGCAAGCTGTATTTCACGCCGCTGGCGGCATTGCCGGGCGCGCTGTTCTCGGTCTGGCACAACCTGTCGGGTTCGATGCTGGCCGGTTACTGGCGTGGTCGTCCGCCGAAGGATCAGGCGTAAGCCGGTCTTTGGCCGGAACGAAAAAGCGGACTGCGGTCCGCTTTTTTTATGCCCAATGCGCGATGCGGCATGGGCATTTATCAGGCATCATGCGATGCATCGTTTGTGCAGAAAAAGGGAAAATCAAATCATGAAAAAACGACAATTTCTCGCCGCCGGTCTGCTGGGCATGAGCAGCGTCGCCATCGCGGCAACCAAGAAAAAGCAAGCCGCCTGTGTCGGCAACAAGGACGCCGGTCCGGTGCTGCTGACCATCACCGGCGCCATTGGCGCAGGCAATCGCGGCGCACTCGATCCGGCGCTCGATCAGATGATGGCCAAGCAAAAGCTGCAATTCAACCGTGCCCATACGTTCGACTTCGCGTCGCTGAGCGCCTTGCAGCAAACCACGATCAAGCCGACGCTGGAATACGACACCAAGCAGCACGTGCTGAGCGGCCCCTTGTTAAGCGATGTCTTGAGCGCCGCCGGTGCGGCAGCGGCCGGCGACGTGCTGTTGCGTGCCGTCGATGGTTATGCAGTGCAGGTGTCGATGGCCGATATCCGCAAGTACCGCTTCATCGTCGCCACGCATCTGGACGGCAAGGCGATTCCGCTGGGTGGCCTGGGGCCGTTGTGGGCAGTGTATGACGCAGATGGTTTCCCGGAGATTATGGAAAAGCCGATCAGCGCGCGCTTTGCTTTGTGCCCCTGGGGCACCTATCACATCGAAGCTAAGATTTAAACCTGTTCGCCGCCCTACTGCGAAGCCGTGATCCGCTGCCGTACGGTGTTCGGCATCCTCGTGTACTTGAAGTACACTCCGGTGTCCTGCGCTCCGGTCGGCAAAGGCTGACGGCTTCTCGCTACGGGAGGCAAACAGGTTTATCTTCTACTTGGATCAGATATGCATCGCCGCCAGCGTGCCCAGGATGACGCTGGCGCCTGCGGCAGTGTAGGAAATGCGCTTGAGCCAGTTCTTGCGCGTGAGCAGCGTGATGGCCGCCAGCGAGATCGCGATCTGGATCGCGGTCATGGCCTGCGCCCAGCGGTGATGCTGGTGCAGTTTGACTTCGGACAGCTCGTCCCATTCCTTGGATTGTTCTTCCAGCTTCTCGGCAGCCTTGCGGATGTCTTCCTTTTCCGACTTGTAGCGCTCCGCCGCAGCCGTGTATTTCGCCGCATCCACGCCGGGGATGGTCGCTGCCAGTTCGGCCAGGTTCTGGCGGCTGGATTTGGCCTGGTAATAATTCCACTGGTTCGCCGCTTCGGTCTTCTTGATGGCGGCGTTGTTCTTGTTCATCGCGGCGGCGCTTTCGGTGGAGCCGGCCTGGTAGCTGAACAGCGCGCCGATGGTCGCCATGATCGCGGTCATGACGGCGATCTTGCCGGCAAAGTTGTCGCCGCTGCCGTGGGCGTGTTCGGTGACATGTTCCAGATGATGTTCGTGCGGACTTGGGACTTCGAATTCTTCAGCCATGCGAGTGCTCTTTATAGATTTATCTTGTGGAGTTGGCCGGCGTTGCCGCCGGGAACCTGCGCAACCCTCCTTGCGCATGCCATTAATGCGCAAGGGATGGGCTTAGTTGACGCTGCCCTGGGCTTTATCTTCAGCTCGCAGCCCGCCGGGGTTTGTTACCATAGACGTTTTCCCGCAAAACCTTAGTCGAACCTGCCGAAAACCATTCCCATGAGCAAATTCTGGAGTCCCATCGTCAGCCGCCTGACGCCTTACACCCCTGGCGAACAGCCCAAGATCAGCAATCTGGTCAAGCTCAACACCAATGAAAACCCTTACGGCCCCTCGCCCAAGGCGGTTGCCGCTATGGCGCAGGAGGTCGGCGACAACCTGCGCCTGTACCCGAACCCCGATGCCGAGCCGCTGAAGCTGGCGATCGCCAAACGCCACGGCTTGTCGCCTGCACAAGTGTTTGTGGGCAACGGGTCAGATGAGGTGCTGGCGCATGCTTTCCAGGCGCTGCTCAAGCATGGTGCGCCGATTTTGTTTCCAGACATCACCTATAGCTTCTACCCGACTTATGCCGGTTTGTACGAAGTGGCATATCGCGCCGTGCCGCTGGCGGATGATTTTTCGATTCGCGTCGACGACTACCTCGGCCATGGCGATGCCATCGGCGGCATCATCTTCCCGAATCCGAATGCGCCGACCGGTTGCCTGCTCGCGCTCGACGCGATCGAGCGCATGCTGGCAGGCAACCCAGACCGTGTGGTGATTGTCGATGAGGCGTATATCGATTTCGGCGGCGACAGCGCCATCGATCTGGTCGCGCGCCATCCGAACCTGCTGGTCGTGCAGACGCTGTCGAAGTCGCGCTCGCTGGCCGGCTTGCGCGTCGGCTTTGCGGTCGGCCATGCCGATCTCATCAGCGCGTTGGAACGGGTCAAGAACAGTTTCAATTCCTACCCGCTGGATCGCATCGCGATTGCCGGCGCAACCGCAGCGATGGAAGACGACGAGCACTTCGACACCACCCGCAAGGCGGTCATCGCCAGCCGCGGCAAGATGGTGGCGGATCTGACGGCACTGGGTTTTGATGTATTGCCGTCTGCGGCCAACTTCGTGTTCGCACGTCATCCGCAACATGACGCGGCGGGATTGGCGGCGTCCTTGCGCAGTGACGGCATCATCGTGCGTCACTTCACCAGCGCACGCATCAATCAGTTCCTGCGCATCACGGTCGGCACCGACGACGCGTGCCAGACGCTGATCACTTCATTGCGCAAGCATTTGGCCTGACGCACTTTCACGCCGATGCATCGACGCTGCATGCCGAGCTGATTACAGTTCCAGATGCAGCGTCGTGCAACCCTCCGCCGGCAGCGCGCAGCAGATCAAAGCTTCATCCGCTTCCACCGCGAAGCCGGGCGTTTTCGCATAAGTCACTTCACCTTGCAGCACCCGCGTACGGCAAGTGCCACAGCGACCGTCGCGGCAGCTGGATTCCGGATTCAGGCCGCGCTGTTCAGCCAGCTCCAATAGCGAACCGCTGTCCGACGTCCAGCGCGCCTCCTTGGCGGAGCGCATGAACACCACAGGCACGGCGTTTGTCGCCGCCGGTTTGAGCGGGATCTGTGGAGCCTGTTCATCGACCTGGCGTTGCAGGCCGGAAGGGCCGAATGCTTCCGCATGGATGCGCGCATCGATAACATTCATAGCGCGCAAGGCGTCGTACATCTGCTGCATGAATCCAGCCGGGCCGCAGAGATAGAAATCGTAGTCGTCGAAGGGCAAAGTCTTCTTCAGCAAGGCGATGTCGATGCGTCCTGCCATATCGGCATCGCCGGAATTTTCTTCCAGCTGACTCAGCACGCGCACGTGACGCGCACCGCCTTTGCCGGCATTGACCAGTGCAGCGATCTCTTCACCAAACGCCAGTTCTGCTTTGCTGCGTGCCGACTGGAACAACCACACCGGCCGCTGATAGCGCTTGCGCATGCCCTCGTGTATCAGGTGCCGCAACATCGACAGCATGGGCGTGACGCCGACACCCGCCGCCAGCAATACGGCAGGACGACGCACGGCAGCATCGATGATGAAATTGCCGGCGGGTGCGCGCGCTTCGATCACGTCATCCACCTTGATCGTGCCGTGCAGATGTTCGGAAAACAATCCCTGACGTTTCACACTGATGCGCAGGAACGCATCCGAAGGAGCGCTCGACAAGGTGTACTGACGGATCTGCACGCCCGCTCCCGGAACGTCCAGTCGAACCGACACATGTTGCCCGGCCGCTGTACCGGGCATGCCGGCGCCGTCAGCCGGCAGCAGGTAAAACGATCGGATCGCGGCGCTCTCGTCGACGATCTTGCTGACACGAAACGGCCGCCATTGCGTGGCCAGTTCAGCCGCCTTGAGACGGGAGGCGGCGTCGTCCCAGCTTCCGGTGATCAGAGAATTGGGTGATGCGCCGGCATCGACATCAATCCAGCGCAACGGCAGGGCAGCGGGGCGGCGTACGACTTGTTGCGGGGTAAAGCGCCACATGCGTTCTGCACCCACGAAAGCGGCTACTTCAGGGGTATTGAGGATGACCTCGGCGCGTCCGCTCAACTGCAGCAAATCGCCGTTGCGGAAGTCCACAAAGACCAGACCTGCGCGCGGGTTCAGCAAGAAATTGCCCAGCGTATTGAAGAACAGGTTGCCGGAGAAATCCGGAATGGTCAGCACACCATCGTCGTCGATGCGCACGAATCCCGGCTTGCCGCCGCGATGGGAAGCATCAACCTGCTTCTTGCCGTCGCGGACGACATAGGACGCGACGTAGAACGAATCCGCTGCACGGATCATGGCGGCAGCGTCAGCATCAAGCGCCGACAGGGTGCTCACCGGACCGGCCGGTGCGTCGGTGAATTCGTACTGGCGCAGCTGGATGTATTGCGGGCAATTGCCATAGGCCTGGGTGACGTCAATGTGGAACCTATCCTCCGACTGCCGGCTCACCAGACCATTCATGCGATTGCGGCGGCGGGTATGCAGTTCGATCCCCAGCATGCCGATACCGTCGCCGTCTTCCATGCCCGCGTCGGCGGGATCGAGCGGTTCGCGCGCCAGTTCGAGCGTGAGTTTTTCCGCGACGTCGGCATGCATGAAGCCGGGCCGACCCGCGCGCAAGGTCGCCCACACCTCGCCTTCGGCATCAACCGCACCCAGTATGACAAAGGGCAGCTGAGCGTAAAACTCGCGGTGCTGGTCGGGCATCCAGTCCCGTGCCATCTGGGTGCGGCCGGGGCCGGCCAGGCGTTCGACGGCGCCGACACTGCGCTGCAAAGTCAGCTCACCTTCGTGCCAGGGGGAGCCGGAAGGCGCGACTGAAGTTGGCAGCGTAACGATGTCTGTTGGTGTCGGCTGTGTCGAAGTCATGATGGCTCCTTTTAAGCTGCCAGACCGACAGGCGTCTTCTGGAATGCGACAAAACCAGGCAAGGCTTCGATCCTGGCCAGCCATTGAAGGATCTGGGGATAGCCGCTTAGGTCGACGTTGCCTTCAGGTGCGCTGGAAATATATGAATAGAGAGCAATATCGGCGATGGTGGCGTGTTCAGCCGCCAGCCATGGATGGGTCGACAGTTCTTGCTCCACCAGCGTCAGGATGGCGTGGGCGCGGCGAATCGCGTCGTCGGCGTCAATCGGCGCACCGAATACGGTAACCAGGCGGGCAGCAGCCGGGCCGCGTGCAATTTCGCCCGCAGCGACGGACAACCAGCGTTGTATTGCCGCTGCCGTTGCCGGGTTTTCCGGCAGCCAGTCGGTGCGTCCGCGTGACTTGGCCAGGTAAATCAGGATGGCGTTGGAATCGCTGACGACGGTGTCGCCGTCTTGCAGTACGGGAACCTGGCCGAAGCGGTTGAGTTTGAGCAGTTCAGGCGATTTTTGCTCGCCCTTTTTCAGGTCGACCAGAACCAGTTCATGTTGCACGCCCAGCAACGAGAGAAACAGGTGGGCACGGTGCGAATGGCCGGACAGAGGGTGGTGGTAGAGTTTCATGGCAGCTCCAGATGGGTTGTAGGAGTCGCCAGTTTTGCTGATAACGCAGATGAAGAGAATCGCCGCCCCGGACAATGGACTATTCCCGGTTTGAGAATAATCCCGTCATTTTGGCCTCCATTACTCTTTGGCAGGCCGCTCCCCGCGCAGTTCGCCGACCGCGAGGTCAAGGAAGGCGCGCACCTTGCGCGCGGCGTGGCGGCCTTCATGTTGCACCACATGCACGGGCAGCGTCGGTGTTTCATGCTCGCGCAATACTTCGACCAGTCGTCCGTCCGAGAGGTGCGGCGCCACCATGTAAGACAGTACGCGCGTGATGCCGAAACCGTCGAGCGCAGCGATGATGGCTTCATCGTTCGAGAGAACGGTCATGCGCGGTTGCACGCGGACGAGGGTGCTTGTATCGCCCTTCGTGAAGCGCCAGTCCGGTGACGTCGAGATGCTGTTTGACGACACGGTCACGTGTTGCCTGAGGTCATCCGGCACCTGCGGCGTGCCATGCTTGCTCAGATAATCCGGCGAGGCGCACACCACGCGTCGCACTGTGCCGACCGGGATCGCCTGGTAACTGGAGTCGGGCAGGTGACCAATACGAACCGCCACATCGATGCCCTCGTCCATCATGTTGATGATGCGATCGGCAAAACGGCATTCGACTTCGGCCTCGGGATAGCGTCGCAGGTATTCCATCACGATGGGCGTGACATACATGCGGCCGAACAGTGCTGGCGCGGTCACCACCAGGCGACCGCGCACCGCGCCGTGGGCGCCGGCGGCAAGGTCTTCCATTTCCGTGATATCGGCCAGCACACGGCGACAGTCTTCGGCATAGCGCGCGCCGACGTCGGTGACACGGACGATACGCGTGGTGCGTGTCAGCAGGCGCACGCCGATGGCTGTTTCCAGATCGCTGACGGCGCGCGTGACGACGGGCGGCGAGATTTTCATTTTCCTCGCCGCGGCGGCAAATCCGCCTTCATCAACCACGGCAAGAAAAATCGCCATCGACTCAAGTCGATCCATATTATTCCCGGTTTTGTAATGGCTAATGATGATTTCAGGGTATTCGGATTATGCCCGAGATCAGGGGCGCTGCCCGTCTCCTCACTCTCATTCAGGTCCTGGGCAAGGCGAGCCAGGTAGAAGTTGTTTTACCGACGGTCAGTGAGAAACCGGGTGCTTAATTTTTCAGCAGAGCCAGTGGCCGCTGGCGCCATGCCAGCAGCGCACCGATCAGCAAGGCGGCCGCCGAGAACATCAGTCCTTGCTGCAAACCACCGCTGCGGTCGGCGATCCAGCCGACGATGCTTGGCCCGACGATCTGTCCGGCCGCAAACACAATCGTGAACGCACTGATGCCGACCGACCAGCTGGCCGGCGGCAGATTGTGACGCACCAATGCGGTCGTCGATGCGACTGCAGAGAGAAACACGCCGCCGAACATCAGGCCGGAAATGAACACCGCCACCGGCGCCGCAGTTACCGCCGGCAATAGGGTGGCGATGCTGAGCAAGGCATTGAGGATGGCCAGCGATTCGCCGCCCTTGAATTTGTCCAGCATGCCGGCCCACAACCGCGACGACGCCACCACGGCGACACCCAGCAAGGTATAAAACAGCGTGATCATGCCGGCCGACATGCCTTGTTCCTTCAGCAATGCAATCACAAAAGTCATGTACCCGATATAGCCCAATCCGAACATGAAATATCCGGTCAGGCCGAACGCCAGGCTGCGATAGCGGACGTGTCCCGCACCGCGTGCCTGCGACGGCAGATCAGGAATGCGCAGCGCCGGCGGCGCCATGAAAGCCGTCGCGATCAGGCTCAGGATGCCCATCGCCAGCCACGCCCATTGCCAGCTGTGCGCGATGCCGTACGCATTTGCAGCGGCAATCGTCAACGGCACCACCCATGCGGAAATCACGATGCCGATACCGCTGCCGCCGTAGAACACGCCCAGCAAGAATCCGGCGCGTCGCGGATGCAGCGCTGCCAGTCGCGTCACCAGGATGCCACCGGTAATAAAAATGAATGCGCTGACAGCACCGGTGACGACACGCAAAAACAGCAAGCTTGCAGTATCGATGAACAAGCCGGACAGGATGATGAAAAACGCTGTCGCCAGCGCGCCGCCGATCAGCATCTTGTGCGTGCCGAAGCGTCGTGCCAACGGTGGCGTGGCGAGTGCGCCGAGCAGGTAGCCGAGCGCATTGCCGGTATTCATGCCACCGGCGATGAGGTAGGGCCAGCCAAGGTCGGTGCGCATTGGAGACAGCAATAGCGCATACGAGAAGCGCGCCACCCCGAGCGCGATTGCCGTGCCCAGCGACAGCGCCAGCGCTGTCAGCAGCGGATGGCGCATGATGAAATCGTGGTGGGCAGGGGAAGTAGTGCGCGCCTGTTCGGTGGCCGCAGTCGGATCGTGCATGGCTTGTCTCTTGAGCATCGACGGCTGATTGCCGTCTGGTTTTTTATAGTGCGCCGAAGGAACACGGCAGCAAGGTGACAATGCAGATTGCGGCGCTGCTCAGAGTGTAGCGGATTGTGCCGACTCTTGTTGTCAGGCGTGCGTTTGTTCAGGAGAGGTTGCGCCGTCACCGCATACGTGCAGGCAGGCATCGACCACGAGCGGTGCCAGGCGTGTGCCGCGCAAGCGTCGGATCTCCGCCAAGGCGGCGTCCATGCCGAGGCTCTTGCGATAGGGGCGGTCTTCGGATATTGATTCGACGATGTCGGCGACGGTCAGGATGCGTGACTCCAGCATGATCTGGTCGCCGCGCAGGCCGCGTGGATAGCCGGAGCCGTCGAGATATTCGTGGTGGGCGTAGACAATGTCGGCAACGGGATGCGTGAACGAGATGCGGCTCAGCACGTCGTAACTGGTCTGCACATGCGTCTTGATCAGTGTGAATTCCGCATCGGTGAGCCTGCCGGGTTTGTTGAGTATCTCCAGCGGAATGTTGACCTTGCCGATATCGTGCACCAGTGCCGCCAGATGCAATGCTTCCAGCCGGGGCGCCTCAAGCGCCAGATGACGGCCGATGCGCACGGCCAGCGTGGCGACACGGTTTTCGTGTTGCGGCGTATAGTCGTCAATCAGGTTTTGCAGCGAGAGCAGGGCATTGATTGCTTCGCGCTGAAGTATGTTGATTGAAGTGGTTGGCGCAGGTGTCAATGAAAGTGGCGGCGTCGGTTCAGGTTGGTCGGTCAGATCAGGCATTCAAAAAAACCAAAACGGTGTCGCACAAAAAATAATGTGGGCAAAAAACAATCGTCGCATCCGGATGAAACTGCCGGCCCTTTTTCTATCTGCTGCTGTCTGAATTTGGCAGCGACTTGATCGTGCATTGACAGTAAAGCGACAGTGATTCAGCAGCTGTCTGGAAGCAATGTGGGGGGATGCGAGATAATGGCGGCTGCCAGAAGTTTAATCCTCTCTTGAATGCATGACAACCGACCTGACCAATTCCACTTCCAGCAATGCCAGTCTCGGTACCTCGGCGTTGTACGTGCGATGGCGACAAGTCGCCATTCCGTTTTTCTTTTTCCTGTTGGGATTGTTGTACGCCAGCTGGGCCGCTCGCATTCCATCGATTCGCGATAACCTGCAATTGGATCCGGCCACACTGAGCCTGGTCTTGTTGTGCGGTGGTATCGGCGCGGTCGGCTCGTTTCCGCTGGCGGCATGGCTGAACGCACATTTCGGACCGCGCCGTACGACGTGGTATGCGGGACTGGTCTTGCTGGGAACTTTGCCGCTGCTCGGCATTGCTCCCAACCTAATACTGCTGATGCTGTTCAGCGCGATGTATGGCGCGGCGTCGAGCTGCTTTGACGTCGCCATCAACGCCCTCGGCGCCGTTGCGGAAAAACAGGCCGGACGTTCCATCATGTCGCTCCTGCATGCCTGGTTCTGCGTCGGCACCTTCAGCGGTGCTTTGCTGGGCAGCGCCGTGGCTTCATTCGAGGTGGCGCCATTCTGGCACTTCCTGGCATTGGCTTTGCTGTTCCTTGTGCCATTGCGCCTTGGGTATAAGGCCATGCCCAATGACCGGCCGGAGCCGAGCGCCGACAAAAAGATTTTTGCGATCCCGCATGGTCATCTCGTGGCGCTGGGCCTGATCGGTTTTTGCGGTGCGATTGTCGAGGGATCGATTGCCGATTGGAGCGGTCTGTACATGAAGGATCACATGCGCGCAGGTGATGGCGGTGCGCCGCTGGCCTATGCGGCGTTTGCCGGCATGATGCTGCTGGCGCGCCTGGTTGGCGATCGTCTGAAAGAACGCTGGGGCGCCCGCAAGGTTGTTGGATTCGGCTCGTTGCTGGCGGCAGCAGGTGTGTTCGTCGCGGTGGCGGCAATCAATATGCCGATGGCGATTATTGGGTTTGCAGTGGCAGGCAGTGGTGTGGCGATGGTGTTTCCGTTTATCTTCAGCGCGGCCGGGCGGCATGGCTCGATTGCGCTGGCAGGGGTGGCGACGCTGAGTTACAGCGGCGGCCTGATCGGGCCGCCGATAGTCGGTTTTCTGGCGCACGGATTCGGCCTGCAAGCAGGATTAGCGTTCATTGGCGTGCTGTGTATTGCAGTGGCCTTGGCGGCCAGCCGCGCAGTGTGGCTGGAGTAATTCCGAGATAATCCGAATTGATTCTTACCGGTAGAAGGAGTGTTCGCACATGAAACAATATCTGGCAGTGATGACCACCGTGATGGTGGCCGTAATGGGGCTGGCGGCCTGTGCGGTGCAGCCGGCGACCGATACCACAGCAGGTCTGACAAGCGCGCAGTGGGAGCTGACCAACTGGCCGGGCCATGAGATTCCACACGGCGACAACGGAGAGCCGGTGATCCTGAATTTTCAGGATAATGGCAAGGAAGCCAGCGTCAGCGGCCGCGCATGGTGCAACCGATTTACAGCGCCCTATGTGCTGCGCGAAGGCAGCCGTTTAACGATAGGGCATGCTGCCGCCACGCGCATGGCATGCATGGGCAAGGCGATGGAGTTTGAGTCGGCTTTCCTCGACAAGCTGCAGGCGCTGGATCGCTACCAGATCGATGGCGACAGCCTGAAATTGTTTGCCGTCGACGGCGAAGTCATGACGCTGCAGGCCCGCAAGAAAGAGGCGGCGCCATCCTCCGTTAACAGCGGCAAGTAGTACCCCTGCAAGTCATACCCTCGAACAAGGAAAGAGAAAAAGAAAATGCGCGACCTGGTTTTTTTGCCCGGCTTCATGTTGAACGCCTCCCTCTGGGATGACATGCGTAGTGATCTTGCGACGTTGGGCAGCCTGCATTTCGGTGACCTCGGGCAAGATGATTCCATTGCCGCGATGGCCGATCGCGTCCTGTCGGCGGCGCCAGAGAAGTTCGTGCTGTTCGGCTTTTCGATGGGCGGCTTTGTGGCGCAGGCGATTACCCTGAAAGCGCCGGAGCGTGTGCTTGGACTGGGCTTACTCAATACCTCCTCGCGTCCGCAAAGCGAAAAGGAATCGGCCGGCACGCTGGCGCAGATCGCGCTGGCGGAGAAGACGCCGTTCAAGGGATTGACCTCGCGCGCACTGGCCTCGTCGCTGCATCCGGACCGTTCGACGGATCAGGGTTTGTTGCAACGTTTGCAAGCGATGGCGCTGGCCAACGGCAAGGAGGTTTTTCTGCGGCAGCTATCGACACTGCGCGACGGCAGTTATGCCGACCTGCACCACATCACGCGTCCGACGCTGATCGTGGCGAGCGATGCCGATCGTCTGCGTACGGTGGAAGAGTCGGAAGAAATGGCGCAGCGTATTCCCGCAGCGCGCTTTGAGATCGTACGTGATTGCGGTCATATGACGCCAATGGAAAAGCCGGAGGAGCTGTTCCGCATCATTCGCGATTGGATCGCTGCCTCGCGGCTGTAAGGCACGGTTGTAAAGCACAAATGCAATACGCCGCTCGTAAGCGGCGTATTGTGGCATCGCATGAGTAAAGTAATACCGGTAAGACTGGTTTTGCGGTCTACGCCCTCATGTCAGCGATGCGAGTGTCATTGCCTGGTCTCTTGATCTTCTGTTAATGCGCGCTGTTCCCGCGCTGCTCCGGGTGATATCGGTAATATTGAACTCAGTGCGTCGAAGTCAGTGTGACTTCTCGTAGGGATCATCCTTGCGAGGGGCTTCGCTGGCGCGTTTGCCGCTGCCCTTGTTTATCTCATCAAGTCCGCCGCTGCCGCGCAGGTCGGTGTCTACCTGGCCTTCGCGGATGTCCTCATAAGCGCGGCGCATCTCTTTCTGGTCCACATCGCTGCGCTGGCTCTCGCCGGACTGATCATGCTCATGGGGGAGACGGGCTTTGTGTTCCGGTTTTGGATGGCGGTCTTTTCTGGTGCGGAGAAAGCTGGTCATAAAATCCTCACGTGTATGTTGTCTGAACCAGTACGACATACAAGTGGGAAAGAAGTGCCGGAGAAGTGAAGTTAGTTACAAAGTCATTTGCAATCAATGAGCTTGTCCGACAGAACCTGTCTGTCGGAGTCGACTCGGCGAGCGGGCTGTTCAGCCCGCAAAGCCTTGCCGGTATTGCTGACCCGACGATGTCGCACATCGTCGGCAGAGGCTTAAATAGCGAGTCGTTGACGCGCCGCAGCGTATTCTTTTTCCAGGCGGTCCACCATTTCGGCCACCGTCGGCACGTCATCCATCAGTCCCACTGCCTGGCCTGCGCCCCAGATATCGCGCCATGCTTTGGCTTTGGTGTCGCCACCGGAACCGAAGTTCATCTTGGTCTTGTCCGCTTCCGGCAGATTGTCGGGATCAAGCCCGGCATTGACGATGGACTTCTTCAGGTAGTTGCCGTGCACACCCGTGAACAGGTTGGTATAGACCACATCGGCAGCGGTCGAGTCGACGATGGCCTGGCGATATTCATCGGTGACGTTGGCTTCTTTTGTCGCCAGCCAGCGGGAACCGATATAAGCCAGATCCGCGCCCATGGCCTGCGCCGACAGGATGGCGTCGCCCGTGGCGATGGCACCTGACAGAATCAGCGGGCCTTTGAAGAACTTGCGTACCTCGCCCACCAGCGCGAACGGCGACAGTGCACCGGCATGCCCGCCGGCACCGGCCGCTACCAGAATCAGGCCGTCGACGCCGGCTTCCAGTGCCTTCTGCGCATGGCGGATCGAAATCACGTCATGCAGCACGATGCCGCCGTAGCTGTGGATGGCATCCAGCATTTCCTTCGGTGGTGCGCGCAGGCTGGAGATGATGATCGGCACGCGATGCTTTACGCAGACTTCCACGTCGTGGGCAAGGCGGTCATTGGACTGATGCACGATCTGGTTCACCGCGATCGGGCCAATGATGGCATCGGGATGAGCCGCTTTGTATTCCGCCAGTTCTGCCTGCAATTGCGTCAGCCAGACGTCGAGCTGTTCAGCCGGCCGCGCGTTGAGCGCAGGGAAGGAGCCGACAATGCCGGCCTTGCATTGGGCCGCTACCAGCGCAGGGCTGCTGGCGATGAACATCGGCGAAGCAATCACGGGCAAACGAAGGTTTTGCAGAATGGCAGGGATGGTGCGATTGGGCATGGCAGCGTCTCATCGTTGTAGGTAATCCGAAGATTATAGGATAAAAATATTACGATCGTGCTTTTTTGTGTTGTTGCATCAAATGATTTTTGCTTTTGGCCGAACTTTTCATTTTGTAATCATGTTATTTTTTCTACAAATCAGCCGATAAATACTTCTGCACTTTGCATGGCACATGACTTGCATCCGTGTAGACAGGCCAATCCCGGCTGAATCCAAGGTAATCTTTCCGAGGGGGATATATGGATACCTTTATGATCGTGGCCGCCATTGCCGGCGGACTTATCGGTGCTGCAGCTCTGCATAGCCGCTATTTGCAGGCGCGTCTGAAACATGTACGCACTCGTAGTCGCTATACGCACTGACCTACATACAGCAATAACAGCAACTAGAACAAAGTAGTAAAGATGACACAGGCATCGCCCGTGGGTGGTGCCGTGTCATCTTGAACCGCTGTGCTTCCCCGGCACCGATCAAGCATTTCTTTGTAGAAATCAAGGAGGGTAGGTCATGGGCAAGTTGTTTACGTTGAAACGAAGTTTTTTGCTGTTTTTTGTCGTGCTCGCCGTGTTGTCCATCCTGATGGCAGGTGCGTTGCAACTGATCTTGCGTGCGCAGAATGAGATCGGGAGATCCGGCGACGCCCGCTACAATTCCTTCAAGCTTGCTATGGAAGTGCGCAACACTTCCGAACGCCTGACGGCGGCAGTGCGTAGCTATGTCGTCACCGGCGACGCCAGGTACGAAGCGCTCTACTGGGATATCGTTGCCATCGTCGATGGCAAGAAACCACGCCCGGACGGCCGCACCATTCCCCTTGTCGATCTGATGAAGCAAGCCGGCTTTACCGAGCAGGAATTCGCCAAGCTCAACGAAGCGCAGTCGCTCTCCATCGGCTTGATCAAGACCGAGGAAATCGCCATGCATGCCGTCAAGGGCGAATACGATGACGGCACCGGAAAGTTCACCAAAAAGGATGAACCAAACCTGGAAACAGCGCGCAAACTGGTGCACGACGACGCCTATGAAAAGAAGAGCGCCGCCATCATGAAGCCGATCAACGAATTCCAGCAACTGCTCGATCAACGTACTTCCCATGAGCTGGACCAGGCGCGCGCCGAAGGCAGGAAAGCCTATATTTTGGCGCTGGCGATGCTCGCCCTGATGCTCATCATCTCGGTGGCGGTTCTGTATGCGCTGTACGTGCTGATCAAGAAGCAACTCGACCAAAGCCTCGACGCAGCAGAAAGGCTGGCTACCGGTGACCTTACCGTCAAGCTCGATATTGAGCGCGACGATGAAATCGGCCGGCTCATGACGGCCATCAACGGCATCGGGGAAGGTCTTGCGAGTGTCGTCGGCAATGTGCGCAGCGGCACCGAAACCATTAATATCGCGTCGAAAGAAATTGCCATTGGCAACGCTGATCTCTCCAGCCGTACCGAGTCACAGGCGTCAGGACTGGAAGAAACCGCCAGTTCGATGGAAGAACTGACTTCCACTGTACGCCAGAACGCCGACAACGCGCGCCAGGCCAACTCACTGGTGACGTCCGCGTCCGAACTGGCAATCAAGGGCGGTGAAGTCGTGGGCAATGTCGTGCAGACCATGGGATCGATCAAGGAAAGCTCCGGCAAGATCGTCGACATCATCAGCGTGATCGACGGGATCGCGTTTCAGACCAATATCCTTGCGTTGAACGCCGCGGTGGAAGCCGCCCGGGCCGGAGAGCAGGGCCGTGGCTTTGCGGTGGTGGCTTCTGAGGTACGCAGTCTGGCACAGCGTTCTGCATCTGCCGCCAAGGAAATCAAGGAACTCATCGGCGACTCGGTCGGCAAGGTCGATGCCGGAGGAAAACTGGTCGACGAAGCCCGCGCAACGATGGGGGAGATCGTTACCTCGGTCAAGCACGTGGCCGACATCATGGGCGAAATTACAGCGGCGAGTCAGGAGCAAAGCGTCGGCATCGAAGGCGTCAATCGCGCCATTACGCAGATGGACGAAATCACGCAGCAAAATGCAGCGCTGGTCGAGCAGGCCGCGGCAGCCGCAGAGAGTCTGCAAGAGCAGGCCGACCTGCTGACGGAGGCAGTCAGTGTATTCAAGCTGTCAAGCGGACATCACGGTGACGTGCGCGCGGTTGCTTCCGCAGCAGTGCCAAAGACATCAACAAAGCCAACAACACCAACAACGCCGGCATACAAGGCAGCACCGGCATCGAAGTCATGGACCAAACCTGCCAAGCCATCCGGGCCGCCTAAATCTGTCAGCAAACCTGCGCTTCCGGCGGCATCGCCGGCTGGCGAAAAGACCAAACCGACAACCACGGACGAAAACTCCTGGGAAGAATTCTAGTCCGGCCTGGCCAAACAAAAAGCGGCGCGACCGGAGATGGCCACGCCGCTTTTTATTTCAGACAACTCAAACCGCTCTTATCCTTTACGCTTCGCCGCAATGGCGTTGCCGGCGCGACTGACCGCCTTGCGTCCCAGATGCTCCGAGATGAATTGCCCGGCATCGACGACGATGTCCAGATCGATGCCGGTTTCGATCCCCAGGCCTTGCATCATGTACAGCACGTCTTCAGAGGCAACGTTGCCGGTGGCGCCCTTGGCGTAAGGACAGCCGCCCAGCCCGGCGACTGACGAGTGATAAATCGTGATGCCCACTTCCAGGCTGGCGTAGATGTTGGCCAGCGCCTGACCGTAGGTGTCATGAAAGTGGCCGGACAAACCATCGATGTTGAATTCGCGAATCGCCGCCTGCATGACCGGGGCCACCTTGTTGGGTGTCGCCACGCCAATGGTGTCGGCGATGTCGATTTCATCGCAACCCAGATCGCGAAAACGGCCGACCACATTCGAGACCGACGACAGCGGCACCTCGCCCTGATAGGGGCAACCGAAGGCGCAGCTGACCGCAGCGCGCAGACGAATCTTGTGTTCCTTGGCCGCTTGCGCGACTTCACGGAAACGTTCGATCGATTCGGCAATCGAGCAGTTGATGTTCTTTTGCGAGAAGGCTTCCGATGCTGCACCAAAGATCACGACTTCATCAGCACCGGCCGCCAGCGCCGCTTCAAAGCCTTTCATGTTGGGCGTCAGCGCCGAATAGATCACGCCGGGTTTGCGCGTGATGCCTTGCATGACTTCGCTGGAGGTCGCCATCTGCGGCACCCATTTCGGCGAGACGAAAGAGGCGGCTTCGACGTTGACGAAACCGGCAGAGGTCAGTCGATTCACCAGCTCGATTTTGACTTCGGCGGAGATGGTTTCTTTCTCGTTCTGCAAGCCATCGCGCGGGCCGACTTCAACGATTTTGACTTTCTTGGGAAAGCTCATGGGGTGTCTCCTCTGCCTTGGCGGCGATGCATTTGAATATGGTTTTGATGATATCAGTTTGCCTGCGGGATGCTCTCAACCGGAGCGACGGGGACCAAGGCGACATCGGTCACCGGCGCACCGGTCATCACCTGCAATTGCTGCGCCGTCAGATTGAAGACGGCATGCGGATGTCCCGCCGCTGCCCACACACTGTCGTAGCGGAACAAATCCTGATCCAGCAGCATGACCGGTTTGACGGCATGGCCGATCGGGCAAACGCCGCCGATGACATAACCGGTTTTCTCACGCACAAATTTGGCGTCGGCTTTGCCCAGCGCACCGACTTGCGCCGCCACCTTGGCTTCATCGACGCGATTGCTGCCGCTGGCAATCACCAACACCGGTGCATCGTCGGACAAGCGACGAAAGATGATGGACTTGGCAATCTCCGCCACGCTGCAACCGAGACCGGCAGCCGCTTCGGCCGACGTGCGTCCGGCGCTTGGCAGCATGACCACCGGCTTGTCGTGCTTCAACTCGCTCAATAGATTGGCGACGCGTTGTGCCGAGTCGGGGAGTGCATCGGCGTGCTGATGTTGTTCCATGCTTAATATCCTCTGTTGCGATCAACCAGCCCGACCACGCGTTCGCCACGATTCAGCGCCACCATCTTTTCTGCGATCTGGCGGGCAGCTTCGCTGCGCACCGTCAGCGCAGAAATATGCGGCGTGATGGCGATGCGCGGATCTTGCCAGAACGGATGTTGCGGCGGCAGCGGCTCTTCTTGAAACACATCCAGCGTGGCGCCGGCGATCTGGCCGCTTTCCAGCAGCGGCGGCAGATCGGCCTCGACCAGATGACCGCCGCGCGCCAGATTGACCAGATAGGCGCCGCGTGGAAGCTGCGACAAGGTCTCACGATTGAGGATGCCTGCCGTGTCGGGTGTCAGCGGCAGCATGCAGATCAGCACGCGCGCGCCTTGCAGGAATTGATTCAGTTGCTCCGTACCGGCATAAGCTTTGACACCGGGCAGCGTCTTCGGGCTGCGGCTCCAGCCGCTGACCTGAAAGCCGAAATGTTGCAGGCTCTCGGTGATGCGTTGTCCCAGCACGCCCAGGCCCAGCACGCCGATGCCGAAGTCGCTGCGCTCGAAAGGCGGCAGCGGCTTCCATTCGCCGCGGCGCGATATCCGTTCATATTCATCAAGACGACGGTAGTAGCGCAGCACGGCGTGCGTGGCGAATTCGGCCATCTGCTCCGCCATGCCGCCATCATCGATGCGGATCAGCGGCAGATTCTCCGGCACCACGTTCAATTGCAGGATGGCATCGACGCCTGCCCCAAGGTTGAACACCGCCTTCAGTTCGGGATGGCCTTGCAGCATCTCGAACGGTGGTTTCCACACGACGGCGTAATCGGCCGGCGCGTTGTCGCCGGGTTGCCAGAGGCGAATCTCGGCATGCGGCATGGCGGAACGTAAATCGTGCAACCAGGCGTCCTGGCTGGCAGTGTCGGCGGTCTGAAACAGGATGCGCATCGCGTCGGAGAGTAGAGTGGTGTAAGCCGCTGATTTTACCCGCAACGCATCATCGCTGCCGCCGGCGGGTCTTCCACCTGTCCTCAACCGGCATTGTGTAGCGTGACGCCGTCGCTGCTCGCTGCACCAGCCTTGATCAGCTGAACGCTCGCCCAATCGGCCAGCGCGTCGTCACTGAGTTGGAAGTAGCGGCGATTGCATCGCGCCAGCAAGGGAATATCTGCCATCATCGAAGCGACATCGCGCAAGGGAATCGCCTGTCTTTCCAGCAGCAAAAACTTGAGCATGACCTTGACGCTGTTCTGTGCATTACGCAGCGGATCGGCCTGCAAATAATCGAGGCGTGAATAGGCCGTTGCCAGCGCCTGCTTCACCTCCGTGAACGGCGCACCGTGACCGGGGATCACCACCCGCACATCAAGCCCTGCAATCAGATCCAGCGTCGCGCGCGCTTCGGCAAAACCCGATTCACCGTCAAGCTCGGGAAAAATCACGCCAAAGCCGTTCTGCCACAAGGCATCGGCCGAGATCAGGATGCCTTCCTGCGCACAATACAGAATCAACGAATGCGGATCGTGGCCGGGTGCGGCGAGTGCGGTCCATGCAAGATCACCAAGCTGCAGCGTGTCGCCATCCTGCAAGGTGTCGTCGAAACGGAAACGTGGACATTGCTGGCCGGTTTCCCTGTAGCTCAGCGCGTTTTCATCCCAGCGCGCCACTTTGTCGGCCTCGGCATGCGGGATCGTTGTGCGACAACGGAAACGCGCCTGCAAGGCGGCGTTGCCGCCGCAATGGTCGGAATGCAGATGCGTATTGATCACGCGATCAAGTTGCAGCGCACGGCCTCGTTCGTTCAGCACATGTTCCACCAGCGCCAGGGTTTGCGCAGCATGCGTGACATAACCGGTATCGACCAGCGCCGTCTCTTCCGCACCGAGAAACAGGACGTTGTTGGACGACAGCCATCCGCGCTCAAGCACATATACGCTGGACGGCAGGCCGTAGGGATGGGCGCGCATGGACAACGATCAGCCCGGCGTGAACGCCAGCAACTGCGCACCTTCCGTTACCTGATCACCGACCACATACAGCAACTCATCGATGACGCCATCGGCGGGCGCAGCGATGGTGTGTTCCATCTTCATCGCTTCCATGATCAGCAACGGCGCACCCTTGGTGACGCTGTGCCCTTTCTCGACCAGCACGGCGACGATCTTGCCGGGCATCGGCGCCGTCAGACGGCCGCCTTCACTTTCGCTGTGGCCGGCATGCGCCAGCGGATCGTCCCATGTCAGCACGGCATGACGGCCTTGATGGAAGACGTGGAAGGTGTCGGCATCGCGCACCACATTGCCGGCGAGTGTGGAATCGTCCAGCGTGATACGAAGATCCGCAGCGCCTTGCTTGTCAAAGCGCAGCGTGTGCTGAACGCCGTCACGATGCAGAATCCATCGCCGGTCGTCGCGATATTCGACATGGATCTGATAGGAGCCAGCCTCGTCGGCAAACTGCAATGCGCGCAGCAAGCTGCTGTTCATGCGCCAGCCGCTGGTGTGCGCCCATGGGTTATTGCTGTCGCTGACACGTTCCGCTTCCTGCGAAAGCAGCAGTGAGGCCGCCATTGCCAGCGTGGCCGTCGATGCCGGTTGCAGCGCAGGGAACAGCGCATCGTGGTGACGTTCGATCAACCCGGTATCGAGATCCGCCCTGGAGAACGCCTGCCCGGCGATCAAGCGTTGCAGGAAGCCGATGTTAGCGGCGAGTCCGACGATGCGGTACTGTGCCAACGCCGCGGCCATATTGGCCAGCGCGGCATTGCGGTCCTTGCCCCAGACGATCAGCTTGGCGATCATCGGATCATAGAACGGCGAAATCGCATCGCCTTCACGTACACCCGAATCGATACGCACAGCCGCCGGTGTCTGGGTATGGCTTTCGACGCGGAAATGTACCGCTGGGGGGGTATGCAGATAGCGCAGCGTCCCGATCGATGGCAAGAAACCCTTCTCCGGATTCTCCGCATAAATGCGCGCTTCGATGGCATGGCCGTTGAGCTGCAATTGCTCCTGACGCAGCGGCAGATGTTCACCGAAGGCCACGCGCAATTGCCATTCCACCAGATCGAGGCCGGTGATCATTTCGGTCACCGGATGTTCGACCTGCAGGCGCGTGTTCATTTCCATGAAGTAGAACGAGCCATCTTGATTTGCAATGAATTCCACCGTACCGGCGCCGACGTAACCGACCGCCTTGGCAGCGGCGACGGCTGCTTCACCCATGGCGCGGCGGCGCTCTTCGCTCATGCCGGGAGCGGGCGCTTCTTCCAATACCTTCTGATGGCGGCGCTGCACCGAGCAATCGCGCTCGAACAGATAAACGCATTCGCCATGGCTGTCGGCGAACACTTGAATCTCGATATGGCGCGGTCGTGTCAGGTAACGCTCCACCAGCACCTTGTCGTCGCCGAAACTGTTGATCGCTTCACGTTTGCACGATGCCAGCGCGGTTTTGAAGTCTTCCGATTTTTCGACAATGCGCATACCCTTGCCGCCGCCGCCCGCACTTGCCTTGAGCAGCACCGGATAGCTGATGCCATCGGCTTCCTTTTGCAGGAAGTCGGCATCCTGATTGTCGCCGTGATAACCGGGAACCAGTGGCACCTTGGCTTTTTCCATCAAGGCCTTGGCGGCCGACTTCGATCCCATTGCATGGATCGCCGATGCAGGCGGGCCGATGAAGACTAATCCAGCCTTCGCGCAAGCCTCCGCAAAACCGGCGTTCTCCGACAGAAAACCGTAGCCGGGATGGATCGCCTGGGCGCCGGTTGCCAACGCCACGGCGATGATCTTGTCGCCCAGCAGATAGCTCTCTTTGGCCGGCGCGGGGCCGATCAATACCGCTTCATCGCAGGCGGTCACGTGTTTGGCCTGCGCGTCGGCTTCCGAATACACGGCGACGGTCTTGATGCCGAGCTTGCGCGCGGTTTCGGCAACCCGGCAGGCGATTTCGCCGCGATTGGCGATCAGGATTTTGCTGAACATCTTGTCTCCTTCAATGTGACCTGTTTGTTATGTACCGCTATATCAGTGCAAGGCTGCGCTCTTGTCACCCTTATTTTCTTTGTCGTCGATCCAGACCACGTTCTGGTCGATGGCATAGAGACGGCAGGTGTCCTTGGAATATTTCTGGCATTGCAGCAGCGCACGCTCAGTCGTGTTTTCTCCGGTCCAAGCCCAGCCTGTTGCGCCGGACGATGAAATAGCAAATGCCCGAGGTAAGGCGAGCTTGAGAAAAACCTCGTAGTGTTCGCGGTTCTTCTGATTCAGATAAGGGACTGCCGCGCTGTCTTCCAATTTTGCAAAATCGGTCTTGGGCAATTCATCCGCGAGCACAACCGTCTTTTCGGTCGGCAGTCCCAGGCGCTTGAGCAGCGCTTCAGTCTCCGGCCACCAGATGGCAACACCGTCGCGGCTACCGCTCATGCCGTGCGCATCGTTCTTGAACGGGCCGTAGGCAATCAGCCTGGCATCGGCACCAGATCGCATGTAAGCCTCATGCATCTTGCGGACCAGCTCCGGGTTGAAGTAACTGTCGTTTTCCCCATAGAACCAGAGACTGGGGATATGCGTGGTTCTGCCGTAGCGTTCGAAGGCGTCAATCAACGCCGGTTTCCAGCCGCAGCCCAGCATGTCGTAGCGCAGACCGCCGGCAAAGTTGAGCAATGCCTTGACGTGCGGAGGATTGCGCGCGCCGAAAGCCATCGTTGTCAAACCGCCGTGCGATTGCCCCATGATGATGACATTGTCCTTGTCCACCCAAGGTTGTCGGATCGCATAGTCCAGCGCAGCTTGTACGTCGTCCGCGTGTGCATCGCCGTTGCCGCCGATATTGCAGCCGCCATCGACGTAAAGTCCGCCGGATTTGGAGAAGCCTTTGCGCATGGGAATGATGACCGCATAACCGCGCCGCACAAATTCGTTGCTGATGGATATGCCGCGATCGCGAGGTTGAAAGGACGGTATCCCGGGAGCTTTCCCGTGATTCATGATGAGCAGAGGAAAAGGTCCATCGCCCGGAGGCCTGTAGATTGTGGTTTCCAGATTCACGGAAAATATACCCGTGCCGGAGGGAATCATGACGACTTCTTCGCGCAATCCTTGATTCCGCGGCAGCTCGGCGCCGAAGGCCGGAGCCAGGCACATGCAGAACGCAACCAGCACGGTAATGGAAATTTGCTTCTTCATTTCTGTCGAGTCTGAAAAATTTACATCCGGAACACGCCGAACTTCGTCTCTTCAATTGGCGCATTTAACGCCGCGCTCAGCCCGAGGCCAAGTACCATGCGTGTATCGGCAGGATCGATCACGCCGTCATCCCACAGACGCGCCGAGGCGTAATAAGGGTGGCCCTGATGCTCGTATTGTTCGCGGATCGGCGACTTGAAGGCGGCTTCTTCTTCCGCCGACCAGCTGCCGCCCTTGGATTCGATGCCGTCGCGCTTGACGGTCGCCAGCACGCTCGCAGCCTGTTCGCCACCCATCACCGAGATGCGCGCGTTCGGCCACATCCACAGGAAGCGCGGCGAAAACGCGCGGCCGCACATGCCGTAATTGCCGGCGCCGAAACTGCCGCCGATGATCATCGTCAGCTTTGGCACCGCGGCGGTCGATACCGCCGTTACCATCTTGGCGCCGTTACGGGCGATGCCTTCGTTTTCATATTTTTTGCCGACCATAAAGCCGGTGATGTTCTGCAAAAAGATGAGCGGGATTTTGCGCTGGCAGCACAGTTCGATGAAGTGCGCGCCCTTGAGCGCCGACTCGGAAAACAGGATGCCGTTGTTGGCGATGATGCCGACCGGCATGCCGTATAGATGCGCGAAACCGCACACCAGCGTGGTGCCGTAACGCGCCTTGAATTCATCGAACTCGCTGCCGTCGACCACGCGCGCAATCACTTCGCGCACATCAAAGGGTTTGCGCGTATCGGTCGGGATGATGCCGTAGAGTTCGCGCGCCGGATAGTTCGGTTCCGCCGGTTCGCGCATTGCCAGTTGCTGCGGTTTGCTGCGATTGAGGTTGCCGACGATGCTGCGTGCAATCGATAGTGCGTGCAGGTCATTTTGCGCCAGATGATCGACCACGCCGGACAGACGGGTGTGCACATCGCCGCCGCCCAGTTCTTCGGCGGTGACGACTTCACCGGTGGCAGCCTTTACCAGCGGTGGGCCGGCCAGGAAGATGGTGCCTTGATCCTTGACGATGATGGACTCGTCGCTCATCGCCGGCACATAGGCACCGCCGGCGGTGCACGACCCCATCACCACCGCGATTTGCGGAATACCTTTGGCCGACAGATTAGCCTGGTTGAAGAAGATGCGGCCGAAGTGATCGCGGTCGGGAAACACTTCATCCTGATTCGGCAAATTGGCGCCGCCGCTGTCGACCAGATAGATGCAGGGCAGGTGATTGAATTCGGCGATCTCTTGCGCACGCAGATGCTTCTTGGCGGTCATCGGGTAATAGGTGCCGCCCTTGACGGTGGCGTCATTGCAGACGATCACGCACTCTTGTCCGGCGACGCGGCCGATGCCGGTGATGATGCCGGCCGACGGCGCCGCATCCTTGCCTTCTTTTTCCTGATACATGCCGTAGGCCGCCAGCTGCGAGAACTCAAGGAATGGCGTGCCCGGATCGAGTAGCATCTGCACGCGATCACGCGGCAGCAACTTGCCGCGCGCCAGATGTTTGTTGCGCGCGGTTTCGCCACCGCCTTGTGCGATGACAGCGATCTTCGCTTTCAGATCATCGACGATGGTTTGCATTGCCGTGGTGTTGCTCTGAAAATCTTCGCTGCGCGTGTTCAGTTTGCTGTCGAGTTGCGGCATGGTGATCCTTTGTCTCAATGTATTTTTATTCGTCGTCCGGGAAAGCACCGTCGACGTAATACCAGCGCGCCACACCTGCGGCATCCGGCTGGCGTACAAAACTGCTGACTTCGTGCAGACGATGCGCGCGGCCGCCGACCTTGAAGCGGGCAACGAATTCCACCGTAGCTTCGTCAGCATCTTTGACGTGTTTATGCTTGATCACGTCGAGGCCTATCCATTTCACGTCGCTCTCCGTCGTGATCGGCTCGTCCGGCAGCGTGTCGGGATGCCAGGTCGAGCGCAGGTAGTCTTCTTCACGCAATGAGAACGCGGTATAGCGCGAGCGCATCAGTTGCTCTGCCGTCGCCGGCACTGCTGCGCCGGAGATGAAGCGCCCGCAGCAAACGGCGTAAATGCCTTTGCCGCAGGGGCAAGCCTGTTTGTCTTCTTTCCCCGCCATCAGATCTTTCCATCCTTCAAAAAGCTTTCAAGCTGATTGAAGCGGTCGAAGCCCCAGAACGATTCGCCATCGACAATCACGAAGGGAGAGCCGAACACGCCGCGTTCGATGGAAGCAGCGACCTCCGCCTTCAACGCATCCTTGATGGCATCGTCGTTCAACGCGTTAGTCAGTTTGTCCGCATCAATGCCGACGTCGCCGGCGATGCGCAGCACCGTCTCAAGTTTGCTGATATCGATGTTCTCGGTGAAGTAGGCGCTGTACAGCGTATGGATCAGATTGACGGCTTTGGCGGCATCGTTCTTCTGCGCCCACAACACCGCACGTGCCGCATGCTGCGAGGCGATTGGCATCACATCCGGACGCTTGAACAGAATGTTGTGAAAGCGTGCGGTACGTTCCATATCGTGGTGTGAGTATTCACCCTTCAATGGGACGTTGGCGATGGGCGCGATACCCATCACCTTGAATACCGGGCCAAGCAGAATCGCGTGCCAGTTGACCGTGCGGCCGTATTGCGCCGCCAGCTTTTCAATATGCAGCGAACCGAAATAACCGTACGGCGAGCTGAAGTCGAAGTAAAAATCGATGGGAGTTTTTTGATCGCTCATGGTGTTCTCTGTTGTTTCAGACTGTGTCAGACCAGTTCGATGGCCATCGCCGTACCTTCGCCTCCGCCGATACAAAGCGACGCTACGCCGCGCTTGCCGCCGGTCTTCTTCAGCGCGCCGATCAGCGTGACGATGATGCGTGCACCCGAGGCACCGATAGGATGACCCAGCGCACAGGCGCCGCCATGGATGTTGACCTTGTCGTGGGTGATACCGAGTTCTTTCATCGCGGCCATCGGTACGGCGGCAAAGGCTTCGTTGATTTCGAACAGGTCGACGTCGGCAGTGCTCCAGCCGGTTTTCTTGTACAGATTGTTGATGGCGCCGATGGGGGCGGTGGTGAACCAGTTCGGTTCCTGCGAGTGGCGGGCGTGGCCGATGATGCGGGCAATCGGCGCGCAGCCGAGTTTCTTCGCGGTCGATTCACGCATCAAGACCAGCGCGGCAGCGCCGTCGTTGATGGACGACGATGAGGCGGCGGTGATGGTGCCGTCTTTCTTGAAGGCTGCTTTGAGCGTCGGGATTTTTTCAACCTTGGCTTTGCGCGGGCCTTCATCGGTGTCGATGACAACATCACCGGCGCGTGTCGCGACGGTCACCGGTGCGATTTCCCATTTGAACGAACCGTCGGCTGTGGCTTGCTGCGCGCGCTTGACCGAGGCAATTGCAAAGGCGTCCTGATCTTCACGCGTGAAGTGGTATTTCGCCGCGCAGTCCTCGCCGAAGGTACCCATGGCGCGGCCCTTGTCGTAAGCGTCTTCCAGACCGTCGAGCATCATGTGGTCGTAGATCATGCCGTGGCCGATGCGATAGCCGCCGCGCGCTTTTGGAATCAGGTAAGGCGCGTTGGTCATCGACTCCATGCCGCCGGCGACGACGATTTCATTGGTGCCTGCGAGGATGGAGTCGTAGCCGAACATGGCGGCCTGCATGGCCGAGCCGCACATCTTCGACAAGGTCACTGCACCCGCAGAAACAGGAATGCCGGCCTTGATCGCCGCCTGACGTGCAGGCGCCTGGCCTTGTCCTGCCATCAGGCAGTTGCCGAACAACACATCCTGCACCTGATCCGGTGCGACACCGGCGCGCTCCAGCGCAGCCTTGATGGCAGCAGCGCCGAGGTCGCTCGCGTTCAACGCCGACAATTCACCCTGAAAGGCGCCCATGGGCGTGCGTGCGGCGCCGACGATAACGATGGGATCTTCAATGCGGTCTTGCATGTTCTTCTCCTGCTCAAAAAATACTGCGGTCTGGTGATTCAAATAAAGCGCATCTAAAGAGATACCAGGAGATGCGTCACATCATCTTCATTTACATCGTTTCTGCAAACAGCTCACGGCCGATCAGCATGCGGCGGATCTCGCTGGTGCCGGCGCCGATTTCATACAGTTTGGCGTCGCGCCACAGGCGGCCGGCCGGATATTCGTTGATGTAGCCGTTGCCACCCAGCGCCTGGATAGTCTCGCCGGCCATCCAGGTGGCTTTTTCTGCAGAGTAGAGAATAGCGCCGGCAGCGTCTTTGCGCAGGGCGCGCGCCGCATCCGGGGTCCTGGCGCGGTCGCAGGCCTGGCCGACGGCGTAGACGTAGGCCTTGCACGCCATCATGGTCGAGTACATGTCCGCGATCTTGCCCTGCATCAGCTGGAATTCGCCAATCGACTGGCCGAACTGCTTGCGGTCATGCA
>Ga0209913_1000488_pt1 | contig 32889 bp, 36 predicted proteins | sample PersoiDNA2013203_FD_185805 | JGI IMG/M metagenome (GOLD analysis project Ga0209913, IMG submission 185805) | Permafrost soil microbial communities from the Arctic, to analyse light accelerated degradation of dissolved organic matter (DOM) -... | ecosystem: Environmental > Terrestrial > Soil >... | reverse complement strand
TTGATGCGGTGGATCTGCACCTGGCGCTGCTTGATGTGGCGCTCATTGCACAATGGCGCACACGTTTAGCTGCCCGTCAGGGAGCACTGATACCATTGCTGCCGACCACCGATGATGCTTCGATTGCCGTCTGGCGCCTGGTTGCCGAACGCGCCTTGTGTGTCAATACGACGGCCGCAGGCGGCAATGCCAGCCTGATGACCTTGTCCGTTTAAGCCAGCCAACACTGCTAGCCACATGACTATGCCCACAGCACGCTGTGGGCATAGTCTCGTTCGTGTTGCCAAAATGCTAAATTCTGTCGGCGTTGGCCCCACATCATGCAATGTGGCCAGCGCGTCTTCTGCCTGGTGCCTTGCGCAAGCGGCGGCAGCTTTCATCCGTCGCTGTTAACCAGCCCTGAGGATGAAAATGGATCGCATTTCACATGCCAGCGCAGTAAGCCGTTTCGAGACGGTCGTTACGCTCCAGCCTGGATTGGATAGCAATCCAGAGCAGCGCGATCTGGAGCGCAAGTTTGTCCAGGCTTTCAAGCTTGCTTGCAGCACAACCGTCATGGGTCAGACCTTTTACAGGCGTGAATTTGATCGTGCACACAGCGCATTGCAGCACGCGGTCATTCCTGATAATGGCACCGATCAAACAGTCCAGACAGGTGACTCAGATCTTTCTTTTCGGCATCTCGCGGCATTTTTCGATGAATTAAAACAAACCGGAAGCCAGGGATTGAGCTTCCGCCTGTGGCGCGATTGGAAAAAATGGCGCTGTTGTTTTCCGTTTGCAGCACACCGTTGCTCAGTCATATCGCCGCATCTCCCCCCTTGATCGCTGAATTTAAAAATACCCGGATAACGTCGCCAGAGGCATTGCGAAAATTTCTGACGCACAATCAGATTCCGTTTGTGGTTGCCGATGATGGAAAATTCTTGCACAAAGAGGCCCCCGAAAACCAGTGGGGGGAACGTCTGGTGAAAGGCGCATACCAATGCACGCTGAGTGAACTGCTGCGAGCGCCATACCGCCTGACACTGGAAACTCAGCATCAAATGAGCAGGCCCTCGGAAAGTATCGTGAGGCGTTAACAGGATGAGGGGCGGCGCTGCACACACGGCATGCACGTCTTACTCCGGGCTCCGGTCCAGATACGCAGGGCAGCGTAAAATAGCGCATCTGCAAGGAGATACTGCGCGTCTTGCAATCGGCGCGCCTGTCCCCATTTCACCCCAACAAGCAACAATGGCATTTCAGCAGCATCCTTACATTCGAGGTATTAGCATGGAACAATTTCACGGCACCACCATCCTTTCGGTGCGGCGCGGCAATGTTGTAGCGTTGGGCGGCGATGGGCAGGTAACGCTTGGCAACGTTGTCATGAAAGGCACTGCACGCAAGGTGCGCAAGCTCTATCAGGGCAAGGTTTTGGTGGGTTTTGCCGGCGGTACTGCCGATGCTTTTACGCTGCTGGACCTGTTTGAATCCAAACTCGAAAAACATCAGGGCAACCTCATGCGGGCGTCGGTGGAACTGGCCAAGGAATGGCGCACCGATCGCATGTTGCGTCGTCTGGAAGCCATGCTCCTGACCGCCGATCGCGATACCACACTGGTCATCACCGGTAACGGCGACGTGCTGGAACCGACCGACGGCATCGGCGCCATCGGCTCCGGCGGTACCTTTGCGCAGTCAGCGGCCAAGGCCTTGCAGGAAAATACCGAGCTTACGCCGGCCGAGATTGTCAAAAAATCATTGGTGATCGCTGGCGAGCTGTGCATCTATACCAATCTGAATCACATCATCGAAACCCTGGATTGAATCCAGTATTTTCCGACTGTATTGCGAAGAACAACATCATGAACATGACGCCCAAAGAAATCGTTTCCGAACTGGATAAACACGTGGTCGGCCAAAGCCGTGCCAAGCGCGCCGTTGGCATTGCCCTGCGCAATCGCTGGCGACGTCAGCAGGTTGCCGAGCCGCTGCGGCACGAAATCACGCCCAAGAATATCCTCATGATCGGCCCTACCGGTGTTGGTAAGACCGAGATTGCCCGGCGTCTGGCCAAGTTGGCCGATGCGCCTTTCATCAAGATCGAAGCCACCAAGTTCACTGAAGTTGGTTATGTCGGTCGTGATGTCGACACCATCATTCGTGACCTCATCGACATCGGCATCAAGCAGACTCGCGAAGCCGAAATGCGCAAGGTGCGTGCGCGTGCCGAAGACGCCGCCGAAGATCGTGTGCTTGATATCCTGCTGCCGCCGGCGCGCGATTTTGGCTTTACTCCCGACAACAGCAACAGTGCGCCCACTGCCCCCGCTGACGCACCGGAAAATAAAGACAACAATACCCGTCAAACCTTCCGCAAGCGTTTGCGTGAAGGTGCGTTGGACGACCGTGAAATTGAACTCGATCTGGCCGAGATGGCGCCGCAGATGGAAATCATGGCGCCGCCGGGCATGGAAGAAATGACCGAGCAGATCAAATCGATGTTCTCGGGGATTGGCAACAATCGCAAAAAAACCCGCAAGGTCAAGATTCGCGAAGCCATGAAACTCCTGATCGAGGAAGAAGCTGGCAAACTGATCAATGAAGACGAGTTGAAGCAAAAGGCGATCACCAATGTCGAGCAGAATGGCATTGTGTTTCTTGATGAGATTGACAAGATTGCCACGCGCTCGCAGACCGGTGCCGAAGTCTCGCGCGCCGGCGTGCAACGGGACCTACTGCCGCTGGTGGAAGGCACCACGGTCAATACCAAGTACGGCATGATCAAGACCGACCATATCCTGTTCATCGCGTCAGGTGCCTTTCACCTGGCCAAGCCGTCGGACCTGATTCCGGAATTGCAAGGACGCTTCCCGATCAGAGTAGAACTCGACTCCCTGTCGATCGCCGACTTCGTGCGCATTTTGACTGGTACCGACGCCTGCCTGACCAAACAATATGCGGCCCTGCTTGCCACCGAGGGCGTCACCGTTGAATTCGCCGATAGTGGTATCCAGCAACTGGCGGAGATTGCCTATGCAGTCAATGAAAAGACCGAAAACATTGGTGCTCGTCGTCTCTACACGGTGATGGAAAAGCTGCTGGAAGAAATTTCCTTTGCTGCCGGTGAAACCGGTACGCAGACGATTGTAATCGATGCCGATTATGTCAACGAACGGCTCAGCGAGCTGGCGGTCAACGAAGACCTGTCACGCTACGTATTGTAAGAAAGGCAACAGAGGAGGGCAGGGCGGTGATGGCTAACAAAACGCTAGGCAGCAGGCAGAAACTGAGTTTTCGTATCGAGCCGTCGCAGCGCATGACCAAGCCGCGCAATCCTCTCGCCGTGCTGGCCAAACAGCGCGCTGCCGGGCCACATGGTAAGAGCGCTGCGGCCTTGCGTCAGGCGGCCCGCCTGGAAACGCGTAAAAAGCTTGACGATCCTGAGCCGGAGTAAAGCGCAACACCATTAGCGGTGTTTATCAGGCGCTTCAGTGCTTGCTACCGCGCACGATAGTATCGCTATCGTCGCCTGCATCCGGGCCCTTGGCACCGAATGAAAAGACATCGGTCTTCTCTTCATCTTCCGACAAACGATATTGATAGGAATTGCCCCACGGGTCCCGCGGTAAGCGCTCGATATAGCCGCCGGTTTTCCAGTGCGGTGTCCCCGGCGGCCGCGCCGGTTTGATGATCAAGGCCAGCAAGCCTTGTTCCTCGCTGGGATAACGGATGTTGTCCTGTTTGTACGCTCGCAGGGCCAGGTTGATGGCGTCGATATCTTGCTCGGCGGTGACAATTTCCGGCGTATGGGTATGGTTGATCGCTGTGCGCAAGCGCGGCACCACTACCATCGCAATGATGGCAATCACAACTAGGGCGACCAGCATTTGCAGCTTCGTCAATCCATGTTGTTCAATCAAAGTGCGTGCCCGTGTAGGCATGCGAGGGGTGGATTGCGTGGTCGTGCTGCGCATTGAAGATGCTTTCCAGAATAGCGATGACGATGAGAGATGCGAGAGTATAAGTCACGCCAGTGCCTGTTAACAATCAATTTGGGGCATTCGATTCCGTCGCAGGGTATGTGCGACAGTGTCCCTAAATGCCGCCAATGTCGCTGCCATCAGAGGGCCGGCAGAACCACGGCAACACCAGCTTGAGCCGTCACTGCGGCTGACAGGGTGGCGAACAGCTCGGAACCGTCACGTGTGCTGACCCAGCGCGTACCGTCAAATTTGTAATGATAGCCACCAGATTTGGCGGCCAGCCACAACTCCTGCATCGGCGCCTGGCTGTTGACAATGATCTTGGTATTGCTGGTGATGCATTCGATTTCCAGTACATTTCCACTGCGGCTACACTCCACATCGAGCTCAGTTGCATCGGTGGCTTCTTCCAGTGCGCCTTCGATGGCGTTCAAGGTGGAATCTGCGAGGGCCAGGAATTCTGATTCTGTCATGCTACACTCCGAAACATTGATGTAAACCCGTGATTCTATCGTGAAGTCCTCATTTCATTTTTCTCGTGGCCGCTTGGCCACCCTGTGCGCTAGTGCGCTGATGCTGGTATTGACTGCTTGTGGTCAGAAGGGGCCGTTGTATATGCCCAAACTGCCTGAGCATCCAATGCAAACCAAAGCCCCAGCGGTAGTGCCAGACAAATCTGATCAAACTGACAAGTCTGGCCAGGCTGATACCGTTGATGATGCTGGTAAAGCGTCGAGCACAACCATTTCCAAATAATCATTCATGTCTCATTTTTCTTACCGTGACGGCGTACTGCATGCCGAGAATCTGCCGTTGACGGCGCTGGTCCGCCAATTTGGCTCGCCCTTGTATGTCTACTCCAAAGCGGCGCTGACGGTCAATTATGCTGCCTATGCGGATGCCTGCAAGAAGCATGGCCGCACAGCCGACGGTGCACTGGTCTGTTATTCGGTCAAATCGAACTCCAACCTGGCGGTATTGAACCTGCTGGGTAAGCTGGGTTCCGGCTTTGATATCGTCTCCGGTGGCGAGTTGTTGCGAGTGATCGCGGCCGGTGGTGATCCGCGCAAGGTGATTTTTTCCGGTGTCGGCAAGGGCCGCGACGAAATGCGTCTGGCGCTCGAACACGACATCCTGTGCTTCAACGTCGAGTCGATTCCCGAGTTGCACCGTCTCAACGAGGTCGCGGCCGAAACCGGCAAGCGCGCGCGCGTATCGCTGCGTGTGAACCCTAACGTTGACGCCAAGACCCATCCTTACATCTCCACCGGACTCAAGGAAAACAAGTTCGGCGTTGCCTATGAAGACGCGTTGGCCTGCTATCGCAGCGCCGCAGCCCTGCCGCACATCGACGTGGTCGGCATTGACTGCCACATTGGTTCGCAATTGCTTGACGATGCTCCACTGCTGGAAGCGTTGGACAAGGTGATAGAACTGATCGACCGTCTCGAAGCAGAAGACATTCACATTCATCACCTCGACATCGGCGGCGGTATCGGCATCACCTATGACGACGAGCAACCAGTGCCGGTGGGCGACTACCTGGGGCGCCTGTTTACCCGTGTTGACGCCTGGCGCCTTGAGAAATACGCTGGTGCACCGATCAAGGTGATGTTCGAGCCAGGCCGTTCCATCGTCGGTAATGCCGGTCTCCTGGTGACCGAAGTGCAATATCTCAAGCATGGCGAAGGCAAGAATTTCGCTGTCGTAGATGCCGCCATGAACGATTTGATGCGTCCGGCGCTGTACGAAGCCTGGCACGGCGTGCAGGTGGTGCAGCAGCGTGCTGAGCCAGCCCAGGTCTATGACGTGGTCGGGCCGGTGTGCGAGTCGGGTGACTGGCTGGCGCGGGCACGGGAATTAGCCATTGCGCCCGGCGACTTGCTCGCGCTGATGTCGGCCGGGGCTTATGGCATGACCATGGCCTCCAACTACAACACGCGCGCACGGGCTGCGGAAGTGCTGGTCGATGGCGACCAGGTGCACCTGATCCGACGCCGCGAAAATCCGGCAGATTTGTTCGCGCTGGAGTCCATCGCTCCCTGAACCCTCTTCTGCGGGGCTTCAAAACAGCTGGATTGTCGAGAGGCAATCCAGCTGTTTTTATATGCGCGACCGGTCAATTGAGGTTGGCTCGTTGCTACCGCAATTGGTAGCGCCGATTCCACAAACACAAGTTCAGTCCCAGTGATCATCTACGCATTAGTATCATCGGCGGCACATGCATCTTCATGATTTTGTGTCAGCATCAAGGTCATCGCCTGCATGGCATACTGCGTCGTCGTTATTAAATGGACTGTGATTTATTCCAATAAACAATAAATAATGTCGTCAAAAAAATCACTTGGAACTAATCGTTTCTGAATTGACCTCAACGGCATGACTTTGCAAAATCGTGAATACGACCATGTCGCTGACGCATTGTTTCTAGACTTCGACGGCACCCAGGTTGATCTGGCAGCGCAGCCTGATGCTGTACTGGTACCACCCTCCTTGCTGGTGTTGCCTGTCGCGCTTTCGCAGTTGCTCCTTTCGGCTGTCGGTATCCTGGGAGAGCGCGATTTGAGCGCATCGTCCTACCAAACCTAGGAGTTCACCCATGTCTCGCCTGGTCGTTGTTTCGGATCGTCTGACTGATCCTCGCAAATCGGCTGCCGGAGCTCAGGCAGTGGCTCTGCCAGAAATCTTGCGGCGCGCCGGCGGCCTCTGGTTCGGCTGGAGCGGCAAGGTACTTACCACCGACGCGCAAGATGATGCCGCCTTGCATGTCTATCAGGCTGGCGGCGTTACTCTGGCCGAGCTCGATCTGTGTGTTGCCGATCATGACGCTTACTATCGCGGCTACGCCAACGACGTCTTATGGCCGGTATTTCATAATCGACTCGATCTGGCACAATTTGCCGCCGAACACCTGCAAGACTATCAACGCGTCAACCAGCTATTTGCGCGTCGACTCATGCCCTTGTTGCAGCCCGATGACCTGATATGGATACACGACTATCACCTCATTCCACTAGCGGCCGAATTGCGGGCGCTGGGTTGCCGCAATCGCATCGGTTTTTTTCTGCATATTCCTCTGTCGTCACAACAGACTCTGGTGGCCATTCCTGCCCACGAATGGTTGCTGCGTGCCTTCTTCGCTTACGATCTACTGGGTTTTCAAAGTGCGACCGACCTGGCGCACTTTAGCCACTACGTCGGCGCCGAGGCTGGCACAGAACATCTCGGCAATGGCTGTTTTCGCGCCTTCAACAATACGGTTTGTGCCGCTGTCTTCCCGGTCGGCATTGACGTCGAAGATTTTCAGCGACTGGGTCGCGCCCGCGAAGCCCGTGAATGTTTCGCCAGCACCCGCAGTGAATACTCGCGCCGGCGCCTGCTCATCGGCGTGGACCGGCTGGATTATTCCAAAGGGCTGCCGCATCGTCTGCGCGCCTTTCGCGAACTGTTGCGACGCTATCCCGAACATCGCCATAGCGCGACCTTGCTGCAAGTGGTCTCGCCCAGCCGGGGCGACATCAATGCCTGCAACGATATTCAGAATGAGCTGGAAAGCCTGTGCGGCGCCATCAACGGCGATTATGGCGACTTCGACTGGATGCCGATCCGCTACCTGTATCGCACGGTCGCACGCAAGCGTTTGCCGGGTTTGTATCGCGCCTGCGCCGTAGCGCTGGTGACACCGTTGCGCGATGGCATGAACCTGGTCGCCAAGGAATTCATTGTCGCTCAGGACGCCGCCGATCCTGGTGTGCTGGTATTGTCGCGCTTTGCCGGCGCTGCCGAGCAATTGACGGCCGCCGTACTGGTCAATCCCTACGATACCTGTGGCACCGCAGATGCCATTCAGCGCGCCTTGCAGATGCCATTGGAGGAGCGTCGCCAGCGTCATGCGGCCTTACTGAGCAACGTTGGCCATTACGATGTGCACTGGTGGTCCCGTCGTTTTCTGGAAACCCTGGCGCAGTGCCATTGAACTGAACGAGGCCAGGGCAAATACCTTCCAAGCCTTCCCCAGTAAGCTTTTGAGACATTCGCAGTAGAATTGGGCAATGTCGCTGGCGCCAGTAATGTTGCTCTTTGGCAGCGTGCTTGTCTTGCCAATGCGCTTGGCAAGCGGCAGACTCGTAATAAATCCAGAAAAACCTTTATAATTCAGGGTTTTGGACGATTTTTGCGGAGTATTTCATGCCAATTTACGCGTATCGCTGTGAAGCCTGTGGGTTTGCCAAAGATGTACTGCAAAAGATGTCTGACGACGCGTTGACAGTCTGCCCATCCTGTAGCAAAGACAGCTTCAAAAAACAATTGACCGCCGCCGGCTTCCAGCTCAAGGGCTCGGGCTGGTACGTTACCGATTTTCGTGGCAATGGCGGCATCACCGCCAATAGTGCTGGCGCCACTGGCACGGCCTTGCCCGCCAGTGATCCGACAGCAGCTGCAGCTCCGGCCGCTGCTGCTGCACCTGCCCCCGCCCCCGCTGCTGCCGCGCCTGCGGCGGCGGCTCCTGCTGCTGCACCGAGTGCGCCCAGCGCCTCCTAAGCCCAATCTAAGACCATGCGCAAATACTTCATTACCGGCTTGCTGATTCTGGTCCCCCTGGCTATTACGCTGTGGGTGCTCAATCTGATCATTGGCACCATGGATCAGTCCCTGCTGCTGCTGCCGGTAAGATGGCGGCCGGAGGCCTTGATTGGATTTCGCATTCCCGGCCTGGGCAGCATTCTGACCTTGCTCATCATTTTCATCACCGGTCTGGCCGCGCGCAATATCATCGGCCGTCAGGTACTGCGTCTGTGGGAGGGTGTGCTCAATCGTATTCCGGTGGTCAAATCGATCTACTCCAGCGTCAAGCAAGTCTCGGACACGCTGTTCTCGTCGTCCGGCAATGCTTTTCGCAAGGCGGTGCTGGTGCAGTATCCCCGCCAAGGGTCCTGGACCATAGCCTTCCTCACCGGCATTCCCAGCGGTGAAGTCAAAAATCACCTGACCGATGACTATGTCAGCTTATATGTGCCAACCACGCCCAATCCGACCTCTGGGTTTTTCCTGATGGTGCCGCGTGCCGACACCATTGAGCTGGAAATGAGTGTGGATGAAGCGCTCAAGTACATTGTCTCCATGGGTGTGGTCGGGCCTGAGCAGCAGGCCAACAAGAATAGCGTTGGTGCAGCCAACCCGGCCAGCATCGGCCGTCCCTAATCACAACGAACTGAATCAAATACTGTAACCGGAACCTGAATATGTCCATGCGAACTCAATACTGCGGCCTCACAACAGAGGCACTGCTCGGCCAAACCGTCAGCCTGTGTGGCTGGGTGCACCGTCGTCGCGACCACGGCGGCGTGATTTTCATCGACCTGCGCGATCGCGAAGGTCTGGTGCAAGTGGTCTGTGATCCGGACCGTGCCGAGGTGTTCAAGAACGCCGAAGCCGTGCGTAATGAATTCTGCCTGCGCATCACCGGTGTGGTGCGTAGTCGTCCTGAGGGCACCTCCAACGCCAACCTGACTTCGGGCAAAATCGAAGTGCTGGCGCATTCGCTGGAAGTGCTCAATCCATCGGTGACGCCACCGTTCCAGCTGGACGACGACAATCTGTCGGAAACTACTCGCCTGACTCACCGCGTGCTGGACCTGCGCCGTCCGCAAATGCAAAACAATCTACGTCTGCGTTACAAGGTCGCCATGGAAGTGCGCAAGTTCCTCGATGCGCAAGGTTTCATCGACATCGAAACGCCGATGCTCACCAAGTCCACGCCAGAAGGTGCACGCGATTACCTGGTGCCATCGCGCGTGAATGCTGGCGAATTTTTCGCTCTGCCGCAATCGCCGCAGTTGTTCAAGCAATTGCTGATGGTGGCCAACTTTGACCGTTATTACCAGATCACCAAGTGCTTCCGGGACGAAGATTTGCGCGCTGACCGTCAGCCGGAATTCACACAGATCGACTGCGAAACCTCTTTCTTGAATGAACAGGAAATCCGCGATCTGTTCGAAGGCATGATTCGTCTGGTGTTCAAGAACACGCTCGATATCGACCTGCCGAACCCATTCCCGGTGATGGACTTCGCTACCGCCATGGGCATGTACGGTTCTGACAAGCCGGACATGCGCGTGAAACTGGAATTCACCGAACTGACCGAGGTCATGAAAGACGTCGACTTCAAGGTCTTCGCCGGTGCTGCCAACAGCGAAGGCGGTCGTGTGGTTGGTCTGCGCGTGCCGGGCGGTGCCGATATGCCGCGTTCGGAAATCGACGCCTACACCCAGTTCGTCGCCATCTATGGTGCCAAGGGTCTGGCTTACATCAAGGTCAATGAAAAGGCCAAAGGCCGTGATGGCTTGCAGTCGCCGATCGTCAAGAACCTGCACGATGCTGCTTTGGCAGCCATCGTCGAAAAAACTGGTGCGCAAGATGGCGACCTGATTTTCTTCGGCGCCGACAAGACCAAGGTGGTCAACGATGCCATCGGCGCGCTGCGCGTGAAGATCGGTCACAGCGACTTCGGCAAGAAAAACGGTTTGCTCGACGATGCATGGCGTCCGTTGTGGGTGGTCGACTTCCCGATGTTTGAATACGATGAAGACAACCAGCGCTGGGTCGCACTGCATCATCCGTTTACCTCGCCCAAGGATGGTCACGAAGATTTCATCTCGACCAATCCGGGTGCTGCTATTGCCAAGGCCTACGACCTGGTTCTCAACGGCTGGGAAATGGGTGGCGGCTCGGTCCGTATCCACCGTGCCGATGTGCAGAGCAAGGTGTTCCGCGCCTTGAAGATTGACGACGAAGAAGCCAGCCTGAAGTTTGGTTTCTTGCTCGATGCTTTGCAATACGGCGCGCCTCCGCATGGTGGTATCGCTTTCGGTCTGGACCGTCTGGTCACCATGATGGCTGGCGCCGAGTCGATCCGCGACGTGATTGCTTTCCCCAAGACCCAGCGCGCGCAGTGTCTGCTCACGCAAGCACCGTCAGCTGTCGACGAGAAGCAACTGCGCGAATTGCATATCCGTTTGCGTAACGCAGAGCCAGCAATCAAGGCTTGAGTCTGAGTCATATTTGCTTGATCCGGATCTGATCATTCGATCAGCATGAATCAACGAAGAGGGCGCATGCAGAAATGCATTGCGCCCTTTTTTACGCATGCATGCGCTACACGCATGCCAACATGCGTAGATATCATTTTTGGCTTGGCTGGTGCTCCCTCTACTATCAAAGCACAAAACAATATCGTTTTACTCCAGGGAGCAACCATGCAAGCCAATACTGTCTATGCTGCACCACCGCTTGTCGTCAGCGGCGACCAACGCCGCCGCGCCATTATTGCTACCGTGATCGGCAACGGTCTTGAATGGTTCGACTTCACGGTCTACAGTTTCTTTGCCGTCATCATTGCCAAGTTGTTTTTCCCGACCGGAAACGAGCTGACGTCGCTGTTGTTGGCGGTAGCCACCTTCGGCGTCGGTTTCTTCATGCGCCCGGTAGGCGGTATTGTGCTCGGCATCTATGCCGACCGTGTCGGCCGCAAGGCCGCACTATCGTTGACGATTCTGCTCATGGCAGCCGGCACTACGCTCATCGGCCTGGCTCCTACCTATGCCCAGATCGGCGTGTTCGCACCTTTGCTCATTGTCGTCGCCCGCTTGCTGCAAGGTTTTTCCGCGGGTGGTGAAATGGGTAGCGCTACCGCCTTTCTCACCGAATACGCGCCACCCAAAGAACGTGCCTACTATTCCAGCTGGATTCAGGCCAGCATCGGCTTGGCCGTGTTGCTGGGTGCAGCGGTGGGCACCTTCGTCACCAGTAGCCTGGATGCGCAATCGTTGGCCAGCTGGGGCTGGCGCCTGCCGTTTCTGCTGGGTATCGTGATCGGGCCGGTCGGCTACTACATTCGCCATCACCTTGACGAGACTCCAGCCTTCCTCGATGCCAAAGAAAAGACCGATTCCCCACTCAAGGAAGTGATCCGCAATTTCCCGCGTGAAACCATCGCCAGCTTCTCCATGGTCATTCTCTGGACTGTTTGTACCTACGTGTTGCTGTTCTACATGCCGACCTATTCAATCAAGGTCTTGAAGCAGCCGCAATCTACCGGCTTCATCGCTGGCATGGTGGGCGGTCTGTGCATCATGCTGTTTGCCCCGGTGGTCGGGCGCATTGCCGATCGCAGCGGCCGCCGTCGCTTGTTGTCGGGCGCGGCCTTGTTGATTCTGTTGCTGGCCTATCCGATGTTTGCCTACATCAATGCGGCTCCTAGCCTGAGCTCCTTGCTGCTGTTTCAACTGGTTTTCGGGATCCTGATTGCGACTTACACCGGCCCGATTCTGGCGGCCTTCTCCGAACTGTTCCCGGCCAAGGTGTTGTCGACCGGCTTGTCGCTTGCCTACAATCTGGCCGTGACCATTTTTGGTGGCTTTGCCTCCTTCTTCATCACCTGGCTTATCGCCGCTACCGGTAACACCATGGCGCCGGCCTTCTACGTCATGATTGCCGCTGCCATCAGCTTCGTTGGCACGCGTTTCGTGCGTGAGCCACAGTATTTGCAACAACCCTGAAGCGTCATGACAAAAATTCTCCTGCAGGGCGGCAACGTCCTTGATCCGGCCCATGGTCAGCTGCTCCGACAGCATGACGTACTCATTGACGGCGACCGCATTATAGACATCTCGGCGCAGCCTCTCGACGTCGCCGATGCGCGCCGCATTGATGTCAGCGGCAAGACCGTCATGCCAGGTCTGATCGATTGCCACGTACATGTGCTGGCATCATTGGCCAACCTTGGCGCCAACGCCATACAGCCTGGGTCGCTGACTTCGATCCGTGCTTTGCCTATCGTTGAGGCCATGCTCAATCGCGGCTTTACCACTGTGCGCGATGCTGGCGGTGCCGATTGGGGCCTGGCGCAGGCAATTGCCATTGGCCTGGTACCGGGGCCGCGTATTTTTCCATCCGGCAAAGCCTTGTCACAGACTGGCGGTCATGGCGACTTCCGGCCGCGTTCGGATATGCTGGAGCCGTGTTCCTGCGCTTTCCGCGCCGGCGCTATTGCACGCGTGGTTGACGGCGTCGATGCGGTGCGTCTGGCTGCCCGTGAAGAGTTGCAAAAGGGGGCCACGCAAATCAAGATCATGGCCTCCGGCGGCGTAGCCTCGCCGACCGACCCCATCGGTAACACCCAGTACAGTGAAGACGAAATCCGCGCCATCGTCGCCGAGGCCGAGGCAGCGCAGACCTATGTCATGGCCCATGCCTATACCGGCCGCGCAATTGCCCGCGCCGTGCGCTGCGGCGTGCGTACCATCGAGCACGGCAATCTGGTCGACGCTGCTGCTGCGCAGGTCATGCGTGAGCATGGCGCTTTCGTGGTGCCAACCCTGGTCACCTATGATGCACTGGCGCGCGACGGGGCCCGTCTGGGCCTGCCGGCCGACTCGGTGGCCAAGATCGAGTCGGTGCGCCAGGCCGGCCGGAATTCACTCAATATCTATGCTGAGCACGGTGTGCAAATGGGTTTCGGCTCCGATCTTCTGGGCGAGATGCATCAGGACCAATCGGAAGAATTCCTGATTCGTGCTGAGATTCTCGGTAATCTGGAGGCGATCCGTTCCGCCACTTCGATTGCCGCTGCCATTTTGCAGCGCGAAGGGGAACTGGGCGCAGTACGTATAGGTGCTCGCGCCGATCTGATCGTGGTCAATGGCAATCCGCTGGACGATATCGGCCTGCTGGCAGGGCAGGGCAAACATCTGGCGTTGGTCATGCAGGGTGGTTACTTGCATCGCACCAATATTTAACGGTCGAGCGGGCACGAAATTGGCTCTATGATGGTGTTCTGCGTCCATTCAAGAGTGTGTCTCCATCATGCGCATTTCCCCGCTTCCGCCGCTGCCTTCACTGATCGCTTTTGAAGCTGCTGTACGGCATAACAGTTTTACCCGAGCAGCAACCGAACTGCATTTGACGCAAAGCGCGATCAGTCGTCAGATTGCACAACTGGAGCGTTTTCTCGGCAAGAAGCTGTTTATCCGTGAGCCGCGCTCGCTGCGCCTGACCGTCGCCGGACAGCGCTATGCAGAAGAGGTGCAGCGGCTGCTGGTCGGCTGCGCTGAAGTGACTGCCGATATCATGAAACGCAAGGGCCATAGCGAACTGACGGTGGCTTGTTCCTCCGGCGTTGCCGTTTTGTGGCTGACGCCACGCCTGGCACGCTTTCGCGCATTGCAACCAGAATGCCATTTGCGTCTGATCGTCAACGACAGCCTGAGCGCCTTGTCCGAAACCGATTTCGACGTTGGCATTTATTACCTGCGCGACGGTCCGCCTGCCGGACTGGCGGCACGTCGACTCTATGACGAAGAAGTCTTTCCGGTCTGCTCGCCGGCCTATCTGGCAGGCCGGCAGTTGAGTCCCAAGGATTTGTTGCAGGAAACCTTGCTCATGCTGGAAGACGGTCAACGCCAGTGGCTCTCCTGGCAAAACTGGATGACGCAGAATGATCTGCCCGAAGTGCGCGTAGAGCACCAGATTTTGGCCAATCAATATCCCATCCTGCTGCAACTGGCTATGGAAGGCCACGGTATTGTGCTGGCCTGGCGTCATATGATCGATGCCTGTCTGCATGCCGGATTGCTGGTGCCAGCCTGTGCCGCCAGTGCGAGTCTGGGCGGTGGCTATTATGCCGTGTGGCCGCGTGAACGCATCGAACACGCCGCCGCACGCAGTTTCCGCAACTGGCTGACCGAAGAAAGTTCGATATCGGTCGCAGCAGACCAGGGCTTGTTAACATTTAGTTAACGGGCCCTAAGGCATCGGACGATACAATGGCGGCATCTCGGCCGTGCCGAAACAGGATCCAGAAACATGCAAGCTGCATTCAAAATTCCAGAATCCGTGCTGGTCGTCATTTACACCGCCGAGCTCGACGTCTTACTGATAGAGCGCACCGACAAGGCCGGTTATTGGCAGTCGGTGACCGGTTCCAAGGACGCATTGGACGAGCCGTTGCGCCAGACGGCCTGCCGCGAAGTGGCGGAGGAAACGGGAATCATGGTTGTCGATGACAGCCCCATCGATGCTGCCAATGCCGTCCCTGGCCAGCATCTGAGCGACTGGCAACTGGCCAATGACTATGAAATCTACCCGCTCTGGCGTCACCGCTATGCTCCCGGGGTGACGCGCAATATTGAACATGTCTTCGGCCTGCTGGTGCCGCGCACCATCCCTGTCGTGCTGGCGCCGCGCGAGCATACGCGCTACCAGTGGTTGCCATACCGCGCTGCTGCTGACCACTGTTTCTCGCCCTCCAACGCTGAAGCCATACTGCAATTGCCGCAAGTGCTGCAGCGCATGCAACAATAGGCATTACAAAGACAATATGGGGTAAGGCCGAACTTATGCAGCTACGCATTGCCACCTACAACATCCACAAGGGTGTTACCTCCCTGACCGGACGCCCGCGCATCCATGCCCTCAAGCAGGCCTTGAGCAAGCTCGACGTCGACCTGCTGTTCCTGCAGGAAGTGCAGGGCCGCCATGACCGCCATGCCGTACGTCACGCTGCGCACTGGCCGCAACTGGGTCAGCATGAGTACCTGGCAGAAGGCTCCCATCACGTCGCCTACGGCATGAATGCCGTCTATGACCATGGTCACCACGGTAATGCCTTGTTGTCGCGTTTTGCGATTGCTTCCACGCACAATCAGGACGTTTCCGACCACGATTATGAATCGCGCGGCATTTTGCATTGCGTCATCGACATCGACGGCGTTGCCGTGCATTGTTATGTAGTGCATCTGGGTTTGTTTGCGGGCGGTCGCCGCCGCCAGACTGCCGCATTGATCGACGCGGTGCTCGCTTCAGCCGGCACACATGCGCCGATCATCATTGCCGGTGATTTCAATGACTGGGGTAACCAGCTCGGCGAGGGCTTATGCAGTCGGCTCGGTGTGAGCGAAGTATTCGAACAGCAGGCGGCCGGTGGCTGGATGACTTATCTGCGTCGGCTCGGCGGCATGCGGCCACTGGTGCAACCGGCACGCACCTTCCCGGCTGCCATGCCGGTGTTGCGTCTGGATCGCATCTACCTGCGCGGCTTTACCGTCGAATCGGCACAAGTTTTGCGTGGCAGCCTGTGGGCCAGTTTGTCGGACCATGCGCCCATTATCAGCACCTTACGCTTAACGTGAGTCTCCAGGACCAGCCATGCGCATGATCAACTATAGCGGCGGCAACGAGATTGTACTGTTGCGCAGTGGTGGCGAATTTTTCCCTGCGCTCATTGCCGCCATCGATCAGGCGCACAGCGAGGTGTACCTGGAAACCTATATCTTCGCCATTGACGACACCGGCATCCAGGTGCGCGATGCGCTGGCGCGGGCGGCAGCGCGCGGTGTCACGGTCAGCGTGATCACCGACTGGCTCGGCACCGGTCGCATTCAGACCAAGCAGCTCAAGACCACGTTGACGGAGGAAGGTGTGCAGCATCGCTCCTTCAATCCCTGGTTTCGGCGTGGCGTGGCACGCAGTCATCGCAAGCTGTGCGTGATTGATCGCACGGTCGGCTTTGTTGGTGGGATCAACATCAACGACGATTATTTTTCCGATGAAGGCAGCCGCGAGCCCTTGCCGGCCCCACGCTGGGATTTTGCCATACGCGTGCGCGGGCCGCTGGTGCAGGACCTTCATACCGAGGTGCAAAACCAGTGGATACGTATTGGCAAGATGAAGCTGCGAATTCGCTGGGAAAAATTCCGTATGAGTCGTCTGGCACGCTTTGCAGCGCATGAGCAGGGCGGTGCGCAGGCCGGTCTGGTGGTGCGCGACAATTTGCGTAACCGCCGCACCATTGAGCGCAGCTATCTGCAGGCGCTGGGTCGTGCACGTGACACGGCAGTGCTGGCCAACCCCTATTTTGCACCTGGACGCAAATTACGCCGCGCGTTGGAGCAGGCCGCGCAGCGCGGCGTCAAGGTCACCTTGCTGCTAGGCGTGGGGCAGTTTTTCATGCAGGACGCGGTAGCGCATTCGTTTTACCCCAAACTGCTCAAGGCCGGTGTGCGCATCGTCGAATACACCAAGACGCAATTGCACGCCAAGGTTGCGGTCATCGACGAGCAATGGGCCACGGTCGGTTCCAGCAACTATGACGGTCTCAGTCTGTTCGTCAATCAGGAAGCCAATGTGGTGATCAACGATGCCGCCTTCGCCGCTACCCTGCGCACTGAAATCGAAGCGGGCATGCGTGAAGGTCGGACGGTGCAATTACAGGATTTTCTTCACACCCCCTGGTACAAAAGGCTGGGTTATGGTGCCGCCTTTTTGCTCTATAGCGGGGTCATCGGGATTATTACCCTGGGACAGCGTTGAATAAGAGGCTATTGCGAAATTAGTGTGGCTAGGCGCGGTGACGAAGACAGTACGAGTAGTACGGCAAGGAGCCGTAACAACGCTACAGTAATTTCGCAATAGCCTCTAAGTCCGCCGTATGGCTTAACGCTCTACCTATAGCCTTCTAAGGGCGGTTCATGCGGTTGGTGACATCCATTCCTATGCCGCGATAGCCGACAAAACGGCTGCTCCGATCGAACATCGGCTCGCCGCTGACCTGCAGATATTGCCGACTTCCATCCGCATTCGTTCGGCTATAGATGAAATCGAGAAAAGGCTGGCGCGCGGCAATGTTGGCACTGAGCAAAGCGTGTTCCTCTGCATTCCATTCGCCGGAAAATTTCTCGCCGCCCGTTGGTGCGTAATCTTCTGGTTGAATACCGAGCATGTCATACACTGGCCCGGAGATTCTTGTGAATTTACCTGTTTCATCCTGCTCCCAATACCAGTCTGAGGATAGCTCGGTAAAACTCTTGAAGCGCGCCTCGCTCTCGCGTAATTCGGCAGTTCGTTCTCGTACTGTTCGCTCCAGGACTTCATTGAACTGGCTCAGCTTGCGATACAACAGGCGCACTTCCAGCATGTTGTGGATACGTGTCTGCACTTCCTGAAAATCGAATGGTTTGCTGACAAAATCCTTGGCACCAGAGCGCAGCGCACGCAATTTGTGCGCCGGCTGGGCAGTGATGGCCAGCACCGACAAATACCCATCACGTTCAATTTCCTGCAAGCCTTCCATGACCTGAAAACCATCCATTTTTGGCATCTGGAGGTCAAGCAAAATCAAATCATAATGATGCACTGCATGCAAAGCGCAGACTGCCTCCGGGTCCATGCTTGTACTAATGTGCGAGTAACCGGCATTGCGTAACATTTGCGTAAGCAATGTGACGTTGGCCTCTTGATCATCGACAATAAGGATGCTGGCGTTGAAAATCTCTGAGGAATCAAACATGGCGTTCTTTCAAAAAATAGTGGCGCTGCTAGCGACGATTTCAGTCAATCTCTGCTGCTCTACTTGGCGGAGTTTGTTCGCTTGCATGTCGCAGGGCGACGTCGAGCGCGGACATGAATTCGTTGACGCGAATTGGCTTGGTCAGGTAGCGGAAAAAACCTGCGTCCATACCTTTTTCAATATCGCGCGGCATGGCGTTGGCCGACAGAGCGATGACGGGAATGTTTTTCGTCGTCTCGTCTTCCTGCAACAGTCTTAGCGCGTCAAAGCCGCTGATGCCCGGCAGGTTGATATCCATCAAGATGATGTCAGGCTTGAGCGTGCGTACCATTTGTACACCGATAAAAGCGTTGATTGCTGTCAGCAGTTTCAGATCGTTGCGACGAGCAACGAGATGTTCGACCAAAGTCAGATTGGCGGGATTATCTTCCACGTAAAGTAAGGTGCGCTGTAGTGGCACACTGTCTGTATCTGTTTGTGCCGAAGCATACGCGCCATGGATATGGTCGGTGCCATAGTTCAATATTGGCATTTTGCAGCTACCGAATTCGACCCAAAATGTGCTGCCGACGTCGACAACGCTTTCCACGCCGATGACGCCGTTCATCAGTTCAACCAACTGCTTGGTCACCACCAGTCCGATACCGGTACCTTCCTGTGCGGTGGTCTCTTGACCAAGCCGGTTGAACGGTTGAAACAACTGCGTCAGTTGATCCTGCGTCAGACCGGTGCCGGTATCCTTGACGTTCACGCGCACGATATCATCGCCTAGGGCCTCGCATTGCACGATGACATTGCCGTCATTGCGGTTGTATTTGATGGCATTGGACAGTAGATTGATCATGACTTGTTTGACCCGCGTGCGGTCGGCGTAGATGTAAAACGGCAGGTCGGTATCCAGGAATTGCATCTGTATACCGCAGCTGTGCGCCTCCGGTTCGATCATGGCCTGGCAATCCTGCAATACTTCCGTCAACGACATTGCTTCCAAGGATATGGTGAGCTTGCCTGATTCAATCATTGCCAGATCGAGAATTTCGTTGATCAGACGCAGCAGATACCAGCCTGCGCGCAGGATTTGATCGATCGACATGGTCTGAGTCAGTGACGGCGGCGGCACTTCGGATTGCATCAGTTGGGCAAATCCAAGCACGGCATTGAGCGGGGTCCGCAATTCATGGCTCATGCTCGACAGAAATTCTGATTTTGCCAAATTTGCTTTCTCCGCAGCAGCCTTGGCACTCTCCAGTTCAATATTATTTTCCTGTAGGCGATGCTCGAATTGCTTACGGTCGGTGACATCGCGCGCTGCGGCAAACACGCCTTGCAACCTGCGGTCGCGATCGTACAAGGTGGTGGCATTGTAGGAAACCACGGTTTTTTTACCATCGCGCGCCAATGCAGTCAGTTCGTAGTTGGTGACCTTGCCTTCGCGCAGCACGCGAGTGATGGCTTCTTCTGCTCGATCTGGATCGGTAAAGTAATTCTTGAACGGCGCACCAATCAATTCATCCCTGGTACAGCCAGTCAAGGCTTCCATTTGCTTGTTGATGTCGCTGATAATGCCGCGTGCATCGGTGGTCATCAAGGCGTCGATATTGGATTCGATCAGGGAGCGCGTATAAAACTGTTGATCGCGCAAGCGCTGGTAGAGCAAGGTCTGCTCCGCCTCGACTTGTTTGCGTGCGGTGTTGTCGGTACCGATGAGCAGGTAGCCAATGATTTTTTCATCTGCATCTCGCAAAGCGGTGACGGAGACAATGGCGGGGAAGCGGCTGCCATCCTTGCGGATATAGGTCAGCTCATAGATGTCTTCGATGCCGCGTGAAGCCTTGAAGACCAAGGCTTCAAAGCCCGGCATGATGGTGCTTCCGAATTCGCTGCTCAGCGCCGCTGCGCGCAAGATGATTTCGTGCGCATCGGAAATACCGGCTGGTGTGATCTTGTCGACCAGGTCGACCGCATCATAGCCCAGCATACGTTCTGCTCCGACATTGAAAATCTGAATGACACCCTGGGCATCGGTGGCGATGCTGGAGAAATTGGCGCTATTGAAGATCGCGTCCTGCAAAGCACCTGTTTTCAGAAGTGCTTGCGACACATGGCGCGGGGCCGCTGCGACAGCAGTATGCCGGTCGAATTGTCTGCGAATACGCATGCCTAAATGCGCTAAAAAAAACAGCAGCAATATGACGCCGATACCGATGGCCGTGGCACCGACGACGCCAACGCTTTTCCATGCGATCACACACAGGAAAAATAATAGAGTCGATAGGAGTGCATAGCCGATCAACATTAAACGATCGAGTGTCATCTGTTCGGTTCTACGGATAAATTCGGATGGTTAGGTTCGCTAATGGCAGGCAGGATGAGTGCCATCGCTGCAAGAGAAAGCGTGCTCACGCCGCTCGCCCTTTATCTACATTGTCTTGACGTCGGCGAACATCTGACATCAAACGAGTGAATTCCTTCTTGACCACCTCGTAACACTCGCAGACATTCTCTTCTAGCCCGACGCGATCGAGCACGGTGATGTGCCCGCGGCGATAGCGGATAAATCCGCTGTTTTGCAATTTTCCGGCGGCCTCGGTCACACCTTCGCGCCGCACACCCAACATGTTGGCAATCAATTCCTGGGTCATGGTCAATTCATTGCCGGGCATGCGGTCGACCGTGAGCAGCAGCCAGCGGCATAACTGCTGCTCGACCGAATGGTGACGATTACAAACGGCGGTTTGCGCTATTTGTGTGATCAGCGCTTGCGTGTAGCGTAGCAAAAGGCACATCACGGTACCGGATCGATTGAATTCTTCCATCAAGATGTGAGACTTGAGGCGATAGCCATGGCCACCGGTCTGCACCACGGTACGGCTGAGCGTGGAATGGCCACCCATGAAAAGCGATACGCCGAGCACGCCTTCATTACCGACACCTGCGATCTCGGATGAGCCGCCGTTCTCCAGCAAGTAATGCAGTGAGAAGATGGATGTCGTTGGGAAGTAGACATGTTGCAATTGGTCGCCAGATTCATACAGCACGTCACCCTGTAGCATGGGAACCAATTCGAAATGCGGGAAAAGGCGCGCATACTCGGCATCGAGCAAGGCTGCGAGCAGGCGATTTTGATTCGGGTCATGCATGCTGGACATATCTGTATTCCTGATTCCAGAGACGTTCTTACTCGGCGCGGCAAGACGTTCGAATGCATGGCGTGCATTGCAGGGTGACACGGCTGTGTGACCCCGATTAATAGTAGCGTGCGGTCTTCCTTGCAGTCTGTGTGCTGGCGCACAGACTGTTCCAATTCCTGCAGCCAGCAAGCTTCACAGGGGTGTTCGCCCGCTAATGATGCGAACGAGGACCATCACAATCGCAATCACCAAAAGAATGTGTATGAATCCGCCGATCGTGTAGGACGTGACGAGTCCGACTAACCACAAGATCAATAAAACGACGGCAATTGTGTAGAGCATGGTGAAACTCCTATTGAGGATAAATCTCGATAAATAGTCAATGGAAGGCCCAATTCGGAGAATCCTTGCACTGTTTGTATTCTGTGTCAGGCTAGACGAATGTTTCTTAATGATCTGTGCGCTTACGTACATTGCAGTCGTATGTCGTCTATGCGCGCTAGCGTACGGACTGCCGATTGCTGCCTGTATATGATCAATTGACTATATTGCTTTCGCACTGTGCTCCCTACTATGGGTATACCGAGTCGAACGCGATCGCATGCCAAATTTTTTGTCGATGGCAACAGAAGAAAGATTAATGTCGCAATGCGCGACCCAAAAAGGAACAAATGAAAACAACATATTTGGGATTCGCCCTGCTTGCAGCCACTGGATCACTTACGGGGGCCGCGCAAGCACAAGTGTCGCTATCAATCGCTATTGCACCGCCGGCACTGCCGATTTACGCGCAACCTGTCATGCCGGGCGACGGCTACATGTGGACACCTGGATATTGGTCCTGGAGTGCTGGCGACAGTGACTACTACTGGGTGCCCGGCACCTGGGTGTCGGCACCCTTTGTCGGTGCTTTGTGGACTCCCGGCTATTGGGGCTGGGGCGGTTCTGGCTATGCCTGGCACGGCGGCTACTGGGGTTCGCATATTGGCTATTACGGCGGGATTAACTATGGATTTGGTTATGCGGGCGTCGGCTATCAAGGTGGCTATTGGAACAACGGTGCATTCAGCTACAACCGCAGTGTCAACAACGTGGGCAACACCCGGGTGACCAATGTCTACAATACGCGCATCGAAAATACCACGGTCAATCGTGTCAGCTTTAACGGTGGCGTTGGCGGGATCCGGCTGCAGCCAACCAAGAGCGAGCAAAGCATCGCCAACATGCCGCACAACGGCCAGACCGCCATGCAACTTCAGCATGAACAGGCATCCCACAACAACCAGGAGTTGCGCGCATCGGTTAATCACGGCATGCCAAAAATTGCGGCTACTCCGGAGCCTGGGGCATTTAATGCGCCAGGGGTGATCGCGGCCAGATCGAAAGCGCCTGCCGCCATGAACTCACCGGCACATATGAAGCAAGCGGCCCATGGCAAGCCAGCAGATCCGGCAGCACATCCACAACAGGCACATCCACAACAAGCACGTCCACAACAGGCACGTCCACAACAGGCACATCCGGCGGGCGGAGGCGCCCAACACCAGTCCGGCCATCATGAAGATGAACATCATGAGAAGTAATCAAGATTAAATCGTTTTCTGCAATGCGCGGTAGCGAACAGATAAACCGATCTGGGAAGGCGATGATCGTGTTACGGATGAGGGACTGCGACATCAGACTCAACCCATTTGCAATGCATTATTTTCAATCGATGCCATGGCTTCCAAAACTGCGATGTCATCAAAAATGAGAGAAATAAAATGATCAATGTAAAACGCAATTTTTACAAAATTCTGACTGTGACAGCCATCATGTTTTCTTTGAGTGGCATTTCCAGTTCGGCCAATGCGACGAGTGCTGAGGAGCTTAATACGGAAGCGGCACAGGCCTTGCAGACACTATACAAAAACAATCCAGTAGCCGAAAATCTGTCAAAAAAGGCGCGTGCAATTCTGGTATTTCCAAAAATTCTCAAGGCCGGGTTGGTTTTCGGCGGTAGTTATGGGGAAGGCGTTTTGCTCAAGAATTCGCAATTCTCCGGCTACTATAATTCTGTCTCCGCTTCATGGGGCTGGCAGGCGGGAGCAGAATCTTATGGCTATGTCGTCTTTCTCATGAACGACAAGGCGGTGAAGTATCTTGAAAAAACCAAGGGCTGGGAAATCGGCGTCGGCCCGAACGTGGTTTTCGTCAATCAAGGTGCCGCCAAGAATTTGTCATCATCGACCATGAAGGATGATGCCTACGCCTTCATCTTTGATCAACAAGGACTCATGGCCAGTCTGAGCATTGAAGGTACCAAGATTTCACGCATAAATCGTTAATCCGAATCGTTAATCTGTTGCGTACTATTGTTGAGAAAAATGCCCGATTCCGGGCATTTTTTCTTGCCTGAATGAATGTGTTCGGGCATCGCCATGGACGGTCATTGCGTTGTCTTAGTTAGACCCAGATATGCCGACACCGGCCAATGTAATACGAAAAATACTCCCTTTGCGTTCCTCTGATTCCAGAGTAATGCTGCCACTGTTGAGCGCGATCATCCAGCGCGCAATGGCCAGGCCCAGACCTGCACCGCCGGTTTCCCGCGAACGGTCTTGATCGATGCGATAGAAGCGTTCAAAAATCTTGCTCTGATGTTCCTGTGCAATGCCCGGGCCATTGTCACGTATTTCAATCACATGCATGCCTGCGTTGGAGCGTACAAGGTGGATGCTGATCTCGCCACACTCAGGGGTATAGCGAATCGCATTGGAGAGCAGATTAATCAAGGCTTGTCTGAGCGTTGCCCGATCTGCCATCACGTAGACCGGCGGTCCGCTGTCGAAGCATAAATGCTGCTGCTTTTCCTCTGCCAATACACGCAAGCAGTTCACCACATCCAAAGCCAAGGCCGCAAGGTCGATCTGCTCCGGCTGCAAAGCCAGTTGCCCCGCTTCTGCACGCGTGAGCATCAATAGTCCGTCCAGCAGACGCATCAGGCTATCCGTTTCTTCCAGCATGCTGCCGATGGCATTTTCATATTGCGCTGACGAACCGGCCTTTTGCAGCGCATTTTCGCCAACGCAACGGATGACGGCCAGCGGCGTGCGCAGTTCATGCGAGGCATCTGCGGTAAAGCGACGCAAGCGCTCGAAGTAGGCATCCAGGCGTTCGAAGGTGTCGTTGAAGACCGTGGCGAGGTGACCGAATTCATCGCTGGGATCTTGTACCGGTAAGCGATCGGAGAGTTTGTCGGCGGTAATTTCTCGTGCCTTGTGCGCCATTGCACCAATCGGCGCTAACACCCGTCCGGCAAAAAAATAGCCGCCCCCAAGGCTGGCAAGCAGTACCAAAGGCATGCTCATCAACAACGCAAAAGTGAGTTTTTTGACACTCACATAAGATTGTTCGGTATCGACGGCGACATCGATATGGTAGGTGATGCCAGCCTGCGACAAGATAAACCGCTGGCCGAAATAATGCCTGCCAGTTTCAGATGTAAGCCAATTTCCTTTCACCGCAACAGGTGCATTGTCGGGAAATCGGGCAATGCTCCAGCGTCGGGTCGCATAGAGCGTGGCAGCGGTGCCGGATGGATCAAGTCGGCTGACCCGGAAATACGGAACAATATCTTCTGTTTCAAGTTGTGCGAGCACAGCCGAATTACTGCGTACGGCTTTTTCCACCTGTGCCAATTCCTGGTCGAGTTGCGCATGAATGGGGATCATGCAACTGATGCGTACAAATAAAAATACGCACACCGAGAACACCGAAAAAATCAGCGCAAGCGAAATGGCGTAGTACCAGCTCAAACGCCAGCGCACGCGACGCGGGGCCAGTTGCATCAAGGCGCCTCGCGCAAAATGAAGCCGACGCCACGCACCGTATGAACCAGCGGTGCATCAAAAATCGCATCCACTTTTTTTCTCAGGCGAGCCATATGAACGTCGATGACATTGTCCAGCGGTACGACCCGGGCTGGTTCTTTCCAGATATCACGCACCAGCATTTCACGCGTGACGGTACTGCCTTGATGACGCAGCAAGTATTCGAGCAATTCAAATTCCTTGACGGTTAAATCGATCGACTGGCCGCGGCGCGAGACATGGCGGGTCAGCAAATCCATGTGCAGATCGGCAAGTTTCAATGTCAGCACCGGCTCAACTGGCCCGCGCCGCAACAGCGCACGTAAGCGTGCATGCAGCTCCGCAATGGAAAAGGGCTTGATGAGATAATCGTCGGCGCCGCTGTCGAGTCCACGTACACGATCCTCTACGCTGTCTCTGGCGGTAATGATGATGACCGGTAGCCGCGTGTGCCGCTTGCGCAGTGTCGACAGAATATCGATGCCATCGCGTCCGGGTAGCATGAGATCTAGAATCACCAGGTCGACATGCTGTGCATTGAGTAAGAAAAAGCCTTCCTCTCCCGTATGCGCAAGAGATACCGCATACTGCGCGCGCTCCAGACTTTCTTGAATCGCCTGCGCTAGTTTTTTTTCATCTTCAATAAGCAGAATGTGCATGCATTGAACCTGTATTTGCTAAGGCCCAAGCCCTTGGTGCGGGCTTGTTTCGTATATGCTTATCAAGCTATCAAGCTCGTCAGAAACGCGTGCTGATATTAATCAACCAGTCGGGTGATATCTGTACCAGCAAGGTTTCCAGACGTTGATCCGCTCCTGCGAGCAGGATGATACCGAGAACAAGCATGGCCCCGCCCAATATATTTTTCCCCATGCTCCCAGCCGACAATAATTTGCCGCGCAGTTTCATCATCATAGCGCGCGACAGTGCGCCCAATATCAGCATCGGCGTGCCTGCACCTATCCCGAAGCTTGCCATCAGCAGTGTCACTTTGATCAAATCCTTACCTTGCGAAGCGAGTACCACGGCCGCACCCAGAGTCGGTCCTGCGCATGGGCTCCAGATAATGCCGAGTACGAGGCCAATCAAAAACTGCCCGCGTAATCCTGCGAGATTGATTTTTGCCAACAGCAGTTGCGCGGTATTGGAGGTACCTGCCGTTGCCTTTGCGAAACGCGCCTGCAGCGCCGGCGATAACAACACGATGCCGAGCGCGATCATGAAGAAGGCGCCGATATGTCGAAATACTGTGTCATCGAGTCCAAGCGAGGCACCAATGGTGGCAAGTAACATGCCGACTACGGTAAACGACAGCATGAGTCCCGCAATCAAGGCGAGTGTGCCGAAACGATGGGCAGCAACAGCGCTGCCCAACACGATTGGCAGTAACGGTAATACACATGGCGACAACGTAGAGAGAATGCCTGCCAGATAAATTAAACCGAAAGTGACAAGAGTAATATCCATTGGGCAGACCTATTCAAAACAAATCATGGACATATTTCAAAGCGTTTTCAGAAACAAGGCTGCAATACTGTCTTGATTGGTGTCACCCGTAGAACGTCCCACTTCAAGGTTTCCTTTGAAGGCAACGAAGGTGCTTTGATGTGCGACGTTTAAGGTCTTGAGCAAAGTCTTTTCTGTATCAAAGTTGGCTCGCAATACCGTCAAGTCCTTGAACTGTGGCTGGCCTTCCAGCGTACTGACAAGCGGCCCCTGTTTTTTGCACACAGGACACCAGTCAGCGTGGACATAGACGACAACGGGTTTGCCGGCGGCCCGCAGGTCGTCAAAGGTCTTTTGACTAAACGGCAACTCGCCTGAGAATGCCGTCAGACTGGAGAGCAGGAGGAAGAAACCAAAAAACAGGCGAAGGAAAAATTTCATGTCGTACTCCATGGATAAATTGACGTGGTGCAGTGGCGTTCAGCGAAGCGCAGAAAACTCGCTGCAAGGACATAGTAGAAGCGCGCCTGTTTTGACACAACTGAAGTCTTCCTGACGGAAAAGTCAGGAATGCTTTCCGGTCGGCAATTTCGGATGGTCGGGATCATCTTGCATTGGCGTTCTTAACCAGTGCGGGACATGCTTGATGGCATTATTGCAGGCGGTTGATCACTTCCTCGGCTGTGTACACCGAGGCGTAATCCATTGCGAGATTACTCAGCGAAAGTGCATGGACATCTTCTGCAGCCCACAGACGGCCGTTGATATCGCGCAAGTCGAAAGTAAACGTCGCATCGGCAATGACTATCGTTTTGAATCCCAGATTGCCGGCCGACCTTGCCGTGCTTTCAACAGAATTGTTCGTCACGACACCCATCAACACAAGCTGATCTATTTCTCTGACATGCAACCAGCGCTCCAGCCCTGTGGCGATAAAGGCATCCGGCACATTTTTTTCAATGACATGTTCGTTTGAGAGCGGCATGAAGGCTTCTTGAAACGTGATGCCGGATTGTCCGGGCCAGAATACCGAATCGGGCGATCGTGATACATGCCGCACATGCACAATGGGACGTTGAGTCAAGCGCCACGAGGCCAGCAAGGACGCCATGTTTTCTTCTGCGCGGGGATTGTTGCGCCGGCCCAGTTTCGGATGATGGATTCCTTGCTGCATGTCGATGATGAGTAAAGCGGCATGTCGATGGATGGGGTTCATGGCATTGCCTATTCAGAACAACTTTCGGTAGACGACAAAGCCCGACTTTTCGGCAACATTGTCGTACAGCTTCATTGCGGTGGTATTGGTTTCATGCGTTTGCCAATACACCCTGCTGCTCCCGGCCGTCTTTGCTCGGAAATAGACTTCTTCAATCAGCTTGCGCGCCACACCCTGTCCTCTGGCCGATTCTGCGGTAAACAGGTCCTGCAGATAACAGTGAGGTGAGATCTGCGTGGTGCTGCGATGAAACAGAAAATGCGCCAGACCGATCAACTGGCCGGCGCGTTCAGCCACCAGCGCCTGCATCGGTTCATAGGCATCAAAAAAGCGCGACCACGTCATGGCGGTAATCTCGGTGGGTAATGCCGTCTCGTCGTGGCGTCCGTAGAACGCGTTGTAGCCTAGCCATAGATGCTGCCATGCCTGAAAATCTTCTGTTTTTACGGAACGGATCTGGATGTCACTGTGTTGTGGCGGGGCTGTATTTGTCATCTTGGTTTTGACTGTTTGAAATAGAGCTGTTGAGGCATAAGCGCTTGGGCAGAAAAAGAATAGGCACGATCACATTTTGAAGTTCGCGTTGCTATGTCATGACAGGCGTCTTCAACGACAGAGCTCATCCAGATTGCCGAAACAGCATTCGCGAAAAACTTGATCTGACCTGTAGTGTAAGGTCAAATCAAGTTCGCTTCAAAACATGATCAATCAAAGCCTATGGCGTACTGACTTTATAGCGGTGGCCGTACTTGCTTGACCCATTGTTGTACGGTCGGCCGTTGCCACTGCTTTTGCGCATAGGCGATCAGTTTTTCGGGAACTTGATCGCCATGCATGACAAGTCGGTTGAGCATCACCGCCAAATCCGTATCGGCAATCGACCACTCTCCAAACAGGTATTGGGCATCATCGGTAAGCAACGCATCGGCGGCAGTAAACAGTTTTTGTGCGGCCGTTTGCGCGACTGCCGAGAGCGGCGCTCTGTGCGCGCCGTAGAAGACGACTTGCGTGTCGCGCTCTTGCCGAATCGGCATCAGATCACTGCGCAACCACGCCTGCACCTGCCGGGCCCGCGCCTTCAGTTGTGGATCTTCCGGATACAATCGCGCGCCAGGAAAGACCTCGTCGAGATACTCGGTAATGGCCGAGGATTCGGACAGGGAAAAGTCGCCCTGCAGCAAGGTCGGCACTCTGCTGGTGAGTGACATGCTGGCGTAGCGTTCGCCTTTGTTTTCATGGGCATCAAGATCTATCGTCGTGATATCGAACGGTAATCCCTTCTCAAGCAGGGCGACGAATACGGACATGGCATAAGGGCTGGTGTACTGGGCATCTACGTAGAGATGCATTGCGGTATTGTTCATTGAAGACTCCATCGAAATTGGGGTTAATGGCGGCACTATGCCGATGTTCAGAAACTCAAGGCTTGCAGGGTATGCCAGTGCCTCTGTAACTGCTCTCGCAACGCGGGGCTGGCAGGCACAAACGGCAAGCGCAGCGAGGGTGAGCACCATTGCTGGTCTGCCAGCAACGTTTTCAGAGGCGCCGGGTTGGGTTCGGCAAAGAGGCTGGCGATCAGCGGTGCGAGCGCCGCCGCAATGCGTCGCGCTGCGGCAAGCTGACCGCTGATGATCAGGTCTCGCATACGCACATGCCACTGTGGGAGGATGTGCGCCGACGCGGCAATGCTGCCATGGGCACCCAGGCAGAGTGCCGCGAAATTCTGACTGTCGTCGCCGGAAAGAATGCTCAACGGCGTTTCGCAGACCAGGCGCAGCATGCGTTCGTTACTTCCTCCGCATTCCTTGATTCCTACCACACGGGTATCACGTGCGAGCATTTGCAATGTTTCAACTTCAACATTGACGCCGGTACGGTAAGGAATGTTGTAGATCAGCACGGGCAGATCGGCAGCTTCGACCACGGCTTCAAAATGTTTCCGGATACCTTCTTGCGAGGGACGCACATAGGTGGGCGCAGTCACCAGTAGGCCGTCAGGGCGCACAGAGGCAAGGCTGCGGGCCTGCAAGACAGCCATTTCCGTGGACGCAGTGGAGATGCCAAGCACAATCGGCATGTGCGCAACGGCTTGGCGCAAGGTCCAAAAAATGGCCTCTTGCTCGCCAGCTTTTAATAGCGCGCCTTCGCCTGTCGTAGCACCGGCCACCAGGCCTGTGATGCCTTGTTGCGCAAAATGTTGTGCCAGCCGTGCCAGCGCCGCATGGTCGATATCATCTCCCTGGAAGGGGGTGATGATGGGGACCCAGACGCCTTCAAAACTCGTTTGCATTATTACCTCGTTAAGAACGGATTAAAGGAACCGTTCCATCGGCAGGGCGCCGCAACGAGGTCTGAACATGGGTGAAGAAATTCGATTCAGTCCCGCCGGGCAATCCGCCAGACGGGACGCGACATCCCGATCAGCGGAGAAGTCGTTTTTTGGTTTTCAGCCCGGACATACCTACTACCATCGCCAGCATGGCGATAGCGCAAGAAATGTTTGGGTGGACAGTTTGCATGGTGTAGGCAAGTTAGGCTGAGCTGCCATTCTAGAACAAAGTATTAAAAAATAACAAGGATTCAAATGGCGGTGTTGTTGATTGGTACGCGACATCAATTTTCATTGATCACAGCCTGCTCGCGAAAATTGATAGCAGTGCCCGATGGTTGCTCCAGGTACTGCAACAACTTGCTCACCATGACGACCATGATCAGTCCGACGATGACGAAGAACACGGCCATGGGAGTGAGGCTATGGATGGACACGAAACCGGCCAGGCCCATCATGGCAGAGGAGACCAGCAACAGGGCAAAACCGAGGATGGCGCTGGTCAGCCCGGCGATGTGCGGGAAAATCGAATTGCCCTTGGCCATCAAGGTCGGATACATGGCGCCGGCGCAAAAGCCCATGAGCAGCACCGGGATTGTCAACGACCACACCTGCAGACCGACCGTCACGGCCAGAATAAGCATGACGATGGCGGCACCGGTCATGACGCGTGAACCGATGCGCAGACGTTGTTCCGGTGTGGGCAGGCGCGGATGATGGAAGCGGTTGGAAATGCCACCTAGAAAATACATCAGGCCAATCGTCAGCGCCAGGTAGCCAAAATAGGTCGGCGGCTTGTGTAAGGTGTTTTGCACCATGAATGGCCCGACAATGTTGAACACCAAAAGAATGCTGTAACACAGTCCCTGCGCCAGAAAACAGCTTTGAAAGACTGGACTGGCAAGCACCATACGCGTATTTTTGAGCAGTGTGATCGGATGCAACTGTACCGGGTGCCGTAGTGTTTCACGGTAATGCCAGAGCAGGGCCCACATTCCAACGGAATAGATCAGCAGGAACGTCAGGCAGGAACGCCAGCCGAACAGTGTTTGCAGGTGCGCGCCGATGACCGGCGCCAGAATCGGCGCCAAGCCCCATGCCGTGGCCATATAGGTAAAGGCATGGATCAAGGCCTGACCAGAAAACGAGTCGGTGATGATGGCCTTGGCGAGCAGGTTGGTGGCGGCGATGCCAAAGCCTTGCAGGCAGCGTGCGAAGACGAAGGTCTCGAGATCGGTGGCCATCAGTGAGAGCAGGCAACCGAGTGTAAAGAGCGCCAGGCCCAATGCCAGAATGCGTTTGCGACCGTAAGCGTCGGCTAGCGGGCCGAAGAGCAACTGTCCGAATGCATACGCCACCAGATAACCGGTCACGCTGGATTGAATGGCTTGCGGCGAGGTCTGGAAAAAATGCGCCATCGTCGGCAAAGCAGGCACATAGATATCGATCGCCAGTTGCCCGGCGGAGGCAAAGGCGCAGATGAGAAATAACAGGAAGCGGGGATGGTTGGCAGTTTGGCTCATGACATCATGACAAGTAGGCAAGCACGGGACATCGAAATAGGCCGAGTATTGTGCCGTCTTATGAAGATGTCTGCTGACGAGCGCGGGATTGCCGGCTCGCTTGCTTTATACGTGCAATGGAGTCGGCATCAAATTGTTTCGTTGCGGGAAGTCGTTATGCTATTTCGCCAAGCGATGCCTCATTTGATTTCAGTGTCAGCGCTTCGACGAAATGCATGCCCTTTGCAAGCAGTCCTTGCCGGAAGTAAAAGCGTTGTGCCAGTGCCATATGCAGTCCGGTGTCCAGCAAAAAATGTGCGCAACGCAGTGCAACGGCTTGTTGTCGTGCGGCTTGCAATAGCTGTGCGCCGAGTCCGGCGCGACGCCAGGATGCACTCACCACCAGATCATCGACGTAGACGAATCGGCCGTACAGCAGATTGTCCTGCAAGCGATAGCCGGCCAGGCCGACGATGGCGCCATCGTGCCATGCTGCCAGCAAGCGATATCCTTGCTGGCGTTGCTGCGTGATCTGTGTCACGTAGGCGGCGCGATCATTCAGATGTGGCCGCAACTCCTGCATCACCAGGAACGAGGCATCCAGATCGGTATCGCTTTCGATATGTTTGATTTCACTCTGCGAGTGCATGGCATGCTCCGGAACGTTGTCGCTGCTTACACAGGCATCTTGCGGAAGGCGATGGCGAAACGGTTCCAGCTATTGATCGAGGTGATCAGTAGGGTCAGGTCCACCAGCTCGGCTTGGCTGAAATGGGGACGAACGGCGTTCCATACGGCATCCGGAACGTGATGTTGCGACACTAGCGTCAACGCTTCCGTCCATTCCAGCGCAGCCCGTTCGCGCTCGCTGAAGAACGGCGTTTCGCGCCATGCGGAAACGGTAGCGAGACGGCGCTCCGATTCGCCGGCTTTGCGGGCATCGCTCACATGCAAGTCGAGGCAGAATGCACAACCGTTGATTTGGGATGCGCGCAGGCGTACCAGTTCCTTGAGCAGAATATCCAGCGCAGATTTGCTGATCTGATTTTCAACCTCCCTCAATACCTTGATGGCATCTGGGTTGGCGCTATAGAAGTCG
>Ga0209913_1000487_pt1 | contig 32919 bp, 28 predicted proteins | sample PersoiDNA2013203_FD_185805 | JGI IMG/M metagenome (GOLD analysis project Ga0209913, IMG submission 185805) | Permafrost soil microbial communities from the Arctic, to analyse light accelerated degradation of dissolved organic matter (DOM) -... | ecosystem: Environmental > Terrestrial > Soil >... | reverse complement strand
TTTTCTGTCCCATACCCCGATCAATGTACGCCCTAACCACCTTAATTCGAAATTCCTTTGTATATTTGGTCATAAAAAATGCCCCCGAAAAATTTGGAACAATGTCCAACTTTTCGGGGGCACTTCAATTATCCGGATGCCTTTGATTGGCAACGCCGACTAAACTAACCTACCGGCGTGGAGCATAAATACGTGCCATATCTGCAGCAAAATAGTTCGCCAGATTGTTTCGTTTGAGCTTGAGTGTTGGCGTAATCAAGGTATTTTCAATCGTCCATGGTTCAAGTGACAAAATCGCTGCTTTCGGTTGTGCATAGAAAGGCAAGCTATTGGTCAATTCACGTACGCGCTTAACAACGACATCAACCGCAGTTGGTGCTTGCAGGCTGGCTGAATCAGCCGGATCAAGCTGCAAAGAACTGGTTAATTCTTGCCAATAACGCTGGCTCAGCACCACGGCACAGCCGATAAACGGTGAATTTTCACCGAATGCATATGCTTGTTCAAATGACGCGTCGGTAAGAATCGCTAATTCAAGATCGACAGGGGCAATTTTTTCACCGGTTGAGGTTACGATGATTTCTTTGACACGGCCGAGAATACGTACCCGGCCATCTGTCACTGACGCCTGATCGCCAGTACGCAACCAGCCGTCAACAAAGGCTTTTGCGGTATCTTCTTCACGCTTCCAATAGCCGCGCATAACATTGGGGCCACGCACCTGTAATTCTTTATTTTCACCAATACGGACTTCCACACCATCCATGGTGCGTCCGACCGAGTTAGGATCATTATCATCCGGCGAATTAAATGCCACAACAGGGGCAGTTTCTGTCATGCCATAGCCTTGCACAATGGGTATCCCTAAGGCGAGGAAACAACGCGAAATGACTGTGGATAGCGCTGCACCACCACTGACGGCTACGCGGATTCTGCCACCGAATTGTTGCTTGAGCTTTGTCGCCACCAATGGATCAAGCACGCGCCACGTAAGATCATCGACCAAGGCGGCAAACGCACTATCCGACAAGGTCTTCTGTTGTCTTAAAAATCGGCGCCAGCCAACGTTAATCGCAGCATTAAACAAGCTTGCAGCGATTTTGGATGTAGCAAGTTTAGTCTGAATAACGCTGAAGACGCGCTCATAAATACGCGGCACCGAAATCAGAATGGTGGGTCTGACGATCGTTAAATCTTCTGGCAACTGTTTGGTTGACCGTGAGAAAGCAACGCAGGCTCCGGCAGCGATAGGTAAATAATAGCCCGCAGTGCGCTCAAAGGTGTGTGACAAAGGTAGGAATGATAAAAAGACGTCCGTCGTTACTGGTGCAACACGTACCACCACCGCTTTTACGTTCGACAACACATTCAGATGCGTGAGCATCACGCCTTTCGGCTTGCCTGTCGTTCCGGAGGTATAGACAAGCGCTGCCAAATCATCTTGCGTTGGTGTCTGGTCGGGAATGGCCGACTGCGCACCTTGTGCCAGCCAGTCCTCAAGACAAAGCAAAGACACTGGGCTCGCTGCAACGGCTTCCTGAGTCAAGGTCTCGAGGACGACGACTTGTCGCAAGGCTGGCATGGCGATCCCCGTATCGGCGATATCCTTCCACTGTTGCATCGTCGTAGCGATCAACATCGTTGCATCACTGTCGCTGACGATATAAGCGATACTGGCTGGGTTATCCAGCGCATGCATAGGTACAGGAACACAAGCCAGTCGCATGGCTGCCTGGTCGATACAGACAGCATGCAATCCGTTCGGTAACAAGATAGCAATACGTGCACCACGCTCTGGTTGCAGCATCGCCAAAGCCTGTGCAAATTGGTGGACTTTTTGTTCGGTTTGCTGCCAGGTATAACTTACCCACTGTTGGCTGGCCTCATCAAACTGGCGATACGCTTCGAGATCGGGGGTCTTGGTCACACGCCAGCTAAATAAGTCAGCCAGCGTTTGCAAAGGAGTCAATTCATTTCCCTGCGCGGATACGGTTGAGATCGACATGAGCTTAAGAGAGTAAGTGGTAATTCGTTGGTCTACGACGAAACATGGTAGTTATCTGTCTATTTTTTGTATATTTATACACATGATCATACTACCATGATGTCTCCAGCGCACGGTCACCGCGCCATGGTGTCGGACGGGCGTGCTTCATTATTTTTTGCCAGCTGGATTATAGGTGTCATGTTGCCTGCGGCAATGATCCACATCATTGACAAGCTGAAGTAGCTATGATTTTAATAGCGAGGGGAAGAATATCCCCCGTCAAAGTCACTCAGCGAGTGACCTCGAAGCGGAGATCGCGGAGATCGCGGAGATCGCGGAGATGGCTGTTATGCCGCTTGAATGGCTTGTTCCAGATCAGCAAGCAGATCATCAATGTGTTCGATACCCACCGATAAGCGAACAGTATCCTCTGTAACGCCTGCCTTAATCAACTCTTCAGAATTGAGTTGACGATGCGTGGTCGTCGCCGGATGGCAAGCCAACGATTTCGCATCACCGATATTCACCAGACGGGTAAATAATTTCAATGCATCCTGAAAGTGTGCGCCGGATTCTCGTCCACCAGCCAGACCAAACGTCAAAATACCAGAGGGCTTACCGCCCAGATATTTGAGTGCCAGCGCGTGATCTTTATGGTCAGGTAAGCCAGCATAATTAACCCATTTTACCTTTGGATGTTTGCTCAGATATTGCGCTATTTTAAGAGTATTCTCCGTAATCCGATCGAGGCGCAGTGCCAGTGTTTCTATTCCTTGCAAGATCAGAAACGCATTAAATGGCGACAAAGCGGCCCCGGTGTTACGTAAAGGGACAACACGTGCGCGTCCAATGTAGGCAGCTGGTCCTAAGGCTTCGGTATACACCACGCCATGATAAGACACATCGGGCTCATTCAATCGCTTAAAGCGTTCTTTGTGTTCGGCCCACGGAAACTTACCTGAATCAACGATGATGCCGCCAATAGTAGTGCCATGTCCGCCCAGATATTTGGTCAGAGAGTGAATCACAATATCAGCGCCAAACTCAATCGGTCGCAATAAATACGGTGAAGGCACAGTGTTATCGACAATCAGCGGTACGCCATGTGCATGCGCGACCTTTGCGATAGCTTCGATATCGGTGATATTACCCAGCGGATTACCAATCGATTCCACGAAAATTGCTTTCGTTTTGTCGTCGATTAATTTGGCAAACGATTCAGGATCACGATAATCAGCAAAACGGGTGGTGATGCCAAATTGTGGAAACGTATGCGCGAAGAGATTGTAGGTGCCGCCGTACAAGGTCGACGCAGAAACAATGTTATCGCCCGCTTCGGCAATGGTTTGAATCGCATACGTAATTGCTGCCTGACCGGATGCCAGCGCCAGCCCTGCGATCCCACCTTCTAGTTCAGCGACGCGCTTCTCCAGCACATCATTTGTCGGATTCATGATGCGGGAATAAATATTTCCTTGCACCTTCAGATCAAATAAATCAGCACCATGCTGGGTATTATCAAATGCGTAGGCGACGGTCTGATAAATCGGTACCGCAACCGCGCGTGTTGTTGGGTCTGGCGTATAGCCGCCATGTACAGCAATTGTTTCCAGCTTCATTGATGATGTCCCTTTAGTTGGATTTGAAATTGAATGTGAAGTCCGAATGGCATTGAATGGATTGATCATAAAAAGCCACTCACAACAACACAAGGAAGATTTTCATCTATTTAATTTACTTTTTTATATTTGCTTTTAGCGAATGAACGTGTTGGTTAAATGAGAAATTGTTGCGTGTTTGCGATATTTTTACAGCGATACAAGGCGAATAAATAGCATCCTCTGCATTTCTATAGCGAATACTTGTCATAGATATTTTCCGCATAAGTAAGATAAAAAATCTTCGTGTACTGCGTCATCACCAGCATGTAAAACTAAAAAACATCACTACCTGTACGTAGATCTATTTCAGGCTTATCTTTGAGGTTCTTTATGTCACCATCTTTACAAAAGATCGATATCCACTCAGCACATGCAGACGGGCAAAACTCTGACGATGTGCTAACGATCGCTCATGCGCTTGCACAACGACTTGCTAAAACCGCTGTTGAACGCGATCAGGTCGGTGGCCATGCAGCCACTGAACGCCAGTGGATCCGTAGCTCAGGCTTATTAACCTTGTCCGTCCCCCAAGAATTTGGCGGTCAGGGCGCCAGTTGGGAAACGATTAATCAGGTCGTTCGTATCCTGGCACAAGCCGATAGTTCGTTAGCACATGTATTTGGTTTTCATCATCTGCAAGTGGCGGGGCTCCAGCTTTATGGCAACGCGCAACAACAACGTCGTCTGCTGACAGCGACAGTAGAAAAACAGATTTTCTGGGGAAATTCCCTCAATCCTCTCGACAAGCGTACCGTCGCTACGCGTCTTGAAGACGGCTACGTGCTCAATGGCGTAAAAAGCTTCTCATCTGGATCGGTTGGCTCCGACTGGCTCACGATTTCTGCATGGGATGAAACCACACAAAGTCCATTGATTGCTGTCACCTCCAGCAATCAACCCGGCATTCAGATTCAGTCTGACTGGGATGCATTTGGTCAGAAACAAACGGACAGCGGCAACGTCCATTTCAATCAAGTTTTTCTACCTGATGACTTGGTATTACAAGCACCAGGAAAAACACCAACACCACAAGCCACCGTGCGCTCACAAGTGGCCCAACTGATCATGACCAACCTGTATCTGGGGATTGGACTTGGTGCATTCGAAGCTGCACGCACTTATACCAAAGAACAGGCGAAACCATGGTTTGCATCAGGCGTTGAACAGTCATCGGATGATCCGTTTATCCAGCGTCGTTATGCCGAACTCTGGTTGCTGCTCCGCCCCGCTATCGCATTAGCAGACAGCGCTGGTCGCGAACTCAATCAGGTATTGCAACAGGGTGCGCTAATCACCAAAGAAGACCGTGGCAATCTCGCCATCTCTGTGGTGGAAGCAAAATGCCTCGCGCATCGCGCTGGGATCGAAGCTAGCACGCAATTGTTCGACCTTACGGGTGCTCGTTCCACATCATCCAAATTCGGTTTTGATCGCTTCTGGCGCAATGTCCGCGTGCATACGTTGCACGATCCTATCGACTACAAATTAAGAGATCTCGGTCGCTATTTGCTCGATGCCCGCTTTCCTGATCCAACGCCGTATTCGTAAGCGTTGGCTCCCCCCAAACAAGGATGTATGATGACGTTACCCCTCATCCAGATCATTGCTGCCAGTAAAGCCTATCCAACGCACGATGGCGGCATTTTCCATGCTCTGCAACAGATCAACCTTGACATCGCTGCAGGAGATATTTTTGGTTTAATCGGCAAAAGTGGTGCGGGCAAATCCAGCCTGCTCAGATTGATTAATTTACTTGAACGCCCCGATACCGGCAGCATCATCGTTGCCAGTCAGGATTTAACAAAGCTCAATAAAAAAGCCTTACGGCGTGCCAGACAACAGATCGGTATGATTTTTCAGCAATTTAATTTGCTACAAAATACCAATGTATTTGATAACGTCGCCTTTCCGCTCAAGATTCATGGGGGATTAAACAAACAGGATATCCACGCCCGAGTTCAGGAATGTCTCGCAATTGTTGGTCTTGAAGAAAAGGCGCACAGCTATCCGGCGCAACTCTCCGGCGGCCAAAAGCAACGTGTTGCTATTGCACGCGCGCTGGCACCACGACCACAAGTCTTGTTATGCGATGAACCCACTTCGGCCCTCGATGCAGAAACAACCCGTGAAATTCTTGATACGCTACGTGATATCAATCAACGACTCGGGGTCACGATTGTGATCGTCAGTCATGAGCTCGCAGTCTTGAGCAAGCTTTGTAATCATGTTGCCGTTATCGTTGATGGCGACATTGCAGAATCATTTGCATTGGCAGATACCAGTCAGCTACGCAGTACAGCGCTTGGCCGCGAATTGATTTGCCACTGGCATGAGGAACACGCCAGACCTTTGCCTGAGGGTCTCGCGCATGTTTGACAATATTATTTTAATTTTGCCAGAACTTGGCACCGCCATTCTGCAAACGCTCACGATGCTCGCGATCGGATTATCGAGCGCCACCTTGATAGGTGGACCGCTGGGGATCGTACTATTTCTGGTCGATACCGGACAATCATTAGAGCATCGTCCACTCTCGCTCGTGCTTGGCTGGATCGTCAATACAATCCGGTCGTTTCCTTTCATTATTTTATTAGTAGCACTGGTGCCATTCACACGTTGGCTCATCGGCACATCGATTGGTCCGCTCGCCGCCTCCGTCCCCTTATCGATTGCAGCCATTCCATACTTTGCGCGTCTCGTAGAAAAAAGCTGCAAAGAAGTACCGCGTGGCGTGATCGAAGCAGCGCATGCGATGGGGGCTTCGGAATGGCAAATTGTCTGGCGCGTTTTGTTAGTCGAGGCGCGTGCAGGTTTAGTACTGGCATTAACTGTACTGGCGATTAGTTTTTTATCGTACTCCGCAATTGCAGGTGTAGTGGGCGGTGGCGGCATTGGTGATCTCGCGATTCGCTATGGTTACTATCGCTTCCAAACCGATGTCATGGTCGTGACGATTGCGCTACTAGTGGCATTGGTGCAGGTCATCCAATTTGCTGGTAATCGTATCGCCCACAAGATTGATAAACGCTAATTCACTTTCTTCTCTGTCAAAGGTTCTTATGTTAAAACGTTTGCTTATCACTACACTAGCTACTACTTCAATCCTGTTCGCAGCGAACGCAGCTATTGCCAAAGATGCGAAAGAACTGGTGATCGGTACCAGTGCGGGTCCTTATGCTGATCAGGTCAAGCTGGGCATTAAACCGGTTCTGGAAAAACTGGGATACAAAGTAAAAGTCATCGAGTTCAATGATTATATTCAGCCTAATTTTGCGCTTGCTGAAGGATCATTGGATGCGAATGCGTTTCAACACATTGTTTATCTGACGAAGTTTTCTACGGACAATAAACTCGCTTTGAGTGAATTAATCAAAGTACCAACGGCGCCGATTGCGATTTACAGTAAAAAACATCACTCTCTTACTGAAGTAAAAGAAGGCACTACGGTCGCCGTCCCGAATGATCCAACCAATCAGGCGCGCGTACTGGTATTGCTGGAGCAGCTAGGCTGGATCAAACTGAAGGCAAATGTGGATCCAATTCGTGCATCTGAAAATGACGTGGCACTCAATCTCAAAAAAATCAAATTAGTCCCCTTAGAAGCGGCGCAATTGCCCCGCTCGCTGGAGGACACTGATTATTCATTTGTGAACGGCAACTACGCGCTGGCTTCGGGTCTCAAACTGACAGAAGCGCTTGCTCAGGAAAAAATTTCATCACGTTATCAGAACCTGGTTGCCATCCGCACTGTGGATAAAGATAAACCGTGGGTCAAAGATCTAGAAGCGGCTTACCGTTCACGTGAGTTTCTGGCAGTGACTAATAAATATTTCTCTGGATTTGCCAAGCCTGATTATCAACAGGCTCTCGAAGCAACGACTAAATAACCACGAAATAAATCATGAGCAAACTCATCCGCTTCAATGCGTTTCAGATGAATACACCGGGTCATCAATCGCCCGGTCTCTGGCGTCATCCCCGTGACAAAAGCGACCAATACACCAATGCACAACACTGGACGGAATTAGCCCGCCTGCTGGAATACGGTCTGTTTGACGCTCTGTTCTTAGCCGATGTGCTGGGCATCTATGATGTGTATCAGGGCAGTGCTGATACGGCATTAAAGCACGGCATTCAACTTCCCTTAAACGACCCACTCGCCTTAGTGCCGCTCATGGCGAATGTGACCCGTCATCTGGGTTTTGGCGTTACCTGTGCACTGAGTTACGAACATCCCTATCCATTTGCCCGTCGCATGTCGACACTTGATCATTTAACGAAGGGGCGTATAGGCTGGAATATCGTCACCGGTTATCTCGACAGCGCGGCACGAAATCTAGGATTGCAGCAGCAACTGAGCCACGACGAGCGTTACGATCTGGCCGATGAATACCTAGAAGTCGTCTATAAATTGTGGGAGCAAAGCTGGGACAATCAGGCGGTCCGTCGCGACAAACAGCAGGGAGTTTATACAGACCCAGCCCATGTGCACCCTATCCGTCATCGTGGTCGTTATTTTGACGTACCCGGCATCCATTTATGTGAACCATCACCGCAACGCACGCCGTTGCTATTTCAAGCCGGCACCTCAAAGCGTGGCACCGCATTTGCAGCTCGCCATGCTGAGTGCAGTTTTGTCAGCGGCCCCAGCAAAAAAGTCGTGAAACGCTACGTCGATGACACCCGCGCTGCTGTCGTTGCCGCCGGACGTCAGCCGGATCAGATACTGATTTATGCCCAAGCATTGATCATCACCGGAGAAACCTCCGCTGCGGCACACGCAAAATACCAAGATTATCTGCACTATATCGACATCGAAGCCTCACTGACCTTATTGTCGGGCTGGACCGGCGTAGATTTTTCGCGTTTCCCATTGGATGCCACGATTGAATATATCGACTCAGATGCAGGACGCTCTGCCCTTGCGTCCTTTAGCGCTGCCGATCCCGATAAAACATGGACGGTGCGGGAAGCGGCACAATTTATTGGTTTAGGGGGGCGCGGTCCGGTATTTGTCGGCAATGCGCAAGAGATTGCTGATCAGTTGGCGTCTTGGGTCGATGAAACAGGTATTGACGGTTTTAATCTGGCATTTGCGCTATCGCATGAAACGATCAGTGATGTAGTCAAGTTCATCGTTCCTGAGTTACAAGCACGTCAACGCTATAAGACCCATTACACAGATGGCACGATGCGTCACCAGCTATTTGGACAAGGCGATCACCTGCCGCTGAACCACTGCGGCAGACAGACAAAAATTACGACAGAGGATGTTCTCGCTGCATGAAATGTTGGACAAAGAACCAATTGAGCCAATCGAACCAATAGAACCAATGTACACTGTGCATACGTTGCCAATTTTGCACATACAGAATCGAAAACTAGTGATGAATCCCGTCGGTGTCCCGTCGTTAAGAATACGATAAAAACGAACTAAAGGGCCTCCATGATGAGTGAATTGCGTTCTGCAGAGCAATTTAGTGCTTCATTTACAACAAAATAGGCATATTTTTGCAATCTTGCTCATCAATTGGTACGATGAGTCCTTTTAGGACGGACTATTAGGTTCGACCACACTTCCTATTTCATGGTGGAAATAAAATCGCCATCGCTTTAGTATATGTTTGGTATGAGTTTGGTACGTGAGTGATAACCGCCTTTCCTCTTTTCCCTTGGACCTATGCAAAACAGTCTGACGCGCAAGCCTATTGAAATTAAGATTTCCACCGTTGTCGCGGTCGCCATTTTATTGCACGAAGCGTCCATATCAGTTCTGGAAGCCGCTTTAAAAGAAATGACTTCGGGCTCTCCCGATTTTTTTGATGATGAATTCGCTGTGATTGATGTCGAAGCAATCGCCGATGCCACTGTCGATTGGAACGCACTCATCCCGCTGTTTAAATCGCATGGTTTACATCCCGTGGCGGTTCGTCACGCGCGCGAAGAGGATTATGCAACGGTTCGCTCTCACGGTCTGAGTATTGATGTCGTCAGCAAGCCACGACTGGAAGCGGAGCAAATCGCAGCGTCCGCCCCTGTTGTTGTGCAAGCACCAGTACCAGCACCGCTCCCCGTCGAACCGCAGATTATCGTTCGCAATAATCCTGCAATGGTCATCGATACGCCAGTACGCGCTGGTCAACGTATTTATGCACGCGGTGCCGATCTGATTATCACTGCCTCGGTTAACAATGGCGCAGAAGTCATTGCCGATGGCAGTATCCATATTTATGCCCCGTTACGTGGTCGGGCGCTCGCTGGTGCAACCGGCAATACCAATGCGCGTATTTTCGCGTTGACGATGGAACCGGAACTGGTCTCCATTGCAGGGATTTACAGAACATTCGAAAACGGTTTTCCACCATTACAAGCAAATCACCCGGTACAAGTGAAGCTTAATGGTGACAGTATTGAAGTATCATCAGTAAAATTAGTAGGCTGACGCCCTGTATTAGAAAATGAATGCAGTTATTTCGGATAGAAAAAGGAGTTTTTTGTGGCAAGAATCATCGTTGTAACATCCGGTAAGGGCGGAGTAGGTAAAACGACTTCCAGTGCAAGCTTCGCCTCTGGTCTCGCTATGCGTGGTCACAAAACTGCGGTATTGGATTTTGACGTTGGCCTGCGTAACCTTGATCTGATTATGGGCTGCGAACGCCGTGTCGTCTACGATCTGGTCAATGTCATCAGTGGTGAAGCCACTCTGAATCAGGCATTAATTAAGGACAAACATTGCGATAACCTGTTTATTCTGCCGGCTTCCCAGACGCGCGACAAAGACGCGCTGACTGAGGATGGCGTGGAAAAGGTCCTCAACGATCTGATTAAAATGGATTTCGAGTATATCGTCTGCGATTCGCCAGCAGGTATTGAACGCGGTGCCGTCATGGCACTCACCTTTGCCGACGAAGCCATTGTAGTCACCAATCCTGAGGTTTCGTCAGTACGTGATTCAGATCGAATTCTCGGTATCATTCAAGCTAAATCCAAGCGCGCGCAGGCAGGTGGCGAACCAGTTAAAGAACATTTGCTCATTACACGCTATTCACCAAAACGCGTTGAAGCAGGCGAGATGCTATCCCATACTGACGTACAGGAGATCTTGCGCATCCCGTTGATTGGCGTTATTCCTGAATCCGAAGCCGTCTTACACGCTTCAAACCAAGGTAATCCGGCAATTCATATGAAGGGTAGCGATGTTTCCGATGCTTATGGAGACGTGGTGTCACGATTTTTAGGCCAGGATATCCCATTACGTTTCATTAATTATGAAAAACCGGGATTGCTGCAGCGCATTTTCGGAGGTAAATAAAATGGCTCTGCTTTCTTTTTTATTTAACAACAAACCAAAAACCGCCAACATGGCGAAAGAACGCCTGCAAATCATCATTGCTCGCGAACGTACCGGGCGTGATGGCTATGATTTTTTACCTGCATTGCGGGAAGAGCTGATCGCCGTTATTTCTAAGTACACTAAAGTCAATGCAGAAGACATCAAAGTCTCGCTGGATAAACAAGGTAACCTAGAAGTACTGGATGTGAACGTGGTGTTGCCTGATCTAGAAGTGCGAAACTAAGAAAAATGCCACCCTTCAACGCCTGAAAATGACGTACGGTGGCAAGTTTGTTGCATATTGTCCTCACTTTTGAAAATTAAATCGCGCTACCTTAGCTACCACTTTAGCGCATTCGAATCATGATAATAGTTGCCAACTTACCAGCCAGAACGGCGTAATCTCCGCGCAAAAAGAGTAACAAAAATCTTGCTAATCAGAGGATAAACCAGAGACATCTTTTCACAATATTTAAATTTTTCAATTGCTTTCGATATAATGATAAGCATCAATTTTGAATTGCCGGACTTTAACGGTAGCTACCTATGAGAATCGCTGTACTTGACGACGATAACAACCTGCTGGAATTGGTCTGTACCATTCTGAACGCAGCAGGCCATACCTGCCATCCGTTTCTTAGCGGCAAAGAAATGCTGCACCAATTGCGCCGCGAGAGCTATGACATGCTGATTCTCGACTGGCAGGTACCGGATCTAAATGGTACTGAAATTCTGCACTGGGTCAGAGAAAAACTGTCCCCGACGCTGCCAGTTCTGTTTATGACCAGTCGCTCTGGTGAGGATGATATTGTTTCAGGATTAGCTGCAGGTGCGGATGACTATATGATCAAGCCGATCCGCCGCAGTGAATTGGTTGCACGCGTACAAGCGTTGTTACGCCGCGCCTATCCCACACAAACAGCGTCCGAGCATTTACAGTTTGGTGCATATAAGTTTGAAACACGTGCTGGTCGCCTCACGATCAACGACACACCAGTCGAGATGACGCAAAAAGAATTCGATTTGGCGCTACTGTTATTCCGTAATCTAGGGCGCCCTCTTTCGCGGGCCTACATTCTGGAAGCAGTCTGGTCGCGCGATGTCGATATACCGTCCCGAACGATGGACACGCATATTTCTCGTGTTCGTAGCAAGTTGGAACTACGACCTGAAAATGGCTACCGACTTGCCCCCGTTTATAGTTACGGCTACCGACTAGAACAAGTCACACCAGAATAAACACATCCGGGTCAGTTATCTGACCCGGATTTCATTTTCACGATAGGAATTTTGCATATGGGCAATTCACGAACAACTTTCTTACGACAATGTCAAACCGGTTGGCTGGTCGTGATGTGCCTCTTATCCTCGCCACACAGTTTTGCTGAAAAACTGACTGGTGAACCTGGTACAGTGATCGCCACACCACCGGATATGACGTATTTCGCGTTGCAAGGTGACACCTTGTCCGGCATCTCAAAACGATTCACCGATAAGGCGCTGAATTGGCCAACACTCAGCAAACGCAATCATATCGCTGATGATCGCTCGATTCCTATCGGTACACCGATTCTGATTCCATTGGATTTACTGCCAGAAGAGGACAGCGAAGCACGAGTCCAGACGCTTGCTGGTAACCCAACCTATAAGCCGCTCAACGGGACAGAAATTCCACTCGCAATCGGCACCATCGTCAAAGAGGGCGCGCAGATCTTTACGGGGAAAAATGGTTTTATTACGCTGGCATTTCCGGACAACTCTCGCGTTTCTATTCCTTCGAATAGTCAAATCACACTGAGTAAGCTGCGCAAGACCAAATACACGGCCAGCCCTAGAACAGAAATTTCGCTGCTTGAAGGCAAAGTAGAATCGCATGTCTCTAGCCTCATGTCCAATAAAGGTCGTTTTGAAGTCCGTTCGCCGCTCGCCGTCGCCGGTGTGCGCGGTACGCACTTCCGCGTGGGCGTTTCCGACACGGGAACAGCCAACGAGGTATTGGAAGGCGGTGTCGCCGTCAATAATCCGTCATTAAAAAAATCAGACAGCCTCGTCTTGCCTGCAGGTAAAGGAAATATTATCAGCGCCACCGAAGTCGGAAAGGCAATCGACCTGTTACCTCCCCCTCAACTGCCAGCAGAATATCTGTTGCAAGTCCGCCCAACGATTCAGTTTCTGGTGGAGAAAAGCGCGAGCGCAGCCGGATACCATGTGCAAATCGCTTCAGATCAGCAGGCACTGGATGTGCTGACTGAAAAGACGTTCAAAGAAAACCGCTTTAAATTTGATGGGCTCGCTGACGGTCACTACTTTGTCCGCGTCGCTGCCATCGATCAACACGGCTTAGAAGGTATTCCGCTGACGCAATCTTTTGTATTGAAAGCACGGCCAGAGCCACCATTCACGGTTCAGCCAAAAAATAAGATTCGTAGCGAAAAAACTGATTTCGTCTGGACCGAGGCGATCAATGCGCTGTCTTATCATTTACAGGTAGCGACAGATAACAGTTTCAATCAGATCATTCTTGATCAAAATGACATCAAAGACGTGCAGTTCAGTTCCGATGCGTTAAAAACAGGCCAGTACTTCTGGCGAATCGCAACGGTCGTCACGCAAAAAGACGGCAAGCTGGATCAGGGTCCGTTCAGTGACGTGCAAACCTTTGCAAAATTACCACCGCAGGCTTCGGCAGCCTTTGCTGACTCTGAAGGAAAAGAGATTTCGTTTAATTGGGTCGCAGAACCAGGGCAACTATTCCTGATCCAAATTGCCAGAGATCCCGAATTTAAACAAATGTACTTGTCACGCGAAACCCGTGAGGCCGAATTAAAAATCCCTCGCCCAGGTGCAGGTCAATACTACATCCGTGTACGTGCTACCGATCCAGACGGTTATGTCGGTGCCTTTACCTCCACCCAAAAAATCACCATCAAAGCACGTTGGCTCGATAACAGTGGTGACGCGATCCGCTCCAGCGCAGGCACTGTAGGTACCGGCTTTTGATGTGTAAATGATGAACAAAAACGAGATGCCAGTAAAGCGCATTGCCCTGCGCGAATGGTCGATTCTGAGTTGCTTGCTCCTGCTTTTAACTGCGTCACTGAGTTTTACGAATGTGCTCAATCGCGTAGATATGGTGTTTTATGACCATATAATGCAACTCAATTCGCACGATATACGGAATGACATTCTGATCGTGGCAATTGATGATGTTAGTTTAAATGAGCTCGGCAAATGGCCGTGGCCAAGACAACGACACGCTGAGCTGCTAAAAAAAATCAATGCAGCGCAACCATTAGCAGTTGGTCTCGATATATTGTTCGATGAACAAGAAGCTCCCAATCCAGATGGAACACCCGGTGGTGATCAGGCATTAGCAGATGCCATTTCGGAAAGCCGCCATGTGGTTTTGCCTTTAGTTTCTGCAAGCGCTGGACGTGGTCTAGAAGCAAGTCTGCCGATTCCACTCCTCGCTAATGCCGCCCGCTTAGGTCATATTCATATTGAGCTCGATGCCGATGGCGTTGCCCGTAGCGTCTTTCTGAAAGAGGGCATCAAAGGTGAGTGGTGGCCACATTTCGCGCTCGCGCTCAAAGACGTTGCTAAAAACACGCCATCTGGCGCTGAAAAATACTTGCCTGGTACACGCCTCTCTGCTGCATTACGCAATGAAACCGTGCAGTCGAATGCTTGGCAACGGGACTATCAAATGCACATTCCATTCTCTGGCGGCAAAGGCCAATTTCAGACAGTGCCTTATGTCTCGGTTTTACGAGGTGAAGTACCAGCAAGTTTTTTTAGAAATAAATATGTCTTAGTGGGTCCGACCGCTGTTGGTATGGCCGACTCATTTCCAACACCTGTTTCTGGCAATGACGGCTTGGTCTCGGGGGTCGAAATTAATGCCAACATCCTAGCCAGTCTGCTAGACGAGCGTAGCATCCATTTTGCACCGGTCTGGCAAGTGATGTTGTTTAACCTGCTCATTCTGACAGCAGCATTAGCTGCCTATCAGTTACTGTCGCCCAGAAAAGCACTGTTGACGACAGGTATTCTCTTTGTCGCTGCCATCATAGGTAGCTTCCTGATGATGCGCTATGTAGATTGGTGGTTACCCACCTCGCCAGTCCTATGTTCATTGATGCTCGCTTATCCGATCTGGAGTTGGCGCAGGCTGGAAGCGGCGATACAGTATCTCGGCGAAGAATTCAGCTTGCTCGAACAAGAACCACATCTGCTGCCGGAATACGTGGACGAAGAAGAAAAACCTAAGCCAGCGCTCACCGACACATTGGAAAACAGCATCAACGCAATGCGTCTTGCTGCCAATCGTGTCCGGGATTTACGTCAATTCGTCAGTGACAGTCTGGCAAGCCTACCTGACGCGACCCTAGTCACCACCACCGACGGCAATGTGTTGCTAACAAACCAGGTGGCCCGTGCCTATTTTGCCGGATTAGGTATTCCCAACATCAACGATGCCTTATTGCCTTATCTGTTTGCGCAAATGTCACCACCGCAAGCCAGTGAACAAACACAAAATAATAGCTTCAGTTGGTGGGATATTCTTGATCTGAACCACACCACCAACATGAAGCAAGGAATCGAAGTGCGCGATCCTCGCCAACAAGATGTACTCATCAAAAGTGCACCATGTTATAACTCGGATAAACTTCTGGTTGGCTGGATCGTTAGTATCATCAACATTACTGCAATCCGCGCTGCGGAACGGAGTCGTGACGAGACACTGCACTTCATATCTCACGACATGCGCGCGCCGCAGGCGTCAATTCTGGCATTATTAGAAATGCAAAAAGATTCTGCCACTGCCTTGCCAAACGATGAGTTTATGTCACGGATCGAAAAGGCATCGCGGATTACGCTTGGTTTAGCAGATAATTTTGTCCAACTCGCCCGCGCCGAATCGCAAGACTATCGTTTTGAAGAAGTCGACTTCCAGAATGTGCTCATTGATGCAACAGAAGAAATGTGGACATTGGCAAGAAGTAAAAATATTCGCATCAAGACGTCTATTCCAGACGATGAGTATCCTGCACGCATCGATCGCTCACTGGTCACGCGGGTATTGACCAATCTGATTTCCAATGCGGTCAAGTACAGCCCCCGCGACACCACTATTACCTGTGAACTGTCTATAGAAAGACAACTCGCCGACGCTGTTATTGTTTGCAGCATCACTGATCAGGGCTATGGAATTCCGCGGGCAGAGCAAAATAAATTGTTTCAACGTTTTCAACGTTTTAAAACGACAGATCAACCCAAAAATGATGGTGTCGGACTTGGAATGGTGTTTGTTAAAGCCGTGATAGACCGTCATCATGCCAAAATTGACTTCACCAGCGCGCCAAATGAAGGCTCAACCTTCAATCTACGGTTCCCCGCAGCGCACGTTTGAGGTAGATCAAGTAGCGAGATACAAAAAATATTCTCCTGCACGCGCTATAATGGTGACTTAGACGTACGAAGCTTGGTACGTAGCTTGAACGCATAGACAACACACCTACAACGCACTTATTTGCATGCAACTTACTGCTGTCGGACTCAATCACACGACTGCGCCGCTTTCTTTGCGCGAAAAAGTCGCCTTCTCACCTGAGACTATTGCTCAGGCGGTAGCGGCCGCGCGCGTGTGGTTTGGCAATAATAATGCGACAGCAACATTAAATAACAGCACTGAAGCGGCTATTTTATCCACCTGTAACCGCACAGAATTGTACGCGGCCTGCCCCGCCAGCAATCCGGTGGATGCGACAGCCCACTTTTTAGCTGACTATCACCATTTACCTTACGCCGACTTGCGGCCGCATTTGTACACCTTGCCGCAAGATAATGCTGTGCGGCATGCATTCCGAGTTGCTTCCGGTCTGGATTCGATGGTGTTGGGAGAGCCACAAATTCTTGGACAAATGAAAGATGCTGTCCGTCAGGCGGAAGCTGCAGGTGGCCTTGGTACTTATCTGCATCAGATGTTCCAACGGACGTTTGCGGTGGCCAAAGAAGTCCGCAGTACGACAGAAATTGGCGCTCATAGCGTCTCGATGGCAGCAGCGGCCGTTCGATTGTCTCAGCGTATTTTTGACAAAATTGCCGATCAGCATATTCTTTTTATCGGTGCAGGTGAAATGATCGAACTCTGTGCCACGCATTTCGCAGCGCAGAATCCCAAATCGATCACTATTGCCAACCGTACCTTAGAGCGCGGCGAGGCCTTAGCCCATCGCTTTAACGGCAAAGCGATACGTCTTGCGGATCTGCCACAACAATTAGCGCAATTTGACATCGTCGTTTCTTGTACCGCGTCGTCTTTACCAATCATTGGTCTCGGTCTGGTTGAGCGCGTTGTGAAAGCACGTAAGCACAGACCCGTCTTTATGGTCGATCTGGCAGTGCCACGGGATATTGAACCAGAAGTCGCCCAGTTAGACGACGTCTTCTTATACACCGTCGATGATCTTGGCACCGTCGTGCAATCCGGTTTGGAAAATCGCCAAGCTGCCGTTGCCCAAGCCGAAGCCATCATCGAGACCCGAGTGCAGTCATTTATGCATTGGATTGATGGCCGCGCTATTGTTCCAGTCATTCAGGATTTACACGAGAGCAGCGAACAAGTTCGGATGATAGAACTCGAACGCGCCCGTAAAATGCTGGCACGTGGCGAAGATATCGACACCGTTCTGGAAGCGTTATCCAAGGGCATCACGGCGAAGTTCCTGCACGGTCCACAACAAGCACTGCATCAGGCCAGCGGCGATGAGCGCGCACGATTGGCGACGTTACTCCCACATTTATTCCGCACCAAACGTTAGCGACGCCTGTCGCAACGACCAAAACGACTGCGCGATCATTGCATGATCATAGCGCGATGATTCCGGGCACACGCCCTCTTGTACACTCATCAACACTTCATTAATTCAAGTATGAAACCATCAATGCTGTCAAAGCTAGATCAACTAGCTGAGCGCCTAGACGAAGTCGGTCACTTGCTAATGCAAGAAGGTGCCACCAACGACATGGACACTTACCGCAAACTCAACCGTGAGCATGCGGAGCTGGATCCACTCGTTGCCTTATATAAAAACTATCAGCAAGCACAAGCCGATATCGACGAAGCACAGCAAATGCTGAACGATCCGGAAATGAAGGCTTTTGCGCAAGATGAAATCGACGCAGCCAAGGCCAATATGCAAGTGCTCGAAGCAGATTTGCAAAAAATGCTGTTACCGAAAGACCCCAACGACGAACGCAATATTCTGCTGGAAATTCGTGCTGGTACCGGTGGTGATGAAGCCGCCTTATTTGCAGGTGACTTACTGCGGATGTACACCCGTTTTGCAGAGCGTAATCGCTGGCAAGTCGAAATGATGTCAGAGTCGGAATCCGAACTTGGCGGCTATAAAGAAGTGATCGTACGTATTGCCGGATTAGGTGCGTATTCGAAACTAAAGTTCGAATCTGGCGGCCATCGCGTACAGCGTGTGCCAGCCACAGAAACACAAGGTCGCATCCACACCTCTGCTTGTACGGTGGCTGTGATGCCAGAAGCCGATGAACTCGCTGACGTCGTGATTAACAATGCCGATTTGCGCATTGATACCTTCCGAGCAAGCGGTGCCGGTGGTCAGCATATTAACAAAACAGATTCAGCGGTTCGTCTGACGCATCTTCCTACAGGTATTGTGGTCGAATGCCAGGATGGACGTAGTCAGCATCAGAATAAAGCGCAAGCAATGCGGGTGTTGGCAACACGTATCATGGATGGTCAATTACGCGAAAAACAAGCCAAAGAAGCTGCCACCCGTAAGAGCCTGATCGGTTCTGGCGATCGTAGCGAACGTATTCGTACTTACAATTACCCACAAGGCCGGATGACGGATCACCGTATCAACCTGACCTTGTACAAACTGGACTTCATTATGGACGGCGACCTGACTGAACTCAGCAATGCGTTAATCGCAGAACACCAAGCTGAATTATTAGCGGAACTTGGCGACGATTAAGTCATCCAAGCAATAGTCACAGATGATGCTAGCCTGACACGATAGCTTTTACGCATCAATGCGAAAAACCGTGTAAGCTGGCAACCGCTCTTATTTTCCGGATGAAATTCATGCATTCCTCGAAACCTGTATTACTTGGCATCGCCGCATTCTGCATTGCTTTAATCGGTGCTGCACTTTATTTGCAGATCGTCGAACACATGTTGCCTTGTCCGTTGTGCGTGCTACAGCGCTATGCTTTTATCGCGATTGCGACCTTTTGCCTGATCGGCGCAGCCATGCCACGCGGTACCAGGCGTATCAGCATCGGCCTCGCCACCGCCTCCGCTCTTGCTGGTATTGGAGTGGCAATAAAACACTTATACGTGTTAGCTAATCCCGGTCTTTCATGCGGTATTGATCCACTCGAAACAGGCTTAAATAAAATATTTCTGGCAAGCTGGTGGCCAACTTTATTCCGTGCCGATGGCTTGTGCGAAACACCTTATGCACCGATACTGGGTTTATCTATCCCTGCATGGTCGATGATAGGATTTGTGCTAGTTGGATTAACGCTGGTATTTTTGTTCTTTCACCGAGAAAAAACCGGCATGTTTGGGAAACACCGTTAATGCACGCGTGGCAACAAGATCATCTGACTATCGCTGATTACGAGCGCCTTTCGCCATTAGAGAAATTAGAAACGCGTATCTTATTAATGGCAGTGACCGGACTGACCCGCATTGAGCTCATTACCCAGTCGGACTATCAAATCAATTTAGCGCAACACCTGGCGCTACAAACGCTGATACAACGCCGTCTTGATGGTGAGCCCATCGCTTACCTTACGGGTGAGCGCGAGTTTTTTGGTCTGCCGTTTTTCACGTCGCCAGCAGTCTTAATTCCTCGCGCTGATACAGAACTCCTAGTTGAACTCGCGCTCAGTCATGCCCCTGAAAATTCGGCATTACTGGATATGGGTACGGGTTCTGGTGCGATTGCAGTTGCGATTGCACACACCCGATCAGATCTGTTCGTTACTGCGCTCGACATCAGCCCTGACGCCTTAGCTATTGCTCAAAAAAATGTGATGCGCCATCTTGCACCAAGTCGTGTCCGCGTAGTGCACAGTGACTGGTACGCCGACGTAGAAGGCCAGGTTTTTCACACCATCGTCAGCAATCCACCGTATATCGTCAAAGATGATCCGCACCTGTCACAAGGCGACTTACGCTTTGAACCCATTAATGCGCTAACCGATCACGGTGATGGTTTAAGTGCCTACCGAACAATCATTGCAGGTGCACCAGAGCATCTTGCAAGCGATGGCTGGTTACTCATGGAACACGGCTATCACCAGGCAGATGAGGTTCGCCAATTACTCTTAGTGCGTGGTTTCGTACAAGTACAAAGTTGGCGTGATCTGGCGGGGATTGAGCGAGTATCGGGTGGGCAATTCATCTCGAATTAGAAATACTCATCGACGTATTATTCGAGTATTCAAAAAAAAACGACTACAAACATGACTTGTAGTCGTTTTTTTTTCGCCAATATAACGTGTTCGTTAGCGAGCCTGCTGGCTTAGCGCGCACCGAGTGGAATCGATGAACCGGCCGATTTCTTTGCATCCTTGGCCGCTTTTTTCTCTTTTGGTGAGAGTAAAGCCTGTTTTTTGGTTTCTTTATTTGTCTTGGTCACTTTACTCATGATATTGCTCCTGGTAGACGCCTGCGAATGCGGGTGTTGCCTCAGTATAGGTGAATAAGATGCAGAGGGCGCGAATTTAAATAATTTGAGGACGTAATCCCACTCACCATACGTTTGATTGACTGGAAGCGTTGTAACGTCGCTTTTGACTTTCTCCGTTTTAGACAAAGCAATTTGTGTTTCACGGAAAACAGAGTAAAAAGTATCCCTGTTTGAGCGCAGCAAGTTTCGATACCTTCCTGTTTTATATGATGCACAAATTTTCCCGACACGCAGTGACGGGACACGCTGGGCAAAGTCTCAGCGTCGCCTTCTTTGGCTTACTTTTCTTGGCGAGACAAGAAAAGTGAGTGGCTACCGAGCCACCCCTGGCCTAGTTCTACAAAGTACTGTCGGTTTAAATATGTAAAGCGATCGCATTAATGACAACGCGTCAAAGGATTAACGATGGCGGGTTGTCCCTGCCCTACGAAGATTATTATTTCACCTGCTGCTTATTCAACTTCCTCGCCAACGTCCGCCGATGCATTCCCAAGCGCCTCGCTGCTTCAGAAATATTAAAATCAACTTCCACCAGCACCTCATGTATTCGCTCCCACTCCAGCGTCTTAATTGATGTAGAACGATTCGTCAGCTCAGGCTCAGAAACCCCTGCAACGTGCCCAAATGCCGCCTCAATATCATCCGTATTGGAAGGCTTCGCCAGATACTGACAAGCACCTAATTTGACGGCCTCAACTGCCGTCGCAATACTGGCAAAACCAGTTAATACGACGATGAGCATCTCAGGATCGTGCTTATTGAGCATCTGAACGCAGGCCAGACCCGAGGCAGCGCCATTGAGTTTCAAATCCACCACCGCGTAACGCGGCGAGTGTTTGCTTAATAAATCTGCCGAATCTTCAAGATTTGCAGCATGGATGACCGTATAGCCGCGCCGCTCAAACGAGCGGGCGAGAGTCCGAGCAAAAGCAGTATCGTCTTCGACTATCAACAACAGACGATTTTCCGACATCATTGTGTTATCCCTTAAAGCATGATTGCTGATAACGGCAGACCTATTTTTACCGTCGCGCCACCCTCTTCCCGATTGCGTGCAGAAACAGAACCACCTAACTTACGTGCCACATTAACGACAAAGAAAATACCTAGTCCACTGCCCGGACGCCCTTTGGTCGATTGATACGGCTGTCCCAGCTTCTCCAGTATCTCCGGCAAAAACCCCGGACCACGGTCACTAACAACAATATTGAGCATATTGTTCTGACTCGATACGGTCAGGCTCACCCAGTTCGGCGATGCCTCAAGCGCATTATCTAACAGATTGCAGATCATCTGTTTAAGTGCGGAATCAAACACAACGGGCACGTCATGTTGAATCTGATTCTCAAACAAGAAAGTATCGATAGACCGTGTTGCTCTGAAGTCGTCTGCGAGGTTGCTCAGGAAAGTAATCAGCGTTGTTTTGACGGAAGATTCGCCCCGCGCTTCACCAGCCGACAACAAAATACTACTCACGATACTTTTGCATCGCTGGAGCTGTCGTTGCATCTCGTTGATTTCTTCCAGTAACTCAGGATTTTTGCTGAACTCTGGCATCCGTCGCCAGTCACCAACAATCACCGACAAGGTCGCCAGCGGGGTGCCTAATTCATGTGCGGCACCTGAAGCAAGCAAGCCCATTTTGACGATATGCTCTTCTTCAGTTGCATGTTGTCGTAAGTCTGCCAACTGCGCGTCTCGACTGCTCAAATTGCCGTTGATGCGAGTGAGAAAAAAGACCAACAAAGCAGCATTAACTAAAAAACAAATAATTACGCCATCCTGATACAGGCCGGGCATGCTATCAACATGCTCAGGCGGCAACACCAAGGGGTAATAAAAAATAGACAGCCCAAACAAACAAGCACCAGCAATAACAACAATGAACCAGGTCGACCATGCTTCGAGTAGAACCGCGCTTAAAATCACCTGCAACAAATACAGAAACGCAAACGGGTTACTCGTACCACCGGATAGATAGAGTTGCAAAGTCAGGATACTAACGTCAACCAGCAACGCAAAAAATAGCTCTCTATTCGAGACCTTAACCTCTTCATGCCAGCGCAAATGGCTAGCGATATTGAAGGCAATCAGACCTGCAATGACATAGGAAATCTGAAGTAATGGTAACTTGATGTCAAATACAAAGGTAGCAAGCGCAATCGTCGACACCTGCCCCAGCATTGCGATCCAGCGTAACTGAATGAGCTGAAGCATATTTTTGTGCCCAGCCGAGCTTTCATAGTCAGACGCTGCGTACAAAACTCGCTTCTGCTGCGTTTGTATCTCGTGCTCGCGTGTCTGACGCGATGAATTAACAGTCATTCGTGCTTCTCCCAAGGATGCTTCTTCATCGATGTCATTGCGCTTCGCCGCCAATTGCTAAAAAAGATAAAGAGCGGACTGCTATGTTAACAGACTATCGAGACTTGGACTCCATCGCCTGTAATCGCAAACGACGATCGTCACGACGGACATAAACAAATGCCCCCGCCACCATCAATGCCAACGCGTACCACGTCAGTGCATAGACCAAATGATTGTTGTGAAAAGAAATCACTGTGAGTCCAGCGGCAGGATAATCGGTCGCCACACTGTTCGCAGCCTTGACAGACCGTTCTTGATCTACAAAAAATGGCGCAACTTGTGCCAGATGGTGAGAATCTGAAAGTGCCTGAATATCTCTTGAGAACCAGCGCTGAGATGACGGTTCATTATTACGAAGAAAACCACCCTTTGGCTCACTCATACGCAGCAGACCGACGATGGTTGCTGTTGAAGTCGCAGCATTGCTTGTAGCAGCAAGATTTTTTTCAGGCAGAAACTGCGAAGCCATGCTGGTTGGAATATAGCCACGATTAATCCAAACAATATCACCGCTCTGTTGACGCAACGGTGTCATTACCCAATAGCCGCTGCCTAATTCTGTTGATGCCTGAACCAGACTGGTTGCGCGATAAAGATACGTCCCTTGCAACTGGACATGCCGATACTCATCGAGTGCGGCATTCACCGTTGACCATTGATTGATAGCAGGTACCTCCACTGCTGGTGCGCTCACCCTTTGATCAACGCGGGAGATCAAATCCAGTTTCCACTGCAAACGCTGTACCTGCCAAGTGCCCAACGCAGCGAAGCCCACAAACAACAACCCCGCGCAAATTGCGAGGAAGGTCCTCACAAATTTCGAGCGGGGTTGAGAAGCACCGACTACCGCCGCGTGGGCTTCGGTAGTCGTATGATTCAAACGATCAATCATGACATGCCAGGCATTTTTTTCATGTCTTTTTCAACTGGTACTGCGCGAATTGATTCAGGGACTGTTTCATGATCCATCCCTGGCATCATATTGTGATTCAGATGGTACATCACCCACAAGGAACCACTCATCATAATCACAACAACCATCGTCGTGAACAATAAAGCAAGCATAGTCCAGCCGCCTTCTGACTTTGAATTCATGTGCAAGAAGTACACCATGTGGACTACGATCTGCACTGCTGCAAAGGCCAGCAATACAAATCCTGTCGTGCTGGATTTATCAAACACTTTTGCCATGACTAACCAGAACGGAATCACTGTCAACAACACTGCAAGGATAAAACCAGTAGCGTAGCTTTTCAGACTGCCGTGATCTGCGTGATCATGACCATGGTGATCGTGATGGTCATGGTGGCCATGGGCCGCGTGGTCGTGGTGTGCGCTCATGACAGAACTCCCATCAAATAGACAAAGGTAAAGACACCGATCCAGACAACGTCAAGAAAGTGCCAGAACATAGACAAACACATCAGGCGACGACGGTTTTCTGGGGTTAATCCGTGGCGCTTCAATTGGAATAACAATGTCACCAACCAAATGATACCGAAGCTGACGTGTAAGCCATGCGTACCTACCAATGCAAAGAACGACGTCAAGAAGCCACTGCGTTGTGGGCCTGAGCCCTCCATGATCAGATGAACGAACTCGTACAACTCAAAATAAATAAAGCAAGCACCCAAAAGACCCGTTACCGCCAGCCAGATCATCGTATTACGCAGACGGTCTTTTTGCGATTCCAGCATCGCAAAACCATAAGTAATCGAAGACAACAATAGCAAGGATGTATTGAGACCAACCAATGGCAGATCAAAAATTTCCGCGCCAGTTGGACCACCTGCATAATTACGACCCAATACAGCATAGGCAGCAAACAAACAGGCAAAGACCAGACAGTCACTCATCAGGTATAACCAGAAACCCAACATCGTGCCGTTTTCAGGATGGTGTTCCCGAACAAAGTAGCGTGAGCCGGAAGCCGCGCCCGTCGCGTTATGAGTAGAAGTAGATGTATTAGACATGGCTCGCTAACAAACGTGTGCGTTCTGCTTCAGTGCGGGTAACTTCTTCCGCAGGGATGTAGTAATCGCGATTGTAATTAAAAGTATGGATAATGATTGCCGCCATCATTGCGATAAACGCGAGGCCAGCAGGCAACCACATTTGCCAGATCAGTGCAAAACCAACTGCTGCACTCAAGCCTGCAATAATCACACCTGCACCCGTATTTTTTGGCATATGAATGGCGACAAAACTATCGGTAGGACGCTGATAATTGTTGCTCTTCATATCTGCCCAAGTGTCGATGTCATGCACCAATGGTGTAAAAGCAAAGTTATACGCTGGTGGTGGTGACGATGTCGACCATTCCAGAGTACGGCCACCCCATGGATCACCAGTGAAATCACGCAATGAATCACGACGCATGAAACTCACGCCCAACTGAATCACAAAGCAAGCAATACCGAAGGCAATCAGAACCGCACCGAAAGCAGCGATCTGGAACCAGATTTGCAAGGATGGATCTTCAAAGTGGCTCAGGCGACGGGTAACACCCATCAGACCGAGAACGTACAACGGCATGAACGCAAAGTAGAAACCGATCGTCCAGAACCAGAACGAGCATTTACCCCAGAACGCATCCAATTTGTAGCCAAATGCTTTCGGGAACCAGAAGTTAATACCAGCAAATGTACCAAACACTACACCACCAATAATCACGTTATGGAAGTGAGCAATCAGGAACAAACTGTTGTGCAACACGAAGTCAGCAGGAGGAACCGCTAATAACACACCGGTCATACCACCAATAACGAAAGTTACCATAAAGCCCATGGTCCACAGCATCGGTACTTCGAAGCGGATACGGCCACGGTACATTGTGAACAGCCAGTTAAATATTTTCGCACCAGTCGGGATCGAAATAATCATCGTGGTAATCCCGAAGAACGAATTAACACTCGCGCCGGAACCCATCGTGAAGAAGTGATGCAACCATACCAGGTAAGACAGAATCGTAATAACGACAGTCGCGTACACCATAGAGGTGTAACCAAACAGACGTTTGCTGCTGAAGGTAGAAACGATTTCTGAGAAAACACCAAAAATTGGCAAGACCAGAATGTACACCTCTGGGTGACCCCAGATCCAGATCAGATTCACGTACATCATGGAGTTACCACCCATGTCGTTCGTGAAGAAGTTAGTACCAAACACGCGATCCAGAGACAACATCGCCAATACCGCAGTCAACACTGGGAAAGCAGCAACGATCAGCACGTTAGTACACAAAGCAGTCCATGTGAACACTGGCATTTTCATCATTGTCATGCCAGGAGCGCGCATTTTGATGATCGTTACAATCAGATTCACGCCGGACAACAAGGTTCCGACACCAGCGATCTGTAAGGACCAGATATAGTAATCGACCCCCACATCCGGGCTACCTAAAATGCCTGACAGCGGTGGGTATGCCAACCAGCCTGTGCGCGCAAATTCACCAACAAACAAAGAAGCCATCACCAGAACGGCACCAAACGTCGTCATCCAGAAGCTAAAGTTATTCAGGAATGGAAAGGCAACGTCACGTGCACCAATCTGCAGTGGCACAACATAGTTCATCAAACCAGTAACAAACGGCATCGCCACGAAGAAAATCATGATCACGCCGTGAGCAGTAAACACCTGGTCATAGTGATGCGGAGGCAAGAAGCCATGCGAATCTCCAAACGACAACGCTTGCTGCGCACGCATCATCAACGCATCCGCAAAACCGCGCAACAGCATCACGATACCGAGAATCATGTACATAATACCGATACGTTTATGATCGATACTGGTGAACCAGTTACGCCATAACACACCCCAGACGCGGAAGTAGGTCAGAGCGCCTAACAAAGTGATCCCACCTAGTCCAACCATAACAAAGGTTGCCAGCAAGATAGGCTCATGGAAGGGAATCGCATCCCAGCTAAGACGGCCGAATATCAGCTTAGTCATATCAATTTGATCGAACATTATTTTTTCCCACTAGTAATTGACGGCGTGGTACACACTTCAGCATCAAGAGCGCGCCCGTTACGCTGATTCTGCGCCAGCAAGGCAAAACCCTTTACTTCGCTGGTTTTTGCAGTCTTCACGTTCATGTTGCTCGCCATCAGTTGATCCATACATACCTGATCCTCTGCAACACAACGATTCACGATAGCGTGGAACAGGTCAGCATCGACTGTCCCGAAATGACGCACAGGATCTTTGATACTTGGCTGCTCTAATTGCAGATAATCAGCGCGCTTCAAGACGCTGGCATCCGCTTTCGCTGTCGCTACCCATTTGTCAAAGTCCTGCTGATTCATACCGTGGAACTTAAATTTCATATCAGAGAAGCCAGCGCCGCTATAGTTAGCAGAGAATCCTTCATAGACGCCCGCCTTGTTGATCACAGCGTGCAATGCTGTTTGCATACCAGGCATCGCATAAATCTGGCCTGCCAGTGCTGGGATATAAAACGAATTCATAACCGACGAAGCTGTAATTTTGAAGTTGACCGGAACGTCCACTGGTACCGCCAATTCATTCACTGTCGCAATACCTTGTTCTGGATAAATAAATAACCATTTCCAATCCAGCGCAACGACTTCAACCTCGATCGGCTTGACATTGGCAGGAATCGGACGATTTTCATCTAAACGCGACAACTTTCGATATGGATCAAGAGTATGCGTAGAAATCCAGGTTATCGTGCCCAAAGCGATGATAATTAACAACGGTGCACCCCAGATCACCAACTCCAACATCGTGGAGTGATCCCAGTCGGGCTCATAGGCCGCCTCAGTGTTGCTTTGACGATAACGCCAAGCGAAAAAGAGAGTGAGTGCTATCACCGGAACGATGATGATGAGCATTAATATTGTTGAAATAACAATAAGTTTGCTCTGTTGCGCGGCTATATCACCGAAGGGATTTAACACAATCGTGTCACATCCAGCCAACAGCGCGAAGCATAACAGCATCAGTCCGCGCCGCAAGAGTAGGGAAATCGTCATAAAAATTCCAATTTAGGCTAAGTTTTATGTTAAGGTACATCAACTGACTAGCATTAGCGATTGGACGTTTTGTCCTACCTTAGCAAAGTTATATCTGCGAGGGTTATCTGGCGTCCATCGATCAGACCATAACTACGAGAGACGACTATGCCAAGTATCAGCCATCAAGGCGGCCATAACGCCGAATTCCCCCTCCGTTCCAATACTGGTTCGACCAAAAATACCAAAGAAGATCATTCAACCATCGCTCCCGGAGAGATAGCGATCGGCGTGGTCATCGGACGAGCGTCAGAGTATTTCGACTTTTTCGTCTATGCAATTGCCTCTGTGCTGGTCTTTCCTTCCGTGTTCTTCCCGTTCGCGCCGCGACTTGAAGGCACATTGTACGCATTCACTATATTTGCTTTCGCATTTCTTGCAAGGCCTTTTGGTACGGTTATTTTCATGACCATCCAGCATCGTCTGGGGCGAGAGGCCAAATTAACCATGGCACTTGTCTTACTGGGTTTTTCGACGGCGGGTATTGCGTTTGTACCGACATTTAATCATCTGGGCACAGCCGCCATTGTAATCCTTTCGCTACTTCGCATCGGTCAAGGTATTGCACTCGGCGGTGCGTGGGATGGTTTGCCTTCCTTGCTCGCGCTCAATGCACCACAGAATAAACGTGGCTGGTACGCGATGCTAGGTCAGCTTGGCGCACCGATCGGTTTCATGATTGCTGGCAGCATCTTCGCATTTTTGATATCCAATACATCTGCAGAGGACTTCCTGGTCTGGGGCTGGCGCTATCCGTTCTATGTGGCATTCGCGATTAACGTCGTCGCCTTATTCGCCCGTCTGCGCTTAGTTTCCACCAATGAATATGCACGTTTGCTTGATGAACGCGAACTGGAACCAACCAAAGTCACAGAATTAGTGTCCTCTCAAGGACGGAATGTGCTCATTGGTGCGCTGGCGGCGTTAGCAAGTTATGCGCTGTTCCATCTGGTGACGGTTTTCCCGCTCTCTTGGATCACCTTATATTCACCTCGCTCCCTGAGTAACTTCCTGTATATTCAGGTCGGAGGAGCAGCGCTCATGGCCTTAGCAGTTGTCGCCTCAGGCGTCATCGCTGATAAATTCGGTCGCCGCAACACACTCGGCACACTGGCATTGATGATTGCCGTACTAAGCGGTTTTGTCCCAACCTTGCTTGATGGTGGCGAACGTGGCCAGAACATCTTCATCCTTCTCGGCTTTGTGTTACTAGGACTTTCCTACGGCCAGGCAGCAGGTGCAGTGACTGCTAACTTTGCCGCTAAATACCGCTACACCGGCGCAGCATTAACTTCAGACCTGGCATGGTTAGTCGGTGCTGGTTTTGCGCCACTGGTCGCTCTTGGTCTCTCCTCGCATTTCGGACTGGCCTACGTCAGCCTCTATTTATTATCTGGCGCCGCCTGCTCTATGGCTGCATTGAGCTTAAACCGGGCACTGGAAATCCGGGATTAGTTGTAGTCCGGATTGGTCAATTAGTCGCATAAATGTTAAGGGTGGGGTGAGCAGGTAATATGCTTATTCCACCCTTTCGTTTTATGCGCTGAAGAGCTACCAAATCTGAACAGACATCGCAAAGGTGCGGGTGGAACTTGTATCAGAGGCGGCAATATTTAAATCATATGAATTAGATTAATAAAATGATACTTTTATGTTTCTATCTAACAATTTAACTATTGCCCGTGCCACGTCTTGAGATTAAGCCGTTATCCTTATGCAACCAATGATGTAAACATTTTTTTGAATTGCTCAAAAATTATAATTAACCATTAAAGATTTAAACAATTAAATAGCCAGAAAATTCCATGTCCATTTACAAGAACCTGAGGAACGTTGCAAGATTAAGTTTTTTTGTTTTTATGAGTTTGTTCTCGCATAACCTGCCTGCTCTGACTTTAGATGATGCATTAGATCCTGGTGGAGTCATGACCGCACGGATCTCTCCGAATGGAAAACTCATCGCAGGTATTGCGTACACCGGATTGAATCGAGGCATCTTTTTAATCGATATCGCTGCAAAAAAATCAAAAATAATCCATTCGGGTAGTTGGGTAACGAAGGGATATATCCGCTACAAAAGAGAAGCGAGAGGAATTTTTTGGATAGGAAATGATCTTCTTGCAGTTAACTTCGGTGCCTATTCCGAAACTCTCGATTTAGAGGGCAATAAAGTGAGAGACATAGGTGACGAGGTGCTGGATAAACTAGACACAGATGATCCAGACTCACCCATGCTTATGATCCGTGAAAACTTCCATGACGACGATGTTTCACTGATAAATGCGAGAACCGGGAAATCCAGTACTTTTTCATTGCCAGGATTTGGAACACCGACCAACTGGGTTTTCGACAAACATGGACAATTAAGAGCGGTCAGTATGCGTAACTCTGCGTTCTGGAAAGACGCTACGACAATAGCGAACTGGTACAAAGCAGATTCTGATAAGCCATGGATTAAGCTCGTAGAATTCAAAATAACAGATAAAAACTATTGGCTGCCAATAGCCGTTTCGGATCGCAGCGATAGTTTGATTATTTCGTCAAACATAAACAGGGATACCAGAGCAGTTTTTAGGTATGACATCGAGAAACGGGAAATTGCTGAAATGTTGGCGGGAAGCCCGAGTCAGGACATCTTACAAGTCGAGGGGGTTACGCTCGACTTATTTAAGAGTGTCGTTACCAATGGAATGAAACCGCAACGCTTCTGGTTTGATCCTGCTTGGGAAAGAATACAAAAAAGTGTCGACGCTGTATTACCTCACAAAATAAACATTCTTTCTGGCGATATTAAAAACCGCGTCTTGATCTTTTCTTATAGCGACCAAGATCCCGGAAGATGGTTCTTAATGGATGCACCTCAGATGACAATGAGTTTTCTGTTAGAAGCAAAGCCTAAAATTGATCCGGAAAAAATGCGCCCGATGGAGATTATCAGTTATCCGTCTAAAGATGGTCTTACTATTCCAGCTTATCTCACGAAGCCAGCGAACGCAGAAGGAATGAAACCAACAATTGTACTAATCCACGGTGGGCCATGGGTGCGCGACCAATGGGAATGGAATAGCGAAGTGCAACTTCTCGCTGATCGTGGCTACGTTGTATTGCAACCGCAATTTCGGGGATCGAGTGGATTTGGCTTAAAATTTTCAGAAGCGGGATACCAACAATGGGGCAAAAGCATGCAGGATGATATTACTGCAGGCGTCGATTATTTGATTAACGCAGGCATTACCGACCCTAAGAGAATATGTATCTATGGCGCGAGCTATGGGGGCTATGCTGCACTGTGGGGACTCATTAAGACTCCCGATTTATATCAATGTGGAATTAGCTTTGCAGGTGTTTCTGATATTGCCGACATGCTGGAAGGATCTTCGGATATCGCGCACAATAAAATCTCCCGTGAAATTTTTCGTACTAGAGTGGGAGATCTTGCAGCGAACAAAAACCGATTTGACGAAGTCTCACCAGTAAAACACGCCGAACAGATTAAGGTACCCGTATTGCTCCTTCATGGAGAAGACGATGAACGCGTGCCAATTACACATAGTAAAAAAATGATCTCTGCACTCGAGGAAAATCATAAGGTAGTGGAGTCCCTTTTCTTCAAAGAAGAAGGACATGGGCTTAACTATGTAAGAAATTTATATCTTTATTATCAGGCTGTCTTCAAATTTTTAGACAGGTTCAACCCGGCTGACGAAAAAACAAAACCAATACAGTCCGATGAAAAAGTGGAGCAAACCACTTCATCCAATTAGGAACCTCGCCAAAAAGCATGATTAAGTAAAATAATTGATCATGCTTTTTTATTCATTTTTAGTGTTTCATATTTTCAGAAAATTAAAATAATTCACTTGCCTTTCACTTGCTTTTTTAACACCAACACACCATATCCGTCCCATCACGTCAGTCAGGCGTTGTCTTAAGTGGTTGGTACCATGTCGCTATTTCGTCTTTTTGCAATCAATTGGGATGCATTCAAGCAAAAGAGATGGTTGAATTTGAAGGGAAGTCCTACATCGTAGGTTGATCAATATTTTTGTCCTTCCGAAGTATCCGCGTTATATAAACATACGCTGGACGATCAATCCTATGTGACTGATGATTCGAGCTGGAATGATCTTTTGGCGGAGGACTATGTCGCAAAAATTTCCAAGGGCGCGAGTATCTTTGCGCAACAGATTTTTTATCAGCAATTGCGCTGTGGTCAGAATAAAACGGCATTAGAAAATCAACAGCAGCGTCTTCAGACACTGTAAATCTTACTACCTACTTCCTACGCGCTCAGCATGCACGATAAACAACACTATGATCGTTTTCGAATGTTACGTGAATGTTTGCTAAGATCCTCGATCGGTATCAGACTCCTTTCTACCTCCACAGTGAAGGCGAACAACGACGAATTGAAGAAGGAGTCGTTCATGCAACCAATGGAATTCACCTGTTGAAAGGCTTCCGTTTCGGTAGTGAAATCGAAAGCAATGCCACCCACGTTCTCAATACTTTAAATACATATATAGTCTCAGCTATTCCTGAGAGCCTTAAAGGTTTCTGGGAATAAGACTTGAACAGTGGCTATCGTTACGGAACAAAACTGAATCGAATTTAAATTAAATATATAATTTTTACAACTTTTTGATACTTAACCGCACTCTTCACCGCTGTCAAGACTGGCGCATTTACACAAATTGCGTATCATCTGCGCCTTGATTGCTTTTTATTGTCTGGATTCTGGATTTATGCTGCCTTCGATTGAACAAAGACTCGCCGTAGAACTCGCTGCTAA
>Ga0209913_1000486_pt1 | contig 32932 bp, 30 predicted proteins | sample PersoiDNA2013203_FD_185805 | JGI IMG/M metagenome (GOLD analysis project Ga0209913, IMG submission 185805) | Permafrost soil microbial communities from the Arctic, to analyse light accelerated degradation of dissolved organic matter (DOM) -... | ecosystem: Environmental > Terrestrial > Soil >... | reverse complement strand
TCAACTCAATCCCGTGTCACCCGCAACACCTCTTCACGCGAGGTGATGCCGGCGGTGATCAGGCGTTCGCCGTCGTCACGCATCAGCGTCATGCCCGAGGCCAGGGCGGCGTGGCGGATGTCGGCTTCGGCGGCCTGGCCGTGGATCTGGGCGCGGATGGCTTCGTCGGTCACCAGCAGTTCGAACACGCCGGTGCGGCCGGCATAGCCGGTGTGGCCGCAGTGCTCGCAACCGGCGCCGTGGCAATGGCTGCAGTATTTGCGCACCAGGCGCTGGGCCAGCACGCCCAGCAGCGAGGACGACAGCAGGAAGGGCTCGACCCCCATGTCGGTCAGGCGGGTGATGGCGCTGGCGGCGTCGTTGGTGTGCAGGGTGGCCAGCACCAGGTGGCCGGTGAGCGAGGCCTGGATGGCGATCTGGGCGGTCTCGAAGTCGCGGATTTCGCCGATCATGATCACATCCGGGTCTTGCCGCAGGATGGCGCGCAAGGCCTTGGCAAAGGTCAGGTCGATCTTGGCATTGACCTGGGTCTGGCCCACGCCGGCCAGCTCGTATTCGATGGGGTCTTCCACCGTCATGATGTTGCTCTGCGTGGCGTCGAGCCGCTGCAGGCCGGCGTACAGCGTGGTGGTCTTGCCCGAGCCGGTGGGCCCGGTGACCAGGATGATGCCGTGCGGCTGGCCGATCAGCTTCTCGAAGCGGGCCAGCACCTCGCCCTGCATGCCCACCGATTCGAGGCTGAGCTTGCTTTCGCTCTTGTCGAGCAGACGCAGCACCGCCCGCTCGCCGTGCGCGCTGGGCAGGGTGGACACGCGCACATCGATGGCGCGGGTGCCCAGGCGCAGGCTGATGCGGCCGTCTTGCGGCAGGCGTTTTTCGGAGATGTCGAGGTCGGCCATGATCTTCAGGCGTGAGATCAGGGCCGCGTGCAGTGCCCGGTTGGGTGTGACCACCTCACGCAAGGTGCCGTCCACCCGGAATCGCACGCTGGAGTGGCGTTCGTAGGGCTCGATGTGGATGTCGCTGGCGCCGTCGCGCGCGGCCTGGGTCAGCAAGGCGTTGAGCATGCGGATGATGGGCGCATCGTCCGAGGTCTCCAGCAGGTCTTCCACAGCGGGCAGCTCTTGCATGATGCGCGACAGGTCGGCATCGGATTCGACCTCGCTGACCACACTGGCGGCACTCGATTCACCCTGGGCGTAGGCGGCCGAGATGCGCTGGGCCAGCGCCTGCGGCTCCAGCCTTTGCAAGGCGTGCACGGCATGGCGTCGCATCACCTCGGTGCAGGCGGCCTCGTCGGAGTGGCCGGAGCGCACCAGGGTGCAATGTTGACCGTCGTCCTCCAGCAGCAACTGGAAGGTGCGCGCAAAGGCGTAGGGCAAGGGGTAGCGCATGGCGGGGATCAGGGCTTCTTGTCGGTGACGGGCTGGGTGTCGGTGGTGAGGTTGCTGGTCGGGGCCTGGGCGCCTTCCTTGGCCTTTTCCTTAGCCGTTTCCTTGGCCGTTTCCTTGCCGCTCAGGGCCGGCAGCACCGGTGCACCCGTCACGCTGGGCAGCATCGCGTTGGGCGTGGGCTGCACGGTCTGCTGCACGCCCCGCAGGCTGTCATAGCGGCCGGCCGTGATGGCGTCGGCATCGGCGGCGTCACGCACCACCACCGGGCGCAGGAAGACCATCAGGTTGGTCTTCTTGCGTGTGCGGTTCTCGCTCTTGAACAGGTTGCCCACCACGGGCAGGTCGCCCATCAGGGGCACCTTGTCGGCCGAGCCGGAGTATTCGTCCTGCATCAGGCCGCCCAGCACCACGATGGAGCCGTCGTCGACCAGCACGTTCGACTCGATGGAGCGCTTGTTGGTGGTGGGCCCGTTGGTGTCCTTTTTGGTCGAGGCGTCGATGCTCGACACCTCCTGGTAGATGGCCATCTTCACGGTGCCGTTTTCGCTGATCTGCGGCTTCACCCGCAGCGTCAGGCCCACGTCCTTGCGCTCCACGGTCTGGAACGGATTGACGGTGCTGGTGCTGTTGTTGGTGCTGGTGTAGGTGCCGGTCACGAAGGGCACGTTCTGGCCGATCACGATCTTGGCCTCTTCGTTGTCCAGGGTCAGCAGATTGGGGGTGGACAGCACGTTGCCGTCGCCGTTGTTCTCCAGGAACTGGGCCAGGAACCCCAGCACATATTGCCCGTTGATCTTGCTGCCGATGCCGAAGTTGAAGCCATTGCCGGGCAGCACCGAGCCCAGGGTGCTGGTGGACAGGCTCAGGATGTTGGCGCCTGCGGCGCTGGAGTTGGTGCCCAGCAGGCCCACGGTGCCCCCCACGCTGCCCAGCAGACCTTGCCATTGCACGCCGAACTGGGCCACCTTGTTGGCGTTGACCTCAACGATCAGGCTCTCCACCAGCACCTGGGCGCGGCGGCCGTCGAGCCGATCGATGACCTCGCGCAATTGCCGGTACTGTGGCTCGGGGGCCGAGATGATCAGCGAGTTGGTGGCCGGGTCGGCCTGGATCTGCCCACCGGTGGAGGGTTGTGCGCTGTTGCCGAAGCTGCTGGATACACCGCTGCCCAAGGTGCTGGTGGTGCCCGTGGTTGTGCTGCTCGTGGCGCTGCTGGGGGTGCCCAGGTTGCTGCTGGACAGGGGGCTGCCCGTGCTGCCGGTCAGCGAGCCGGTGTTGCTGGCACCGCCGCTCGCGGCCACCAGGGCGGCGCGCAAGGTGGTGGCCAGCTTGGTGGCGTCGGCGTTCTTCAGGTAGACCACATGGATGTTGCCCGAGGCGCCACCGCTGGCATTGGGCTGGTCCAGCTTGGCCACCAGCGAGCGCACCAGCGCGGCCCGGGCCGGGTTGGCGGCACGCAGGATCAGGCTGTTGCTGCGCGGCTCGGCCAGCAGCGTGGTCTTGAACGAGGTGTCGGCCTGGCCTTGGGCCGCTGCGCCGCCGGCACCGCTGCCGGGGTCGATCAGGCGGTTGACCAGCACCACCAGGTCGCTGGCCAGGGCATGGCGCAGCGGGATCACGTCGACATCGCTGGCATTGGGCACATCCATCGAAGCGATGATGCGTGCCAGCCGCTGCAGGTTGTCGGCGTAGTCGGTGATGATGATCGAGTTGTTGCCAGGGTTGACGTTGATGGTGTTGTTCGGGCTGATCAGGGGGCGCAGCACGGGCACCAGGTTGTTGGCGGTCTCGTAGTTGAGCCGGAAGATCTGGGTCACGATCTGGCTGCCAGCGGGGCTGCGCTTGTCGGTCTCGCTGCTGGAGATGGTGACGGGGCCGCCCTGCAGCTTGGCCTCGGCTTCGGGCACCACCTTGTACAGGCCACTGGCCTCGACCACGGTGAAGCCCTGCAGGCGCAGCGTGGCCAGGAACTGCTCCCAGGCCACGGCGGGCGAGACCGGCTTTTCGCTGGTCAGGGTCAGGGTGCCCTTGACCCGGGGGTCGATCACCAGATTGCGCCCGGTGATCACCCCCAGGGTGCGGGCCACGCCTTCGATCTCGGCGTTGGTGAAGTTCAGGGTCACAGGCTCGCCGGGTTTGGGCGAGGCCGTGTTTTGCGCCACGGCGGGCACGGCGCCCAGCAGGATGCTGGTGGCCAGCGAAAGGCAGGCCAGTCGAACGACGGTGCGGGTCGGGTGTGTCATGTCAAGAGCCCAAGGTGATGATGGAGCGCGCGCCGCGGCGTCGCCCGATGATGTTCAGCAGATTGTCCAGTGCCGCTTCGTGTTCGGGGGCCGCCTGGGCCGCGCCTTCAAAGCGCAGGCGCGAGCCCACCCACTGGCCCTGGCCTTCGAGCAGCAGGCTGCCTTCCAGGGTTTTCAACTGCAAGCTGGGGCTGTCGCCGCCTTGCAGGGTGACGCGGTAGCTGCCCATCGGCTTGAGGGTGGACAGGCGCGAGGAGACGTCGTGGGCCTCGATCTGCAGCTGGCCATCAAGGTGGGCGCGCCCTGCAATCCATTGCAGCTGCAGGCCCTGGCTGGCCAATTCGAGGCGACCCTGCACCTGCAAGGTGTTGAAAGGCGTGCCCAGGCCGTTGAGCAACGCGGCCGGCCAGTGCGAATGGTGGTCTTGCACCTGCACCGTGGCGCCGCCCCAGTTCGGGCTGAGCCGGATCTGCAGGGCCGGCTCGGTGCAGCACGGCAGGCTCAGGCTCAGGCCCAGCCCTTGCAGTGAGGGCTGGAGTTGCCATTGCAGGCGCCCGGGCAGGGTGCTGCGGTCCTGGCTGCCGCTGCCACCGGTCAACACCAGCTGGGCCGAGCCGTTCCAGACCGTGCCGCGAGGCAGCAGCAGCTGAACCTGGTCATGGCTGAGTTGTTGCACGGCGTCGGCCAGCCAGCGGGCCGGTGCGCCCAGCACGGCACTGAGCAACGCCCCGCACAGGGCACCGGCCCAGGCCCAGCGCAGGCCTGGCGAGTGCGGGCGAGCCGGGGCCCCGGCCCGGCGGGGGCGGGGGGTGGCGGGCGTCAGGGTGGGGCGCAGGCGCATGGCGGCGGAGGCAGCAGGCCCTTTCAGGCCGGGGGCAGGGCGAGCACCAGGCTGCCGTCCCACGCCGGTTCGGCCACCGTGGGTGCGGGTTTGCCGGTGGGGGCCCCACTGCTGTTGGTATTGCCGGGGGGCGCCGCATTGCTGCGGCTCAGGCGCACCTCGGCCGGCAGCACGCGGGCATTGGCCCGGGCCTGGCTCAACCATTGCGCCAAGGCCGTGGCAGGCACGGCCTTGAGCACCAGGGTGGCGCGCTCGCCTTGCACCGTGAGCTGGCCGCCCGTGCCCAGGCGCTGGCGCACGCTGGACTCCAGGGCCTGCAGGGCTTCCTGGCGTGACAGGCGGGTTTGTTGCTGCAGTTCACGGGCCTGGCTTTGCAGGCTCTGCATCTGCTGCCATTGGGCGTCCAGCCCGTGCTGGCGGGCTTCGGTGCTGCGCAGGGTGCGCAGTGCCGGGGCCAGCCCCACCCACCAGAACAGCGCCAGCGCCAGCACCAGGGCGGCTGCGATCAGGGCCTGGCGCTCGCGCGGGGCCAGGGTCTGCCAGCGTTGCCGCAGGGCATTTTTCAGTTCTTGGGGGGTCATGGGCGGGCCTCCTGGCGGACGATCCATTGTTCGCCTTCAGGCTGGCCACCATAGCCGCGCTGGCGCAGGCGTTCGCGGGTCTGCTCGGTTTCTTCGGCGCTCAGGTTGAGGCCGCGCAGGCGCAGCTCGCCGTTGGCATAGTCGATGTGGCTGGCCTGGCGCCCGGGGGGCAGGGCCAGGGCGATGGCGCCCATCAGGGTTTCAAAGTCGTTGCCGGCAGCCTGTCCTGCGGCCTGGCGCAGGGCGCTGACCTCGCGGGCCATCTGCACCGGGGCATCGACCACCACGGTGACCGACGGGAAGGTGCGGGTCAGGGTCTGGCGGATGTCGGCCTCGCGCTGGCGCAGGTTCTGGCTTTCCCTCCAGGCCCAGGCGTTCAGACCCGCCAGTTGGGCCAACAGCAGCGCTGCCACACCCCAGCGCAGCGGGCGCCAGGCGGGGGCTTGCCAGACCGCCTGCAGGGCGCGCACGCCCTGCCGGGTGAGGCGGTTGCGTTGGCTGCTGGCAAAGCTTTGCTGGGCCATTTCCCAGGGGCCGGCCGCGGCCTCGAGCCAGCGGGTGGCCGGAGGCTCGAGGGTGACGGCCTGGCCCAGCGCGGCCTCGGCTTGTTGGGCCAGGGCCGGCTCGGCGCAGAGCCGGGTGCCTTCGGGCAGGGCGGGCAAGACGGGCTGCGGGCTGTCGACCAGCCCAAGCAGGGGCCAACTGATGACGGGGCTGCTGGCGTCAAGCCCCGTCAGCACCCAGCGCGGGCCTTGTTCGTCGGGGTTGGCCGCCTGCACGGCGCGCAGCACCGGGTTGGCCTCGGCGTGGGCCGTGGGCCAGAGTTCGGGGACGATGCGGGTCACACTGCGGCCCGCGGCTTCGAGGGCCTGCAGGGCCGCGCCCAGCCAGGCCCGGTTGCACACGGCCACCCATTGCGGGCGGCCGGCCTCGGGCGCCGGGCCCAGCGCCAGGTGCAACTGGTTGGGCTCGTCCAGCAGGCGTTCTTCCAGCAAACCCTCCAGCACCGCCTGCAGACGCGCACTGCCCGGGCCGGTGCCGCGCGGCAGTTCGACGGGTTGCCACGAGAGCTGATGCAGCGGCACCACGGCCACCACCTCGACCGGCCGCGTGGGTTGGGGCAGCAAGGCGGCCGTGGCCACGCCTTGCTGCAGCACGGTGCGGCCATCGGGCGTGAGGAGGTAGGCCCATTCGGTGCTGGCGCCAGGGGCGCCATCGGGCAGGTAAACGATCAGGGTGCTCATGGGAGATTGTGGCGGCCCATTGTAGAGAGGAGATGTGAAGGTTCGGCGGCAGTCGCAGGGGCCGTTCGGCGCGGGCGGTCAGGGTGGCGTCGGGTTGGACGCCACGGTATCGAATTGACCGCGTTCGCGCCACAGGGTTTGAACCTCCATGTTGGTGCGGCGCACCAGAGAGCGCTCCTGTACCCGGGTGTCGCCCAGGCGCAGCCTGCCCAAGACCTCGAAATAGCGGCTGCTGATGCTGTGCTCGGCCTCGCTGAGTTGGCTGGCGGCGTCGCCCATCAGCGCGCCGGCATCGCTGATGGTCTTGAAGGGGGTGCGGGTGCGTTGCGTGACCAGGCGTTGTGCGGTGGCCATGTCCAGGGTGCGCACACTGGCATAGATCACCTCGGCGGGCGCGGTGTTGAGGTTGACCGGGGTGCGCTCGGGCAGCAGGGTGACATAGGGACGCAGGCGGGCCAGGGTGCTGGCGCTGAGGCCGTAGGTGAGCAGCTGGTCGAGCCGCTGGGCGGGCAGGGGCGCACTGGTTTCCTGGGCTTTCTGGGCCTGCAGCAGGTTCTGCTCCAGCGTGGTGAGCTGTGCCTCGGGCAGGCCCAGCAGGTCAAACAGCTTGCTGGTGGCGCGGTGCGCCGATTCGCTGAGCTGTTTGTTGTTGATCAGGTTCTGCAGATTCAGGCGGCCTTGCTGGTCGGTGATGGCGCCTGACAGAAAGGCCTCGCTGAGGTCCTTGTCGTCGCTGGCGGTGTTGCTCTGGTCGGCGGCCAGGAAGCTGGACAGCCGCGCCTCCTGCAGGGGGATGGCCCAAGGTTCGGACAAGGTGTCGGGCCCGCCGCTGCGGGCATCTTCGCGCAGGATCAGGCGCGACCAGTCGAGCGCCCCGGTCAGGATCCAGCTGGATTGCACGCGGGCGCGTTCGGCGCTTTCCACCTCGACGGCGCGCCATTGCTGCCACAGCGCGCCTGCAGCCAGGGTGGCCACCAGGGTGACGGTGAGCATGGCGGCCAGCAGGGCGGCGCCGCGCTGACGCACCGCCAGGGTGCGGGGGGAGCTGGGGGCGCGGAGGCTCGGGCTCATGATTTGTCTCCGCCCAGGATGGGGCGCACCCAGTCGCGCGTGATGCGCCCCGACACGGCCTGACCAGGGGCCAGTGTGATGACCAGGCGCACGCCTTGGGGCAGTTTGCTGTCGCCCCGGCCATCAGCCGCCTTGCCATCCGGGGCGGGGGGGGCGCCTGTGTTGCTGCCTTGGCTGGTGCTGGCATCGCTGGACATGGGGTTGGTCCAGGCGTCCTGTCTGTAATAGAAGATCTGCCAGTCGTTGGCGGGGGTGATGAGCACCTCGCGCTGGCGTTGGGTCTGGTCGGGGTTCTGACCCCACAGGGCAGCCATCTGCCAGGCATTCTGCCAATCGCCCCGGGTGCTGAGCGGGGGCGACTGCCAGCGCAGCCATTGGCCACCGGCGCCCGGGTTGCGCAAGGTCCAGCCCACCACCAGGGTGGCTTCGGGCTGGTTGGGCGGGCCCTGGCGGGTGAGGCGCAGCACCCGGCCGTCCCAGTCGATGGCGGTGATGTCGGGCAGGTCAACCAGGGCTTCCAGATCGGCCTGCCACTGGCCCAGGCCCGATTGCAGGGCCAGGGTCTGCTCGCTGTGCTGGTCGGTCTGGCGCAGGGTGCGCATCATGCCGTCCAGGCCCTGCCAGCTCAGCAAGGCCATGATGGCCATCACCGACAGGGCGATGAGCAGTTCGACCAGGGTGAAGCCGCGGGTGGGGGTGTTGCCTGAGGCGGTTGTGCTTGCCCGACCCGCGGACACATTGGAGCGGGCTTGGACCGGCCGCCTGCAACTCAGGGGGTGTTTCATATCAATAGCGCCCCACCACGGTGGAGAGCCGGACCACGGGTTGGCCGTCCTCGTTGAAGGTCTGCACGTCGACCCGGCGAAAGCTGGGGTTGGGGGTGGCGCGCACGGTCACATGCACCGGCAGGACTCGGCCGCCCTGTTCGCAGCTCAGGTCGCTGTCGCCCACACTGGGCATCTGGCGCGACAGGCGTGTTTTCACCAATTCGTTTTCGGCGCACAGGTGGCCCAGCAGGGTGTCGACCTGGCGGCTGGCGTTGCGTGTCAGGGCGGAGCTGGCCTGGGCGCCCGCCAGCAGGGCGATGGCCACGATGCTCAGGGCCACCATCACTTCGATCAGGGTGAAGCCTTGGGCCCGGCTGGGGCGCTGGAGGGGGGTCATGGCTCGCTGCTGACGGTGAAGGGGCGCAGGCCATCGGTGGCCAGGCGCAGGCTGCGCCCGGGGGCTTCGCTGTTGACCAGAGTGATCTGCTGCGGGCCGATCACGGGCTCGGGGCCCAGGTTCAGGCGCCCTTGTGTGGGCAGTGCCTGGGTGCCGGGCGACAGCCATTGCTGCGGCATCGAACCCTCGGGCAGCCCGGTGAAGGTGAAGCCCTGCGGGGTGGGCACCCATTGCACGGCCACACCGCTGGCGCGCGAGCGCGCCCGGGCGGTGTCCAGCAGGGCGGCCAGGCGCTGGGCCTCACGCTCGAGCTGGGTCTGGCTGTTGTCGCGCAAGGCCATCGACACGCCGGCACTGGCCAGGGCCATGATGCTGATGACGATCAGCAACTCGATCAGCGTGAAGCCTCGTGGCGGGCGCCTTGCGGTCGCCAATGTGTTCATGGCTGCGGTCGGCAAGGGTGCTGCGGCACCCCGGCGGTGCTCACTGCCAGCTGCCGATGTCGGCGTCTTTGCCTTCGCCACCGGATTGGCCGTCGGCACCGAAGGACATCACGTCGATCTCACCCTTGATGCCCGGGTTCAGGTACTGGTAAGGGCGGCCCCAGGGGTCGTTGGGCAGCTTTTCGAGGTAGGGCTTCCAGTTGGGCGGCACCGGGGCCGTGGTGGGGCGGGCGATCAAAGCACGCAGGCCCTGTTCGGCGGTGGGGTAGCGCTGGTTGTCGAGGCGGTACAGCTTGAGGGCCTGGACCAGGTTGTTCACGTCGGTGCGCGCGGCGGTGGCTCGGGCGTCGTCGGCCCGGTCCAGCACGTTGGGCACGATCAGCGCGGCCAGCACGCCGATGATGACCAGCACCACCATCAGTTCAATGAGGGTGAAGCCGGCCTGGGCGCGACGGCGAAGGTGGTTGAGGGATCGGTTCATGGGCGAAGAAGGCAAAAATACCGGTTGGTCTGGAAGAGCAGAACTGGGAATCGCTTGAATCATAATCCGCACATGATGACATCTTCGACCTTGTCCCCGGCGCAGCGCTGGGTGATCCGCGGCTCGTCCTTTACAGTCTGGGCGCTGGCGGCGGCATCGGCCGTGTTCTGGGGCCTGCGGCTGTCTCAGCCGGCGCCGGTGCCCTCGGTCGAGGTGGCGGCCGGTGCCGCGCTGGAGGCCGATCCGGCTGCGGTGGCTCGCTTTCTGGGTGCCACCCAGGGGCCGGCAGCCGCGCTGCCCGGGGCGCCTGCGCTGGCCAGTCGCCTGAGCCTGATCGGTGTGGTGGCCGATGGTCATCAGTGGGGCGCGGCCTTGATCTCGGTGGATGGCAAGCCCGCCCACCCCTATCGGGTCGGGTCAACGCTGGAAGACGGCGTGGTGTTGCTGGCGGTGGAGCGTCGGCGGGCCTTGCTGGGCCCCTCGCGTGATGCCGAGCCCACGCTGACGCTGGAGTTGCCAGCGCTCAAGAAGCCTTGACCGGCTCCTGGTCCTGACTCTGGCTGGGCGGGCCCAGTTCGAGGCATTCGATCTGGCCATAGCCGACGCTGCGGCTGGGCCAATCCCGCGCTTCGCGCAGCGTCTGAACCCCCTGGCGCAGCAGGTGCACGGCCCGTATCACCCCGGCGTGGGTGAGCCAGACCGCATGGCCCTCAGCAGGCGTCTCTGCCCGGGCGCGTTGCAGCGCATGGGCCACCCGGCGCATCACCTCGTTCACGCTTTCGCCGCCGCCTGGCCGGTGTTGGCCAAAGTCCTGCACCCAGGCATCGAGCGCTGCGGCGCCCAGGGCGTCCCAGGTCTGGCCCTCCCAGGTGCCAAAATCCATTTCGGCCAGATCGGGGTCGGTGTGTGCTATCAGATCCGGCCTTGCTTTGCACAGTTGTTGCGCCAGCTTTTCGCATCTTTGCCGTGGCGATACGCGCAAACCAGCCCCTTGGGGCAGTTGTCGGGCCAGCGTCGTGGCCAGTTCGGCCGTCTGCGCGGGATCGACCTCGATCTCCAGCCGCCCGTAGCACAGCGAATCGGCTGCAAGGGGGCGTGCGTGGCGTACCAGCCAGAGCTTCATGTCCGCCCTGGGTGGGCCAGGACGCAGGCCAGGGCCAGGTAGCAGGCCAGTTCGCACACCTGTTGGGTGGCGCCCAGGCAGTCGCCTGTGAAGCCTTGCAGGCGACGGGCGAACAGGCGCCACATCCAACCCAGGGCCAGCATGCTGCCCAGCAGGGCGGCGCCCGCAAAGACCGGGCCGAAAGCCCAGGCGCACAGCGCCAAGGGGGGCAGGCACCACAGCCCGGCCACGGTCAGGGCGCCGGTGCTGATCTGATCGGCCAGCGGCTTGCTTTTGGAGCGCGCAGTGTCGCCCACATGGGGCAGCTGGCGCACCAGGATCAGGGGCCAGAAGCGCGACAGCACATGCCCCAGCAGCAGCGCGGCCAGGGTGTTGCCCAGGCCGCTGTGCCCCAGCCAGGCCAGCAAGGCCACTTTGGCCAGCAAAGCCAACTGCAGCGCCATGGCGCCGAAGGCGCCGACGCGCGAGTCCTTCATGATGTCCAGCGCCCGTTCGCGGTCGTAGCTGCCACCCAGGCCGTCGGCCACGTCGGCCAGGCCATCTTCATGGAAGCCGCCCGTCATCAGGATGGTGGCCAGGGTGGCGCCCACGGCGGCGACCAGGGGCGTGCCTGCCTGGGGGCCCAGGATGGCACTCAGCGCCCACCAGGTGGCCGCGGCCAAGCCGGCGGCCAGCCAGCCGATGGACGGGAAATGGGCCGCGCTGGCGCGCAGCATGGCCGGGCTGTAACCCACCCAGTCCGCCAGCCGCCCCGTGACCGGAATGCGGGTGAAGAACTGGACGGCCAGCAGCCAGTGGCGCAATCCCTTCATACCAGGTGCCGTGGCAGCTGCTTCATTGCTGCAGGAACATGCGGTAGACCGGGTTCTGGGTTTCTTCGATGCAGGGGTAGCCCAGGCTGGCGAGAAAGCGGTCGAAGGCCTTGTGATCGGCCGCCGGCACCTGCAGGCCGACAAGAATGCGGCCGTAGTCGGCTCCCTGGTTGCGGTAGTGGAACAGGCTGATGTTCCAGTTGGGCTTCATCAGGCTCAGGAACTTCAGCAGGGCGCCCGGGCGCTCGGGGAAGACAAAGCGCAGCAGGCGCTCGTCCTGGGCCAGGGACGAGTGGCCGCCCACCATGTGGCGGATGTGCTCCTTGGCCAGTTCGTCGTGCGTCAGGTCCAGGGCTTCAAAGCCCTGCTTCTTGAAGTTCCTGGCGATCTTGGTCGATTCGCCGGGGCCGGTGGTGGTCAAGCCCACAAACACGTGGGCGCGGGCCGAGTCGCTGATGCGGTAGTTGAACTCGGTCACATTGCGCGGGCCGCCGGGCAGGTTGCCCACGGTTTCGCAGAAGCGGCGGAAGCTGCCCCGCTCCTCGGGGATCGTGACGGCAAACAGGGCCTCGCGTTCTTCGCCCACCTCGGCGCGCTCGGCCACGAAGCGCAGGCGGTCGAAGTTCATGTTGGCGCCGCACAGGATGGCCGCGTAGGTCTCGCCCTTGGTCTTGTGGGTGGCGACGTACTGCTTGATCGCGGCCACGGCCAGGGCCCCGGCCGGCTCGACGATGCTGCGGGTGTCAACAAAGATGTCCTTGATGGCGGCGCACACGGCATCGGTGTCGACGGCGATGTAGTCGTCCACCAGGTTCTTGGCCACACGGTAGGTTTCCTCGCCCACCAGCTTGACAGCGGTGCCGTCGGAGAACAGGCCCACGTCAGGCAGCGTGACGCGCTTCTTGGCGCTCACCGACTGCATCATGGCGTCCGAATCGTTCATCTGAACGCCGATCACCTTGATCTCAGGACGAACCGCCTTGATGTAGTTGGCCACGCCGGAAATCAGGCCGCCGCCACCAATGGCCACGAACACCGCATCCAGGCGTCGCGAGCCCAGGCCTTGCAGCTGGCGCAGGATTTCCATCGCGATGGTGCCCTGGCCGGCGATCACATCGGGGTCGTCAAAGGGGTGGACAAAGGTCAGGCCCTGCTTTTTCTCGAGTTCGACGGAGTGGCCGTAGGCGTCGGAGTAGCTGTCGCCGTGCAGCACCACCTCGCCGCCCAGGCCGCGCACGGCGTCGATCTTGAGTTGGGGGGTGGTGGTGGGCATCACAATCACGGCCCGGGTCCCCAGTTTGCGGGCGCTCATCGCCACGCCTTGGGCATGGTTGCCGGCGGAGGCACAGATCACACCGCGCTTGAGTTGCTCTGGCGTGAGATGGGCCATCTTGTTGTAGGCCCCTCGCAGCTTGAAGCTGAAGACCGGTTGCTGGTCTTCGCGCTTGAGCAGCACGGTGTTGTGCAAACGCTTGCTGAGGTTGCGCGCGGGCTCCAGCGCGGACTCGACGGCGACGTCATAGACGCGAGCGGTGAGGATTTTTTTGAGGTAGTCGGCCGGTTTGAGTGCTTTGACGGTCATGGCGCTTGAGAGTGTAGATCGCGCGGGGCCTCAGTCTGGCCGCATCTGACGTCAAGAAGGCCCCGGGCGGGCCCAGATCATAGGGCACCAAGAAAAAAGCCCCGAGTCGTGAGACTCGGGGCTAAATCCACCAAAGGAGGAGGTGGAGGAGACAATCGGTGCGTGAAGAACAGAGTTCGTTACGCGATGTATGAAGTGTAGCGATAATTTGTTGCGATGCAACAAGGAATTTGTATCAACTTGCTGCAGGCTCAAAACTAGTAGCGAGATTGATCAACTATTAGCTGATTTAATGAGGTGAACGGATGGAATGCACAGTGAGTTGGACCGGCGCGGCAGGTACGCGCTCAGGCATGGGTTTTGTGGCGGAAACCGGCAGCGGCCACGCTGTGGTCATGGATGGTGCGCCGGACGCGGCCAAACCCGAGAACGGTGGTCAAAACCTGGCCCCACGCCCCATGGAGATGGTGTTGGCGGGTACCGGTGGGTGCACGGCCTATGACGTGGTGCTGATCCTCAAGCGCGGTCGTCACGATGTCCGGGGTTGTTCGGTCAAGCTCAGCAGCGAGCGCGCCGACACGGACCCCAAGGTGTTCACCAAGATCCACATGCAGTTCACGGTGACCGGTCGGGGCATTCCGGCCGCAGCGGTCGAGCGTGCCATCGCCATGAGTCACGACAAATACTGCTCGGCCAGCATCATGCTGGGCAAGACCGCCGAGATCACCACCGGGTTCGACCTCGTCGAGGTCTGAGCTTCGACGCCGTGCCGCTCAGATGTAGTGGGCGGTGCGGGTCATCACCTTGGCGGCCAGGCGCATCAGCGCCTTGGCCGGCGGAGGGAGTTCCACAGCGCCCGCCATCTGGGCCTCATGGGCATGGCGCTCTTCGTCCACCTTCATCTGGGCCACGATGGCGCGCGATGCCTCGTCGTCGGCGGGCAGGCGGTCCAGATGGCTTTGCAGGTGTTCGGCCACCTGTTTCTCGGTCTCAACGACGAAACCCAGGCTCACCGCATCGCTGATGCGCCCTGCCACCAGGCCCAGGGTGAAGGCTCCGGCATACCAGAGCGGATTCAGGATGCTCACGCGGTCGCCCAACTCGTCCAGGCGCTGCTTTGTCCAGGCCAGGTGGTCGGTTTCTTCGTGGGCGGCCCGTTCGAAATGGGCCTTCAGGGCCGGGTTGCGGGTGGATGCGGCCTGGGCGGTGTAGAGGGCCTGGGCGCAGACTTCTCCGACGTGGTTCACCCGCATCAAGGCTGCAGACAGGGCCTTGTCTTCCGGGCGTTCCGGGCTGCGGTCCTCTGCACGGGCCGGGTGAGGGGTGGCGCTGTGATGCTTGGCATACAGCGTGCGCAATACCGCGTCTGCGGTGCTGAGGAAGCGATCCATGGATAGTGTCGGCCTGAGGTGTCAGGACGTCCCAGTGTTGTCGGCAATTCGGGCCTGAAGTTTAGTCTTTTGAGGGATCCCGGTGTTTGATCCTGAGCAGGAATGGGCTTCGCCGTTTTGTTGCACAGGTGCAACGAAATCGCCAGACTGGGCCGGTTTGGGGGTTATTTCCTTTGCGCGGATGCCGCACGTCTGTTGCAATAGCGAGAACTTCCATCAAGGAGGTTGGCCCGGGGAACCGGCGGATCGCAGTTGTGGCAGCACCCTGCGGTTCTTCGAACCGGCGCCCTATGTTTAACCTTGGAGAAACTCGCAATGAAAAAATCCCTGATTGCAATGGCAGTGCTGGCTGCTTCCGGCGCCGCTATGGCTCAATCTTCTGTGACCCTGTTCGGCGTTCTGGACCTGGGCTACGAAAACGTCAAGACCCAAGCTGGCCGCATCTCCGGCATCTCCCCTTCGGCCAACAGCTCCAGCCGTCTGGGCTTCAAGGGCACTGAAGACCTGGGTGGCGGTCTGGCTGCTTCCTTCCACCTGGAAGCCGCTCTGAACCCGTCGTCGGGCATCGGTTCTTCGGGCACCTCGGCTAACAACCAATCCACCACCACCGCCGCCGGTGGCCTGACCTTCAACCGTCGTTCGACCGTCAGCCTGTCGGGCAACTTCGGTGAACTGCGCGTTGGCCGCGACTACGTTCCTTCGTTCTGGAACACCGCTGTTTTCGATCCGTTCGGTGCTAACAGCGTCGGCGCTACCCTGTCCAACTACACCCTGAGCTCGGGTACCGGCGTTCGTGCTTCGAACGGCATCGGCTACTTCCTGCCGGGCAACCTGGGCGGCTTCTACGGCCAAGGTACCTACGCCTTCGGCAACCGCGCTAGCACCGAAACCGCTACCGGCTACGCTGGCACCGTCAACACCCAAGACAACGGCCGTTACGTTGGCTTCCGCGTTGGTTACGCTCAAGGCCCGATCGACGTCGCTGGCGCTTACGGCAAGACCAACTTCGCTGCTGGCACCCAAACCACCACCCTGGCTGGCTTTGCTCTGACCCACGGCGATTACACCGACACCAACCTGGGCGCTTCGTACGACTTCGGCGTGGCCAAGGCCATGGGTACGATCACCAACCAAAAGTACAACGACCTGGGCGCTCTGGGCAACAACAAGTCCGTCAAGGGCTGGTCGCTGGGTGTGAACGCTCCTGTGGGCGCTGGCAACGTGCTGGCTCAGTACAGCGCTATCAAGCTGGACTCCGCCAAGTCTGACAAGTGGTCCTTCGGCTACACCTACAACCTGAGCAAGCGCACTGCCGTGTACGGTATCTTCGCTCGCGTGGGCAACTCCGGTGGCGCTGCTTCGACCGCTGCTTCGTTCAGCTCCGGCTCGATCGGCGCTGTGGCTGGCGCTTCGAACGTCAACCAATCGTCGACCGGCTTCAGCGTTGGTCTGCGTACCTCCTTCTAATTGGTGGCTGGCGTAAGCCAGCTTCTGATCAGAGATCAACCCCGCTGCGGCAACGCAGCGGGGTTTTTTCATGGCTTGAGCCCGATGTCGGGGGCTCAGATCAAGGCAGAGGCCTTCACCTGAAGGGCGTTGGATGTCTTGTTCGCGTGGACTCGGTCAGCCGAGGATGTGCAAGCTGCGCCAGATGGGCGCCCATGAGGGCCCGAAGTGTGCCGATCCGATCTGATCGGCCACACTTTTCAAGCTTGGTTTTCAGAGCCGGTTTTCGGCCACGGCATGGCAAGCCACCCAGTGACCTTCGCCAAGGGTCTGCAACGCCGGCCGTTCGCTCTTGCAGCGATCGTTGGCATGCGGACACCGGGGGTGAAAGGTGCAGCCCCCTGGTGGGTTGAGTGGGTTGGGAACCTCACCCTGCACGGGGGTGCGGGCGCGCCCGGTTTGCCGCATCTCGGGGATGGCATCGAGCAGCATGCGGGTGTAGGGGTGGCGTGGGGCGGCAAACAAGGTGTGCTTGTCGGCCCGCTCCACCAGTCGCCCCAGGTACATGACCCCCACTTCATCGCTGACATGTCGCACCACGGCCAGGTTGTGGGAGATGAACAGATAGGTCAGCCCGCGCTCACGCTGCAGGTCTTTCATGATGTTCAGCACCTGGGCCTGCACGCTCACGTCGAGGGCCGAGGTGGGCTCATCGCATACCAGGAATTCGGGTTCGGTGGCCAGGGCACGGGCGATCGAGATCCGCTGACGTTGACCGCCAGAGAACTGGTGCGGGTATTTGGGCATGTCCAGGGCACTGAGCCCGACAGACTTCAGCAAGTCGCCCACACGCTCACGCAGTTCGGCGGCGTCGGTGACCAGGCCGTGTTCCCGCAGGGGCTCACCAATGATGGCCTCGACCGTCCAGCGCGGGTTGAGGCTGGCGTACGGGTCCTGGAAAATCATCTGGATGCGCCGGCGCAGCGTGCGTCCCGAGGGCTTCTTGAACTCGGTGTGGGCATCCTGCCCGTCGAACGTCATGTGGCCTCGGGTGGGCTCGTACAGCCCCACCAACAGGCGGGCCACCGTGCTTTTGCCGCAGCCGGATTCGCCCACCAGGGCCAAGGTGCGTCCGCGTTCGATGTCAAAGCTCACGCCGTCGACTGCGTTCAGCAATTGCCTGGGCTTGCCTTCCAGCACCCGATTCAGCCAGGGTGGCGAGACATCGAAGGTCTTGGCCAGGTCGTGGGCCTGCACCAGCGGTGCGGCGGGGCTTGGCGTGCTGGGGGTGGGGCTGCTCATGCCAGATCTCCGTGGGGGGCTTGCGGTGCATGCAGCCAGCAGGCGGCCTGGGTGCCTGAGGTAGGCATCAATTCGGGGCGTTCGGTGCGGCAGCGGGCGACAACATGCGGGCAGCGTGGGTTGTAGGCACAGCCGGCGGGAATGGCGTTCAAACGGGGCATGGAACCGTCGATCTGGTTCAGGCGCTCGCGGTCCACGGCCATGTCGGGGATCGACGCCATCAGGCCCGCGGTGTAGGGGTGATTCGGGTGGTTGATGACCTGGTGCACGGGGCCGGTCTCGACGATGCGCCCGGCATACATCACGGCCACCCGGTCACAGGTTTCTGCGATCACGCCCATGTCATGGGTGATCAGCATCACGGCGGCACCTCGGTCGTGGCAGATGTTCTTGAGCAGGGTGATGATCTGGGCCTGGATCGACACATCCAGCGCGGTGGTGGGCTCGTCGGCCACGATCAGCTGAGGTTGAGCCGCCAAGGCCAGGGCGATCACCACACGTTGTCGCATGCCGCCGCTGAACTGGTGAGGGTAGTGTTCGATGCGCTGCTCGGCGGCCGGGATGCCGGTGTCTTTGAGCAGATCGATGGCGCGCTTGCGCGCCTCCGCATGGCTGACCGGCAGGTGCGCCTGGATGGTTTCAATCAGCTGGTGCCCCACGGTGTAGAGCGGGTTCAGCGAGGTCAGCGGGTCTTGGAAGATGGCCCCGATGCGCCGCCCCCGGATGCTGCGCATCTGGTCAAAGTTGAGGTTGTCGATGCGTTCGCCCTGCAGGATGATCTCGCCCGATGCAATGCGCCCCGGCGGCTCCAGCAGCCCGATGATGGAAGCGCCGGTCAATGACTTGCCGGCCCCCGATTCACCCACCACGCCCAGAATCTCGCCGGGAGCGATCTCGAAAGACACGTGGTCCAGTGCGCGCAAGGTGCCGCGCCGCCCGGGGAATTCCACCACCAGGTCTTTGACTTGTAGAAGACTCATGTTTGCCTCGGCCTTGGCCAGCTCATCGCAGACGCGGGTTCAGCGCGTCGCGCAACCAGTCGCCCAGCAGGTTCACGCTGAGTGCGATCAGCACCAGCATCAGGCCGGGAAAGACGGTGATCCACCATTCGCCTGAGAAAAGATAGTCGTTGCCGACGCGGATCAAGGTGCCCAGCGAGGGCGAGGTGGGCGGGGCGCCCACTCCGAGGAACGACAGTGTGGCTTCCGTGATGATGGCGGTGGCCACCTGGATGGTGGCCAGCACCAGCACCGGGCCCAGCACATTGGGCAGCACGTGGCGCACCATGATGCGCCAGGGGGCTACCCCCGTCACGCGGGCGGCCTGCACGTACTCCTTGTTGCGCTCGACCAGGGTCGAGCCGCGCACCGTGCGCGCATATTGCACCCAGCCGGTGAGCGAGATCGACAGGATCAGCACCCCGAAAGCGAGCGACTCGTGGGCGTTGGGGAACAGGGCCCGGCCCACCCCGGCGATCAGCAGGGCCACGAGGATGGGCGGAAACGACAGCATCACGTCGCACAGCCGCATCAGCAAGGCGTCGATCCAGCCCCCCCGAAAACCCGACAGCAGGCCCAGGGCCACGCCCAGCGCCATCGACAGCAGCACCGAGGCGATGCCCACCACCAAGGAGATCCGGGCGCCATAGATGACGGCCGACAGAATGTCCCGCCCTTGGTCGTCGGTGCCCAGCAGGTACTTGGCGACCCCATCGGGGCGCCAGCTCGGTGGCAACCGGGCATCACTGAGTTCAAGCGCGCTCAGATCAAAAGGGTTGTGCGGCGACACCCAGCCGGCAAAGGCGGCGCAAAAGACGCAGACAAAGGCGATCAGCGCCGCCACCATGGCCACCGGAGAACTCCGGAAGCTGTGGCCGACGTCGCTGTCAAGCCAGCGTGCCAGGGGATTTTTCATGTTCTGACGCTCTGAGCCCCAGCCCGTGCAGCGGGCTGGGGTGGTGCTGAAGACCGGTGGCTGACCTGATTACTTGGAAATGCTCATCCACTTGAAGGGCATGAAGTTGTCGGCCAGTTGCACCAGCTGCACCTTCTTGCTCACGCCCCAGGCCAGAGATTGCTGGTGCAGCGGGATGTGGCCCACGTCGGCGTTGTGGATCTCGAAGGCCTCGCGGATCATCGCGTTGCGCTTGGCCTTGTCGGTCTCGGCCTGGATTTTCTTGGTCAGCTCATCGACCTTGGGGTTGCAATAGGCCCCCAGGTTGAACTGGCCGGCGCCCTTGTCGTCCACACAGGCCACCAGCGCATTGAGCGCGTTGTGCGAGTCGTAGGTGGAAGGCGTCCAGCCCAGCATGTAGAACGAGGTGTCGCGGCGCAGGATCTTCGGGAAATAGGTGCCCTTGGTCTCGGCCTGCAGGTTGATCTTCACGTTGATGCGGGCCAGGTTGGCCGCCACGGCCTGGCAGATGCGGGCGTCGTTCACGTACCGGTCATTGGGGCAGTTCATCGACACTTCAAAACCGCTGGCGTAGCCGGCGTCGGCCATCAGCTTCTTGGCAGCCTCCACGTCGTAGGGCAGGCGCTTCATGTCGGGCTGGAAGCCATTGATACCCGGGCCCACCAGCAGGGCGGAGGGGTTGGAGGCGCCGCGCATCACCGTCTTCTTGATGCCGTCGATGTCGATGGCCTGGTAGAAGGCCTGGCGCACACGCTTGTCCTTGAAGGGGTTCTTGCCCTTGACGCTCGAATACAGCAGCTCGTCGCGTTTCTGGTCCATGCCCAGGAAGATGGTGCGCAGTTCCGGGCCGGTGATGGCGCGGGTGTTGGGGCTGCTGTTCACGCGCTCGATGTCTTGCACCGGCACGGGTTCCATCACATCGACCTCGCCCGACAGCAGGGCCGCCACGCGCGTGGCATCGTTGCCGATGGGGGTGTAGATGATGTCGGTGGCGTTGCTCTCGTTCTTGCCCCAGTAGCTGCCATTGCGCGAGAACGTGGTGCGCACATTGGGTTGACGCTCGCGCAGGCGCCACGGGCCCGTGCCATTGGCGCGGAACGAGGCGGCGTTCTCGATGCCCTTGCGGCGGTCCACCGGGCCCACGGCCTGGTTGGCCTCACACCACTTCTTGCTCATGATGTAGACCAGCGACACCACGTCGGGCAGGATGGGGAAGGGCGTCTTGGTCTCGATCTCGACCACATGGTCGTTGATCTTGCGCACCTCCTTGAAGTCGTTGGTGTAGCTCTTCATGTCCGAGCCATCCATCTGGGTGCGCTTGAACGAAAACAGCACGTCGTCCGCCGTGAAGGGCGAGCCATCGTGAAACTGCACCCCCTGACGCAGTTCGAAGCGCCACACTGTGGGCGAGGTCTGCTTCCAGGCCGTGGCCAGCATCGGCGCCAGGCTCAGGTCCTTGTTGCGGCCCACCAGGGGCTCGTAGACGTTGCCCGTCACGCTCAGCTGCAGCGACTCGTTGAGCGAGTGCGGGTCCATCGACAGCGAATCCCCCTGGTTGGCGACGCGGATGGTCACGCTCTGGGCAGACACAGCGCTGGCCCCCAGGGCCAGGGCGGCGGCCAGCGACAGGACTTGAAGATTGAATTTCATCGGGAGCTCCTCGGATAGAGAGTCTTTGAACGCAGTTGCGGGGGTGAAATCAGGGGGTGGACATCAATCGGCTGCCGACAGCGGCATGCCGTGTTCAATCAGGCCCGCGTGCAGGGCCGAGCCCAGCGGCAGGATCTCGTCATTGAAGTCGTAGCGGTTGTTATGCAGGTAACCGCTGCTGTGCGAGGTGCCCTGGCCGATGCGAAAGTAGGCGCCGGGCTTGACCTGCAGCATGAAGGAGAAGTCTTCGGCCCCCATGCTCGGCTCCAGGTCGCGCACCACATGGTCTTTGCCGACCAGGTGCTGCGCCACGTCACCGGCAAAGCGGGCCTCGGCCTCGCTGTTGATGGTGGCGGGGTAGATGCGTTCGTAGTTCACGCTGGCCGTGGCGCCAAAGCCCATGGCGATGCCGCTGCAAAGCTCGTTCAGGCGCCGCTCCACCAGGTCTTGCACCTCGGGCGAGAAGGTGCGCACCGTGCCCACCAGGGTGGCTTTGGAAGGGATCACGCTCATCGCGCCCAGGTCGCCGGCCTGCAGTGCGCACAGGCTGATCACCGCGCTGTCGATGCCGCGCACATTGCGCGACACGATGCTTTGCACCGAGGTGATGATGTGGCCGGCCACCAGCACCGGGTCGATTGTCTGGTAGGCGTGGGCTCCGTGGCCGCCGCGGCCGTTGACCTCGATGGTGATGCGGTCGGCCGCCGCCATCATGGGGCCGGGGTTGATGCCGATGGTGCCCGCTGCCATGCCGGGCCAGTTGTGCATGCCGTACACCGACTCGACCGGAAAGCGCTCGAACAGGCCGTCGTCGATCATGGCCTTGGCGCCCGCGTAGCCCTCTTCGCCGGGCTGGAAGATCAGCACCGCCGTGCCATTGAAGCGCCGGGTCTCGGCCAGGTAGCGGGCCGCGCCGATCAGCATGGCCGTGTGCCCGTCGTGGCCGCAGCCGTGCATCAGGCCGCTCTTGGTGGAGCGCCAGGCAAAGTCGTTGTGCTCGGCCATGGGCAGGGCGTCCATGTCGGCACGCAAGCCCATCAACCGGCCACTGTCGCGGCGCTGGCCATGGATCACGGCCACCACGCCGGTCTTGCCCAGGCCTTCATGGATCTCGTCGACCCCGCACAGCTTCAAGGCCTCGCGCACACGGGCACTGGTGTAGACCTCTTCAAAGCCCAGCTCGGGGTGGGCGTGCAGGTCGCGGCGGAACGCCGTCAGCTCAGGGTGGAAGCGGGCAATGTGCTCAAACGCACGGCCGGTGGCACGCAGGCGCGGGGCGCCGGTGTCGGTTTTCATCAATGACCTCCGGAGCGGCCGGTCCGCAGGCGCGGATCAACCAGAAAATACAACAGGTCGACCACCAGGTTGATCACCACAAAGATCAGGGCGATCAGGCACAGGTAGGCGGCCATCACCGGGATGTCGGCAAACGTCACGGCCTGGATGAACAGCAGGCCCATGCCCGGCCACTGGAACACCGTCTCGGTGATGATGGAAAAAGCGATCAGGGAGCCCAGTTGCAGGCCCGTGATGGTGATCACCGGCACCAGAGTGTTCTTCAGCGCATGGCCGAAGTGGATGGTGCGGTTGGACAGGCCGCGGGCGCGTGCAAACTTGATGTAGTCGGTGCGCAGCACCTCCAGCATCTCGGCCCGCACCAGGCGCATGATCAGGGTCAGCTGGAAGATCGCCAGCGTGATCGAAGGCAGCACCAGGTGGTGCCAGCCATCGGCCGTCAGCAGGCCGGTGCTCCACCAGCCCAGGCTCACGGTCTCGCCGCGCCCGAAACTGGGAAACCAGCCCAGCCCCACCGAAAACCCCAGGATCAGCAGGATGCCGATCAGGAAGGTGGGCAGTGACACCCCCAGCAGCGACACCGTCATCAGCAACTGGCTGCCGAAGCTGCCACGGCGCAGGGCCGCATAGACACCCATCGGCACCCCCACCGCCACCGCCAGCACAGCAGCCACCAGGGCCAGCTCCAGGGTGGCCGGAAAGCGCTCGCCGATCAGGCGCGATACCTTGGCGCCCTGGCGCAGGCTCAGGCCAAACTCGCCCTGGGCCGCGTTGAGCAGAAAGCGCCAGAACTGCACCACAAAGGATTGGTCCAGCCCCAGAGATGTGCGCAAATCCCGAATCTGGTCAGGCGTGGCGTCCTGTCCCAGCAGGAACACCACCGGATCCCCGACGAACTGGAACAGCATGAAGGCGATCAGGGCCACGGTGATCATCACCAGCACGGCCTGGGCCAGTCGACGCAGAATGAAGGCGAACATCAGGAATTGGTAACAACCAGCATGTATTGAATGAACATGCTAGCAGAGCAATTCCTGTGCCGATACAGGGAATCCCATCACGCAAGGCGGCCCCTGTTGCCCTTTATGATGCCGCCCCCTGAGCCATGGAGCGCTCACTGAACGAAATGTTCAATAAAGGTTGTTTTCAGGGTTTGACGGCGGGCTTCAGCTGCAGGTGCACCGGCCCATACCAGGCCTGGCTGTGGGAGCGGGTGTTGTCGGTGTCGGTCATGATGGCCACCCCGATCAAGGGGCCTGGCGCCTCGCCGAAGCAGCGCAGGTAGTCGGCCCGGATATCACGCTCGTAGTCCAACCACTGGCCCAGGTGATCCGGGCCGGATTCGAGCACGATCTTGCGGATGCGGTCCGAGCGCGGGCTGTGCAGGGTGCTGTCCTGGGGCAGCTTGTTGCTCCACACATAGATCAGGGTGGCATAGGGCAGGTCTTCGCCTGTCAGGGCGCGCGCCAACTCGGACATCATGGCGTTGCGCGTGGACAGTTTGCTGCGGTCGCCGTCAAAGGCCAGCATCACACGCACCGGCGAGTCGTCGGTATCGCGCTGGGTCATGTCGGCGTCGGTGATCAAGGCCGGCACCTTCCAGGAGAACTTCAACGACCCCAAGCGCTCGGGTTCCACCCGCAGCACCTGGCGCAGCAGGCTGGCCGAGGCGTCGGCCTGGGCTTCCACCGCGTCGCGTCCGTCCAGGCGCTGGTACTGGAAATGCGTGATCTGTTTGCCCGGGAAGTGGTGGTTGTGCCAGGGCTGGGGCGCCGTGCCTTCGGGTTGCGAGGCCTGCGCCCAGGGCGATTGGGTCACGGCTTCGGCCGAGTAGTCATGTTCATGATCCGGCTGGGTCGGTGCCAGGCTGCAGCCGCCCAGTGCCCATACCAGCGCCGTCGCAACCCCGGTCATGACCGATGTCTGCCGGATGCCGAGGATCGATCCAGTCCTGAGGCACCGAAGGAATTTGTTGTCCACGCCACACTCTCCGTTGAGCCGGAGGTACTTCCAGCGGCTCCAGTTTATGTCTGCTGCTTGAAGACCGTGTGACGGCCTCAGACCGCTTTCCGGGAATCCACGCTATGCGTAACGCTTGTTGCGCAGATTGTTCTTCATTTCCTTGAGCAGGGGCTGCAAGGGGCTGCCGATGCGCAGCGCCACGCAGGTGGCCACCACGTCGATGATCATCAGGTGCAACAGGCGCGACACCATGGGGCTGTAGCGGTCATAGCCCTCGGGGTGGTCGGCGGCCAGATGGATGTGTCCGGCCGAGGCCAGTGGCGAGCCGCTGGCCGTGATCACGATGGTGGTGGCGCCGTTCTTGCGCGCAATGTCGGCGGCATCCATCAGGTCACGGGTGCGGCCCGAGTTGGAGATGATCACCACACAGTCGCCTGGGCCCAGCAGCGAGGCGCTCATCACCTGCATGTGGCCGTCGCTGTAGGCAATCGAGGTGATGCCCAGCCGGAAGAATTTGTGCTGTGCATCCTGCGCCACGATGCCCGAGTTACCCACGCCGAAGAACTCGATGCGGCGCCCCGTCTTGTAGGTGCCGGCAATCGCCTCGGCGGCGCGCTCAAGGGCTGTGGTGCTGGCGTCGTTGCGGTACTTCAGAAAGGCCGCCACGGTGTTGTCGATCACCTTCACCAGCACGTCGCTGGTCTTGTCGTCGGCGTCCACGCTGCGGTGGATGAAGGGCACACCTTCGCTCACGCTGCCCGCCAGCTTGAGCTTGAAATCCGACAGGCCGTCGTAGCCCATGCTGCGGCAAAAGCGCACCACCGTCGGTTTGCTGACGTGGGCGCGGTACGACAACTCACTGACGGGCAGGTTGGCGAAGGCCCGTGGGTCGCTCAGAACCAACTGGGCCACCCGCTGCTCTGCCGGTGCCAGAGAGGACATGGAGGCTTTGATGCGGTCTAGCATGGCGGTGGACTTTCAATGAGCAAAAAAATAGCGGATTCATGCCGTCAACCGTTCAGGGTACAACAAGAATCCGCCTTCCATCCATGCGTGGGCCGGCTTTTGCGCTGGATCTTGGGCGCTCAGGCCTCTTCGCTCCAGCAATGCCCGTCGCGCGCGATCATGGCGCTGGCGGCACTCGGGCCCCAGGTGCCCGCGGCATAGGGGCGCGGCGGCATCTGGCCGGCCTGCCAGTGTTCCAGGATCGGTTGCACCCATTGCCAGGCCTCTTCCTGCTCGTCGCTGCGCACGAACAGGTTCAGCCGGCCGTCAATCACGTCGAGCAACAGGCGCTCGTAAGCCCCCACCCGCTCGCTGCCGAAACGCTTGTCGAAATCCAGGTCGAGCTGCACCGGTGCCAGCGTCTGTGTGGCCCCGGTGCTGGAGGCGGCGGCATTGCGCTGCGTGCGCCCTTCGGCCAGCAGGTGCAGTTCCAGCCCGTCGCGCGGCTGCAGGTTGATCACCAGCTTGTTGGCCGCGCCGATGGGCGCCTTGAAGATCGGGTGCGGCGTAGGCCGGAAGTTGACCGTGATGTGGGCCTCGCGCGCTGCCAGTCGTTTGCCGGTGCGGATGTAGAAGGGCACACCGGCCCAGCGCCAGTTCTCGATCTCGGTGCGCAAGGCCACGTAGGTCTCGGTATCGCTGTCGGCCGGCACACCGGCTTCATCCAGGTAGCCCGGCACAGACTTGCCATGGCGCGAACCGGCGCTGTACTGGCCCCGGATCACGTGCTGCGTCAGCGTCTCGGGCGTCCAGGCCTTGAGCGAGCGCAGCACCTTGAGCTTTTCGTCGCGGATCGCATCGGCGTGGGCATTGATCGGCGGCTCCATGGCGATGGCGCACAGCAGTTGCAAGGCGTGGTTCTGCACCATGTCGCGCAGCGCGCCGGTGCTGTCGTAGAACTGGCCGCGCTTTTCCACCCCCAGGTCTTCGGCAATGGTGATCTGGATGTTGGCGATGTTCTCGCGCCGCCACAGCGGCTCGAACAAGGCGTTGCCAAAACGCAGCGCAAACAGGTTCTGCACGGCTGGCTTGCCCAGGTAATGGTCGATGCGGAAGATCTGCCGCTCGCCGAAGGCCCGACCCACTGCGGCGTTGATGGCGCGGTTGGAGGCCAGGTCGTGGCCCAGGGGTTTTTCGAGCACCACCCGGGTGCGCGGGGTGTTCAGGCCGGCGGCGGCCAGTTGCTCGACCACGGTGGTGAACAGGGCGGGGGCTGTGGCCACGTACATCACCACGGTGGCGGCATCGCGCTCGGCCAGCGTGCTCGCCAGCGTCTGGTAGTCCTCAGGCTGGGACAGGTCCATGCGCACGTAGTGCAGCATGGCGGCGAAACGCCCGAACTCCTCGGCGTTGGGTTGCTTGGGGCCGTCAACTTCGCGAAAGCGTGTCTCGATCAGACTGCGATATTGTTCGTCCGTGAGCTTGTCACGCGCCACGCCGATGATCCGTCCGCCCTCGGGCAGCGAGCCATGCCGAAAGGCCTGAAACAGGGCGGGCATCAGCTTGCGCCAGGCCAGGTCGCCGGTGCCGCCAAACAGGATCAGGTCGAAGCTCGCAGGCTTCACAATGTCAGGGGTGCTTTGCATGGCTCGGTAATGTAATTTGGTTTCGTAACTGAGTTTCTTGGTTTTCCCAAAAAACACCAGGAAATTTGCAGTTCTTGTATTTTGTATTGAGACGTTGTTGTAATCAAGTTACCATTTCGGCTTTGCGGGCATGAACAAGTCATTTTTTCAGGATGCCATGAACCAACTCGATGCACTTCGCCAGTTCACCACCGTGGTGGCCGACACCGGCGACTTCAAGCAACTGGGCGCTTTCCGCCCGCAGGATGCCACGACCAACCCTTCCCTGATCCTCAAGGCCGTGCAAAAGCCCGAGTATCAGCCGCTGCTGGCCCAGACCGTGCAGCATTTCCGTGACCGTCCCCTGGACGAGATCATGGACCGCCTGCTGGTGGCCTTCGGCCGCGAGATCCTGGCCTTGATCCCGGGGCGGGTCTCCACCGAAGTCGATGCCCGCCTGAGCTTTGACACCGAAGCCACCGTGGCCCGCGCCGAACGCATCATCGAGCTCTACCAGGCCGCCGGCCTGCCTACCGACCGCGTGCTGATCAAGATCGCCGCCACCTGGGAGGGCATCCAGGCCGCGGCCCGGTTGGAGCGCAAAGGTATCCACACCAACCTCACCTTGCTGTTCTCGTTCTGCCAGGCGGTGGCATGCGGCCAGGCGCGGGTGCAACTGATCTCGCCCTTTGTGGGGCGCATTTACGACTGGTACAAGAAGTCGGCCGGTGCCCAGTGGGACGAAGCCGCGTCTTCGGGCGCCAACGACCCCGGTGTGCAGTCGGTGCGCAAGATTTACGAGTACTACAAGCATTTCGGCATCGCCACCGAAGTGATGGGGGCCAGCTTCCGCAACCTGGGCCAGATCACCGCGCTGGCCGGCTGCGACCTGCTCACCATCGCCCCGGATCTGCTGGCCCAGTTGGCCGCCAGCGATGCGCCGCTCGTCCGTGCGCTCGATGCCGAGGCCGCCAAATCGCTGCCGCTGAGCCCGATCCAGTACGACGAAGCCGGTTTCCGTTTGGCCCTCAACGAAGATGCGATGGCCACCGAGAAACTGGCCGAGGGCATTCGGGCCTTTGCAGCGGATGCCGTGCGGCTTGAAGCACTGATGCTGGCAGTCTGAACTGCCGCGGGTGGTACTGGCTGGGAGGCGGACCACCCGATCTTCGCTCCTCCGATCAAAACATCAAGGACAGTATGAATCAGCGACTTCGCTGCGACGAGACCCCTGCCTGGACCCAACTGCTGTCGCACTTCGAGGAGCACGGACGGCACTTTGATGCCCGTGCCGATTTCGAGCGTGATCCGGCTCGCTTCTCGCACTTCAGCCAGAGCGCCCCGCATGTGTTTGCCGATCTCTCGAAGAACCGCATCGATACCCAGGCCGAGGCCTTGCTGATGCAACTGGCACGCGAGACCGGGCTGGAGGCGCACCGTGACGCCATGCTGGCGGGCGAGCCCATCAACAGCACCGAAGGCCGGGCGGTCATGCACCACCTGCTGCGCAATCAGCCCAGCACCGATGCCAAGGGCGTCACGCTGCCGGTGTTCCGGGGGGCCGTGGCCGATGCCGCCATGCCCGACGTCAATGCCACGCTGCGCGACATGCTGGCCTTTGCCGAGAGCGTGCGCGCCGACGCTCAGATCACTGACATCGTCAACATCGGCATCGGTGGCTCCGACCTGGGGCCGCAGATGGCCGTGGTGGCCCTGCAGGCGCATGCGCTGCCGGGCAAGCGTTTCCACTTTGTCTCCAATGTGGATGGCGACGAGCTGGGCGAGGTGCTGGAGCAGATCCAGCCCGCCCACACCCTGTTTCTGGTGGCCTCCAAGACCTTCACCACCCGCGAGACCATGACCAACGCGCACAGCGCGCGGCGCTGGTTCCTGGAGCAGGGTGGGGTGGATCTGGCGCGCCACTTCGTGGCTCTCACCACCAACCTGGAGGCCGCCCAGGCCTTTGGCATCCGCACCACCTTCGGTTTTCGCGATTGGGTGGGGGGCCGCTATTCGATGTGGTCGGCCATCGGCCTGCCGTTGGCCATCGCCATCGGGGCCGAGGGCTTCCGGGCCCTGCTGGGTGGCGCCCACGCCATGGACCTGCACTTTGCGCAGACGCCGCTTGAGCGCAACCTGCCGGTGCGCCTGGGCCTGCTCGATGTCTGGTACCGCAACTTCCACGGTTTTGCCAGCCGCAGTGTGGCGCCTTACCACCACGGCCTGCGTCGCCTGCCCGCCTATCTGCAGCAGCTTGAGATGGAGAGCAACGGCAAGCGGGTCGACCTGCAGGGCCGCAGCCTGGGCTACAGCACCTCGCCCGTGGTGTGGGGCGAGCCCGGCACCAATGGCCAGCATGCCTTCTTCCAGATGATCCACCAGGGCACCGACATCGTGCCCGTCGAGTTCATTGCCGTGCGCGAGCCGGCGCACGACCTGCCGGGCCACCACGCCCAACTGGTGGCCAATGCCCTGGCCCAGGCCCAGGCCCTGTTGCAGGGGCGCAGCGATGCAGGCGGGCACCGGCACTTTCCGGGCAACCGGCCCAGCACCTTCTTTGTGCTCGAGCGCATGGACCCGACCACCCTGGGCGCGCTGGTGGCGTTGTACGAGCACCGTGTCTTTGTCAGCGGCTCGGTGTGGGGCATCAACAGCTTTGACCAATGGGGGGTCGAGCTGGGCAAGCAACTGGCGCAAGACATCCAGCCCCGGCTGGCCACCGGCGATGTGCGTGGGCTGGATGCCTCCACCGCCGGCCTGCTGCGCCAGTTCCGGCCGCGCTTCTGAGCCTCAAGGGCCTGTCAACAGGCCCTGCTCCACCGGCAGGCGCAAGCCCACCTGCAGCCCGTGCGGCTGCAGCGCCTGGGCAAAGGCCTGGCCGCGGTGGCGCTGGGCAATCTCCTCGACGATGGCCAGCCCCAGGCCGCAACCGCCGGCCTTCTCGCTGCCGCGCCAGAAGCGCTGGAACACATGGGGCAGTTGCTCTGCCGGCACACCGGGCCCGTTGTCTTCGACCGACAGCTCGACCTGGGCGGGGGATTCGGCAATCGGCAGTGGCCGCACCCGCACCGTCACCACACTGCCCGGCCCCGCGTAGTGCAAGGCGTTGTCCAGCAGGTTGCTCAAGGCCTCGCGCAGCAGCAAGGGGTTGCCCTGCAGGGTCAGGTGCTCTTCACCCTCGTAGCCCAGATCCACACCCGCGGCCAGGGCCCGGGTCGTCCAGTCGCGCGCCACCTCGCGGGCCAGGCCCGGCAGGTCCAGCGGCTGCAGCTCCACCGTGGTCTCTGAACGGGCCAGTTGCAGCAATTGGTGCACCAGGTGCGCGCTGCGCTGGGCCGCGGCACGCACCTTGATCAGGCGCTCGCGGGCGGGGGAGTCTTGCATCTCGTGCAGGGCCAGATCGGTCTGCCCGATCAGGCCAGCCAAGGGGGTGCGCAGCTGGTGGGCGGCGTCGTTGAGAAACTGTTTCTCCTTGACCTGGCCTTTGGCCACCGCGGCCAGCAGGCGGTTGATGGTGCTGGCCAGCGAATGCACCTCCTGGGGGGCCGTGCTCAGGGCCCCGCTGGGCAGGGGGGCGTGGCCGGGTTGCGGGCTGGCGCCGATCAGTTCGATCTCGGCCTCCAGCCGCTTCAACGGGCGCAGGCCGCGCAGCACGCCGGCATACACCAGTGCGCTGAGCGCCAGCCCCATCAGGCCCATGGGCAACAGGATCTTCTCCAGCAGCTCGTGGGCGATGCGTTCGCGCACCGTCAGGCTCTGGGCCACCTGCACGCGCAGGCGCTGCTTGCTGCCCGGCGAGCCGTAGTCCACCTCCAGCGACACCACGCGCACCGGGCGTTCATCAACCACACCGGCGTAGAGCACGGCTTCGCCGGGCTCGGCCAGGGCCTTGTCGGCCGGGGGCGGCGGCAGCTGGGCATTGCCCAGCAGGAAGCGCCCCGGGGGCGAGGACACCATGTAGCTGATGCGGTCGGCCGGGTCTTGCTCCAGGATGTCCTGGGCCGCCTTCGGAAAGTCCACCAGCAGCCCGTCGCCGATCGGCTTGATCTGGCGCGCCAGTGCCTTGACCGATTGGGTCAGGCTTTGATCGATGCCGCGTTCACCGTTTTCCAGGGCCACGCGCCAGGCCAGCACGCCCCCGGTCAGCCACAGCACCAGCTGAGGCAGCAGCAGCCACAGCAGCAACTGGCGTTTGAGGGAGACCCCGGGCAGGGGCGGTGGTCGTGCCATGGCGGGCTGCGGTTCAGGCCGCGGGCTTTTCCAGCATGTAGCCCAGGCCCCGGATGTTGCGGATGTTCAGGTTGGACGGGTCGAGCTTCTTGCGCAGCCGGTGCACATACACCTCGAGCGCGTTCGAGTTCAAGGGCGCCGCAGCCTGACCCGGCTCGGGCGGCACGGCACGCCAGGCGGCCAGCACATCGTCACGGGTCACCACCTCGCCGCAGCGGTTGACCAGCAGCTCCAGCAGCTCCCATTCGCGCTGGGTCAGCTCCAGGGCTTCGTCGGCCAAGGTGGCCTCGCGGGTTTGCGGGTCGATGCGCAGCGGCCCCACGGTGCTCCAGTGGCCGGTGGCCCCCGCCGTGGCCTGCGAGAAGGCCGGCAGTCGGGCGCGGCGCAGCATGGCTTGCAGCCGGGCCTGCAACTCGACCATGTTGAAGGGCTTGGTCATGTAGTCGTCGGCCCCGGCATTCAGCCCCTGCACGCGGTCGTCCAGCCCGTCACGCGCGGTCAGGATCAGCACCGGCAGGCCGCTCAGCTTCTTGCGCGCCCAGGGCAGCAGGGTCAATCCGTCTTGTCCGGGCAGGCCCAGGTCGAGAATCATGCCGTCAATGCCCTCGCGCCCGAGCACGGCCTGGGCTTCCGCCACGCTGCCCGCGCTGCGCACCGCATAGCCCAATTGCAGGAGTTGCCCCGTGAGGGCATCGAGCAGGAGTTCGTCGTCTTCAACGATCAGGATCGTGATCATCGTTTGAGCATAACAAAGGCGCTGCCTTGAAGCGGGCGCTTTCCAGGCCTGTCGCAGCGTCCCTGAGGAGGTCTTGACGCCTGGGCGGCGCTGCTTAGGGGTAATTCCTGATGAGTGCATTCATTATTTTAATTAAATTAATGAACGCGATGCGGCGAGTGACACGCCCACGTGTGAGCGATGATTCAACACTACAAGTAGGAGATGAGGGCATGTTCAAGTTGTCGAAACTGGCCGCGCTGGCGGTGGCTGCCGGAGCCGCGCTGTCGGTACAGGCCGGTGAGGTGGAAGTCCTGCATTACTGGACTTCAGGTGGCGAGGCCAAGTCGGCCGCCGAACTCAAGAAGATGATGCAGGCCAAGGGCCACACCTGGCGCGATTTTGCCGTGGCCGGTGGCGGCGGCGACAGCGCCATGACGGTGCTCAAGAGTCGCGTCGTGTCGGGCAATCCGCCCTCGGCCGCCCAGGTCAAGGGCCCGGCCATCCAGGAGTGGGCCGCCGAGGGCGTGCTGGCCAACATGGACGGCGTGGCCAAGGCCGAGAAGTGGGACGAATCGTTGCCCAAGGTCGTGGCCGATGTGATGAAGTACAAGGGCAGCTATGTGGCCGCCCCGGTCAACGTGCACCGCGTGAACTGGCTGTGGGCCAGCTCTGACGCCCTCAAGAAGGCTGGCGTGGCCGCCATGCCCAAGACCTGGGACGAGTTCTTTGCCGCCGCCGACAAGCTCAAGGCGGCCGGCCTGATCCCGGTGGCCCACGGCGGCCAGAACTGGCAGGATTTCACCACCTTCGAGTCAGTCGTGCTGGGCGTGGGCGGCGCCCGGTTCTACCAGGATGCCCTGGTCAAGCTCGATGACAAGGCCCTGGGCAGCGACACCATGAAGAAGTCGCTTGAAACCTTCCGCCGCGTCAAGTCGTACATCGACCCGGGCTCGCCGGGGCGCGACTGGAACCTGGCCACCGCCATGCTGATCCAGGGCAAGGCCGGCTTCCAGCTGATGGGCGACTGGGCCAAGGGCGAGTTCGTGGCCGCGGGCAAGGTGCCCGGCAAGGACTTCATGTGCGCCGCCGCCCCGGGCACGGCCAGCAGCTTCACCTTCAACGTCGACTCGTTCATCCTGTTCAAGCTCAAGGACGCCGCCGCCCAGAAGGCCCAGAGCGATCTGGCTGCCGCCATCATGAGCCCCGAGTTCCAGGAGGTGTTCAACCTCAACAAGGGCTCGATCCCGGTGCGCCTGGGCATGAAGATGGACAAGTTTGACGACTGCGCCAAGCTGTCGTCGAAAGACTTTGTCGAATCGGCCAAGACCGGTGGCCTGGTGCCCAGCATCGCGCACGGCATGGCGGTGGCCCCGGCGGCCGAAGGCGCCATCAAGGATGTGGTCAGCCAGTTCTGGAATGACGACAAGGTCAGCGTGGCGGATGCGATGAAGAAGATCGCCCAGGCCGCCAAGAC
>Ga0209913_1000484_pt1 | contig 33061 bp, 33 predicted proteins | sample PersoiDNA2013203_FD_185805 | JGI IMG/M metagenome (GOLD analysis project Ga0209913, IMG submission 185805) | Permafrost soil microbial communities from the Arctic, to analyse light accelerated degradation of dissolved organic matter (DOM) -... | ecosystem: Environmental > Terrestrial > Soil >... | reverse complement strand
TTGGGTTTTTCAATTTGCAATAGCTGGTATTCACCGTGCGCTAGTAATAATGAGCAATGATGATTTGCCAAGTTTAAATCAACCGCTAATGTTTTAATCGCGGCATCGTCTTTTAGGCTTTCTGACCGAATGCTGCCCAATATGATTGTAGGTTTTTCACCCCGAGGTTTTTCAGCATTGTTATTTAAAACATGTGCCACACAAGACCCTTTCTCGGTGGCGCGTATCGCAAACCAGCCAGGTTTTTTCTCTTTAGTAAAAAATCTCATGTATGTATCTCTATAAAGTGGCAAGAAGCCATTGTGCTAACGCCAGTTATTATATATTACATTAATTTTTATGATTTAACTTATTGTAATGTATGAAATTTATAAAAGTATTAATAATTTTCACGCAGGTAAATAATCGGTGTTTTATAAATGCCGAAAGTCGCGCGTGATGACGGGTTCGCCACGGTTCCAGTCCAGTTGTAACGAAGCCAGCTTGGCACAGTTGCCGTTATTCCAACTGCCCCACTGTTGCTGCTGCCGGGCGCCTTGAGCCAGAGGTTAAAATCTCCGGCGAAGCTGGCTACAGGCCCTTCCTTGTATTGCTTGGTGGCGATACCTGCTGTGGTGCAGCCAGCACCACTCAAGCCAGGGCTAGCAACATCCCAAACACAGGTCTTTGTAGGATTCAGTGTAATGTTGGTCAAGGCTAGCGTGACGGCATTGCCGATACCCAGCGAAGTATTTCCAGTACAGCCATCAGCTGAGTTGATTGCCCAGCTATTGTTGTTCCAGTATTCCGCACGCATTGTGACCGGGAGATCCAGCAACTCGGATCCATAAGCATTCAATAACCGCACGCGGCCACTCCTTATTGGTGTATTTCCTTCAACATGGGAAGGGTATGTAGCTGTCGTAACGTTGGATGTTACATTAGGGGATACCGAGCTATCGACAGCACGTAATGTAATTGTTGCAGGCGCAGTTGTCTTGGTCGGAAAGGTATACGTAACAGCATTGTTAGATCCAACTCCCTTGGTAAAAGTGTTTGCAGCAATGATATTTGTATTGTTGAAGTTAGTTGCTGCGCTTGGGTCACTGAGCGTTACATCCTTGGAGCAAACGCTGCAGCTTGTCAGGTTCGAGTAGTTAACTGTCGTTCCCTCTTTTGTATTTTTAGCTGTTACCATTACATTAAAAGGTTGTCCTGAATAAGTAAAACTACCGCAGCTTGGTGTTACTGCTGTGTCAAAATATGCTGGTACAAAATCCCCTACAGTCGAGCTGGTTCCAGATGGGGAGAGTCCTGAACCTAGGTAACTTTGACTCGCAAGCATAGCGCTCAGTGTAATCTGCCCGACCTCGGAGTAAGTTAAATTGCTGGCGGTAGCACCACCACCAGCCCATGGTAAGGTCACGCTCCCTAAGACGATTCCACTGCATGGGCCATTGGTACAGTCATTCACACCAGTTGGAGCTACGCGAGAGGCAAGAGAGAGTGTTACCGATTCGGCAGTTGTTTCATTGCCAAAATTAGGCGTCACATTGCCGGTGCTGGTGAGTGCGGTCACAGTGGCGCTGAAGTTACCGCCAGCCTTTATCGGTGAGGCAGTGATATTGCTGAATGCAAACGAAGCTGGTGCTACGACAAATGCATTGGATGCCCCTGTGATTGCGGATGGCAAAAAGCCGCCGGCTGACTTGCTGGCATAGAGTGTGGTTTTGCCAGCATCACCAAAATTGAAGGTGAAGGGTGCATTTCCATTGCTATCAAAGGTCATATTTACTGCTGAATAACTGCTGACATTGCCATTGTTATTGCGTGAAATGATTGTCGATGCGCCTCCATTGACGCTCATCAAGTCGTTGCCTGAGCAGGTGGTTGGGTTGTTGCATTCGTAAGCGAAATTGACCGCTGTTGTTCCAGTCAACGCAGCCACACATGCCTGAGTCGTCGTGCTGGCCTTTACTGCTCGCAAATAGTAGGTGCTGCTGGATGTCCCTGCTACTTGAGCGGGTAGGGTCACAGAAGTGCCTCCTGCCGAATCGGAAAAAATAAACCCAGCCAGAGTAAAGGACAGCGGCGTGTTGCAAGTACTGCCGTTGGTATAGTCAGAAGCTGTACATATTGCTGCGGAGCCAGAAGTCGTTGTAACCGTGCCGGACACAGCACCGATAGTCATTGATTCAGCCACGGTGGCTGGATCCTGAAGGCCGAACGTCACCTTAGATTCGTTACTGAACACATAACTTCCAGAACCGTTTCCGTTATTCGTAATTGTGTTGAGAGAGCCTCCTGTCACGCTTGACCAGTTTCCGTGAGCAAGAGAAGTTGATAGAGAAAGTGATACACCCGAGAGCGCCACCAGTGCGTGATTAATGTCGTGCGCCTCAATGGTGACAGGTGTTATATCGCAGGTGACTGCAGAACCATTATGAATTACATGAAAGTGGTCGACTGAAACACAGGAATGTGTAGCAATCATGTCGTAAGCGGCTTGTGGAGCACTAATTTCGATCGGGTAAATATTGACCTCGTCAATAATCCCGTTGGCGCCGTTAGGTGTTCCGCCGTTGGGAGTTACATTATTTGTTGCATTGTCCCCGATATCCAGCGTGGTCTGCGCATAAATGGATCCATTGGAGGTATAGCGCTGCGAGGCAGTTAATACCCCATCCAGAAAGATTTGCAGCAGGGTTTGGTTAGTTCCTGGCTTCAGATTCCAACTCACCCCAACGTGATGCCAAGTGGTGGCACTAAAACTTTGCGTCGACGACGACAATGTCATGTTAGTTCCAGAGCTGTCCGTTACTGAAAAAGTCAGCGCGCCATTTGATGCTTTCATCAGAAAAAATGGTCTGTTGGCTATTGGAGTCGCATCTAACAGCATGGCGTTCGCTGAATTCCACTTTACATTGGAATTGAACCAGAAGTCGATGGCTCCGACGCTCGCTGGGGCGATCGGGGTGGCTACAACATCCATCACCTTGTTTGATGTGTTGGAGGTGAAGCTCCCGCCACGACAGACCTTTCCACCAGACACATTGGTTGCACCCCCTGCATGCACCGCATTTTGGACATTCCCGGAGGTGTCCTTTACTTCACCGGGCGTGCCGTTCCAAATAGCTTCATCAAATCGGTATTCTGCCGATTTTCCGGCCAACTGGTTGGCTGGATACCAAAGAATGGCAGAGCCGGCGACTGGGTCGATGAAGGCTTGATTGTATGAATATAAAGTGTAGTCTGTGGTGCCGACCTGTACTCCCACTGTTGCGGCTGATCCTGTAGAACTCCCGGTAGTATACTGAAATTTGAAATTACTGTTTAATCCACCTGCAGGACTTTCATACAAGGCTACTTGGAAATTATATCGAGCAGTCTGGCCGTATAGTTTTACGTTGACCCAGGAAATGACGATGCGCCGATTGGGTGCGGTGCCCAGCAACTCGTATTGCACCGATGCTCCACTAGTGCTATTGGCCGTACCGGCAACAATATCTGTCCAGTAAGGAATAATCAGATTGCTCGGAACCGTATTGGGACAACCGGAATAGGTTTGCCCGCTCGCAGCCGTTATTGGTAGCGTCAGGTTGGAATACTGCCGCCAGTAACCGGAGGTGTCTGTACCGAATGCCAGCATGCCATTGGAATAAACGCGTACGCTGTTTTGTGCGACCCCGGCAAAAGTGAAGGTAAACCCCGTGGGGAAGGTAACGTCTGCCCAGTCATCGTCACCCAAAGGATAATTTGTACAGGCCGGTGATGCGCCGCTAGCATGCCAGGCCACAGTCGTTGCCGTGGTAGAAGGGGTGTCGTAGGAAAAAACGTCATTCCTGTAAGCATAGGTGGCGGCCTGCGCAGAAGTACTTGCTATCAGCAAGAGTGTGCCTAACCATATCATACGCATGGTCAGATTTTTGATCCATAACGTGCCCATCTTCAGCATATCTTCGTCATGATTGTGATCAATAGCGGCATTGTTAAATGTACTTTGTATGTTTGTGCACATCTAGCATAAGTCACGTTAATACTCCACCGTTGCTGATAAGCTGCGTTCAACGCGCCCAATGTTTCCCACGGCGCCCCCTGTTGCAGCGGTGGATGTGATGTTGAAAACTCTCTTGACAATGCCGCCTTCGTCATACTGTGTCAGTACACAGGTAACTGACAGCGCAAATCCATCTACACTGAATGTTGTAGGTGACGCGGGGCATGCAGTTGGTGTCGCAGAAATACTGCCTATAACCCAAGCAGTACCAGCGCGGGCTGCCCAATATGCGCGCGATCCTTGAATGTCCTGTGCAGAAGTCATATGTTGTGTATTGGAAAATGTCACCATGAATGCACCCAAAGCTGCCAATACTACCAGCAGAAAAATAGCGGCTACCATGCTGAATCCACTTTGATTATGTCGTATGTATGTCATGGTGTGTTGTTGACGTGAACTTCGTGATACAGGCTTACGGTTTCGCCGCTGCTAGTGAATTTAACGGTCAACTGTACCAGCGCGTTTCGCTGTAAGTCGGAGCCATTGTAAACAAAATTGCAAGAACTTACGTTGTTCGCCAGTATGGCGCCAGTGGTAGGGCAGGCGCTGGCGAAGGTGTTACTGGCCGTGCGATAGAGATTGCCACCGCTGCAGACGAAAGCGACGACTTTTTCAGCATTAGGGATTACGTGAAAGCGGTTGCTGCCTGATGCTAAGGGGAATAGCTTGCTGACTATGGAAATTTTAGTTTCATTGGCTAGTACCGCTGCTCCTACAGCTGTTACTGTTGATGTATTATTGCCGACATAGGCATCATTAATGCCTGGACCAAGGTTGTAAACCGCAATCACGTCGCCCACCGCGATGGCTTGGTCGGCCAGCGTGCTGTTTGTCCCTAACATGCTAAAACTGCTATCAGCCGCAGTAAAATCCAAAATATCTCCTGCTCCAGTACTGTCTGTTTCAGCACGGTACCGCCCACCAGTTTTTGTGGGAATAAATTCAATGCATTGGTTGTTGGGTGTGCGAATGCTGTTAGGCAAGGCATTGTGAATATCCCTGGACATGCGGCGCACAGCCGTATCCGCCACATCTGTCAATGCTGCACGGCGTGCGCTATCGATATAAGCATCGACAGGTTTTTTAATAAATACCGCAACCATCGCGCCCAAAATTCCCGTGATTACAATCACCATAATCGCTTCGATCAGCGTAAATCCTTGTATATGATGTGGTAATGTCTTCATTTACTCACCTAATAGTTGGCTCGATAGCCAGTCATAGTGATGACATCTGTGCCGTGGGTCACAGTTACAACTACCCGTTTCATGATGACGCCATTTAGCGCCGCAGGTGCTGCCACTGCAATTCCGATTACATAGGCAGATAACTCGCTGGGTAGATCAGTAAATGTGGTTTGATTCAGGCCGTTGTAGTCATCTACATCATCAAAGAGTTTCCTATCTGGCAGCGGGCTACCCTCAACCACATTTATACCACCATCAGGGTCTGTATATTCCTTAAGCAGTATTTCTTCCAGAACAGAGTCTGCTAGAGCAGCAGCCTGCTTGCGCACCATCGGGTCGGCACTTGATTTAACCACGGTGTTCATTACCGAAAGAATGCCCACAACCCCGATGCTAACCACAATCATAAATATGACTAGTTCAATCAGCGTAAATCCGGCCGGACGACTGTTAGTCATGTACATAGCCTGTGGCGGCTTCTACTGTGATACCAGTACTGCCTGCAATGGTAATCGTTATATTTGCGGTCTGATCCGTGCTTCCCAGAGGCGTAAATTGAAATGCCGCTACAGAACCCGCAAGTCCTTTACCTCCACGAGGTGCATTAGGTAGGGTGGGGGAGCTGTCGCATGTGCCATTCGCCGGGGTGCTTGTGTCTATAGTCATTGCCACGCCTGTAGCATTCAACGCTACACATACAGTACGACGTTGCGCAATTGCGGTTTTTTGCGCATAACGCAGCAAGGATAAGGTCTCATCATGAAACCCCCGGCTTTCAAAGGCAGATTGATCAGTAAAGCGGGGTAAAACGGCGATGGAAAGAATACCTATGATGATCATTACCGAAATTAACTCAATAAGAGTAAAACCAGCGCTGCGGGGCATCATCATTTTTTAATTTTACCTTGCATCGGTTTTTTCGAAGGGTTCATCCCGTGGACGTTAAGCTGGTTGACCTATCGTAAATAAAGGATATGAAGCTTGATGATGTGTAAGAGTTATGTAGCCTCGATTTCATTGCATGACATCGAGGCTACGCTTGCTATGTTTACTATATTATGGACCAGTACAAATTACCGTTGCTTGGTAAGCTGAACCCTTAGATCCCTGCACTGCGCACTTGACTGCACCACCAACGTTGTTTAGGCATGATATAGCGCCTGTTCCTGCAGTGATATTGTAGGTGTCGCTGTTTGCAGTTGCGCCTGTACCATCTGTCAATGTAACACCAGTAATTAGTGGACCCATTACTGCTGCTGAGCAAGTAGTCGCGTTTGTACCATTTAAAGCTACAGCTGATGCATTTCCCACGGTTTTAGCCGCGTAGTTAACTGCGGTTGCCGAGGCGATTGATGCAGCTACGCCTTTAGTTGCAGCATTGCCAGCGTCTGTTGAAAGGTCTACAAATTTAGGCAAAGCTGTTGCTGCCAAAATACCAAGAATTACGATTACTACGATTAATTCGATGAGGGTAAAACCTTGTTGAGTATTACGCATGACAATCTCCTAAGTTTAAAATTTATTGTTACTGAGTTAAATCTATTATTGACAAGTGGCTACGTAGCCCGTAATGCTCGGTGCAACGACGGTAGTAGTCGCGGCATCCCAAGTGGCAGCGTTATATATGAATTCACAAGTGCCAGCCGTCATACCTGTTACGCTAATGTTGATTGCTGCGCCAGCCCCTGCGCCACCAGCCGACACAGTAAAATCTGCCGGGCTGATGGTGCTGATTCCTGCCGCAGTAATAATACCGCCTAGGATGGCTTGCGGATATTGGTTAATCACCGCCACATTATTCAGACCTTCCATACTAATGGTTCCAGCAACATCACCCGTAACACAAGGAACTGCCTGAGCTAGGCACTGTGCATGTGCCAGTGCTGCCGCGGCACGCACGGCTCCCATTGCACCGTTGAGCTTGGCGATACGTGCCCGCACCTGCATGTCCGTGTAGCGGGGTAAGGCAACGGCAGCCAGAATACCCAGTATCACAATGACGACCACCAGTTCAATTAAAGTGAAACCCGATTGATGCTTTTTCATTTCCAACTTTCCTTTACAACAAGGCTGCGGCTAAAATATATGATGAATGCTTAGTTGTCATGCAATATCAATGCCATTCGTACTTAGTCAGCGGCACCAAGGTTATACCTGCAATATATGACACTTTCTTACCCGGCGCAAGCTCCATCTCGCCGTAGAGTACTTTCATGCCGTATCTGATTGTAAAATCGCCGGGAACCTTTGGCATGAAATAGCGGCGGTGCTCGACCACATAAACCACTTGATGTTTGGATGCGTCATAAAACCAGTTTCCGCTTTCCAGCGCCTCGGTCTTTTTGCCGTCTATTTCGCCCAGATAGTTTGCTGGCTTTTGCTCCAGTAAGTTTATGGGGTTATGTTCGGCAAGGGCAGGGATGTCGGAAGTACGCTCAGCCATCATCAGGCTGGCGGCACTCATCCACAAGCCGCTTTTAATCATCGTTGCGTTGTATTCCATGGCAGATTTTTCTGCCTGAGACAGATACCCGTATAACCTATCCAGTGCAATGGTTGCCGTAATAGCTACTATGCTAATGACTACAATCAGTTCCAGCAAGGTGAAGCCGCGTGAGGTTTTCATTTGGACTGGCTGAATGAATCGATTGGCTATAGGCATATTTGGCAATTTGTTTGCAGCCCTAACCCTTGTGCAGCGCCACTTTGCCGAGATCCCATATCGGCAAGAAAATACCCAATGCTAGAATGAGTACCATTACCCCTAAAAATATTATCAAAATAGGCTCGATTTGTGCACCTAATGTTTTAATTTCATATTCAACATCGCGCTGGTACATATCGGCTACTTCTTGCATCAAATCGTCAAGCGTGCCAGATTCTTCTCCTACCGCAATCATCTGCAATACAATTGGATTAAACACGCCAGCATTGGTGGCGGTACGTAAAATACTTTCACCGCGCTCGACTCCCTCACGCATTTGATCAATTTTTTGTGAGATATAGTCGTTATCAGCAGTTTGAGCCACTAATCTTAGCCCCGTTGTAATCGGCACACCACTTTTACTGGCTAAAGAAAAGCTTCTGGCGAACCGTGCCATGGTGGCTTTCTGGATGATCTTGCCTGCGATTGGCGTTTTTAATTTAAAGCTATCCCAGTTGTATTTGCCTGTGATGCTGGTCGTGTAAGAGCGAAACAGCAAGACTGCACCAACCAATGCAGCGATAAGATATGGCCATGACGCCACCATGAAATTGGAGAAGCCTAATAAAACTCTAGTCATTAAAGGTAATTCAGCACCAAAGCCTTGAAACACCTTGGCGAAGGCCGGAATCACAAACATATTGACGATAACAATAGCGACGGCCATCGCAATCACTACGAAAGTAGGGTAGCGCAGTGCCGCTTTGATTTGATCCCGCATGTGCCTTTCAAATTCAAGGTGCTCAAATAATCGCATGAATACCGCTTCAAGCATACCGGTGGTTTCACCAACGCGTACCATATTGATATAAAAGCTGGAGAATACCTTAGGATGCTGAGCAAGTGCAGATGATAGCTCACGTCCGCTGCCTAAACTATCACGTATATTGCCAATTACTATGGCAAAGGCTTTGTTACTGGTGGAAGCCTGCAAACCGTTCAGCGCATTCATAATAGGGATGCCGGCTTTGAGCAGGGTGTACATCTGACGGCTAAACAGCATGACGTCAATTGTCTCTATTTTTTCTTCGAAGAGGTTAATTGAAATATTTTTTGATGCCGCCGGGTTTATTTGTTCTTGAATCTCTATTGGCGTAATGTTGAGATTAAACAGTTGGTTGGCGATAGCGTTGCTGTCAGCGCTCTCTAGAACGCCTTGTACTGATGCGCCCTTGCTGTCACGGCCTTTATAAGCGAAGAATGGCATCTAGGTTTTTCCTGGACTAGTCTTCAAACTGATTACTGATGCGCATGGCTTCAGCAATGGTGGTGCGTTTTTGTATGACTAAATCAACAGCGCTTTTACGCAGGGTTTTGCCAGCCATATGTTGTCGCCCAAGTTTAATAAACTGGCTAGGGTCTGGATTGTTCGCGGCGTCAATAAGCTCATTATCCATTTCAAGCAGCTCATAAACCCCCACGCGGCCTTGGTAGCCAGTGCCGTTGCAAACACTACAACCTTTGCCATGCACATAGCGATGCTGCTCAACCTCGGCTCCTAGTTCATGTTGCAGCCATGCCTGTTCAAAAGCATCTGGCGTATAAGTTTCTGCGCAATTTTCACATACCAATCGTACCAAGCGCTGGGCAACTACGGCTAAAACTGACATCGCCACCATGAATCTAGGCGCGCCCATATCTATCATTCGGATAGGTGTGCTAATGGCATCGTTGGTGTGCAGGGTAGAAAGTACCAAATGCCCTGTCATAGCAGCGCGTAAGCCAATCTGTGCGGTTTCCTGGTCACGCATTTCACCTATTAGGATAATGTCAGGATCTTGCCGCAAAGTTGAGCGTAATACACGAGAAAAACTCAAATCAATCTTTTCATTGACTTGCACTTGGTTAATACCGGATAAGCGGTATTCAACAGGGTCTTCAACGGTGATGATTTTATTTGAAGTTGAGTTTAGTTCACTAAGTGCTGCATATAGTGTGGTTGTTTTACCGCTACCCGTTGGACCTGTGACCAACACCATTCCACTTGGCCGATGAATCAGCTTGCGAAAGCGTTCCAGCATCTCGCTAGGCATACCAAGTTTTTCTAGTGAGAATCCGCTAGTGTTTTGTATCAATAAACGCATTACCACTGATTCGCCATATTGTGTTGGCATAGATGATATACGCACATCAACCGCCTGCTGCTTTACTTTAACGGCAAAACGCCCATCTTGCGGCAGGCGTTTTTCAGAAATATCTAAGCCAGACATGAGCTTTAGCCGTAATGATAAGGCTGAGGAAATCTTTAGGTCCGCCACGGTTTGTAAATGCATCACGCCATCAATTCTGAAGCGAATATGCAGTTTGTGTTCTTGTGGTTCAATATGAATATCAGACGCACGTACTTGTACGGCATCTTCAAAAATGGTTTGCAGTAACTTAACTACTGGAGCTTCATCGGCGCTTCCGCTCATGCCCAGTGCAGCAAAATCAATTGCAGTATCACCGAGATCTTGCCCCAACTCTAAGGCTAAATTGGAGATTTCATCAGTGCGACGATAGCTGCGATCAATCAGTTGCAGCAGAGGGCCTTCTTGTATCACCGCAACATCAATATCTTTGCGCAACAGGCGGACGATTTCATCGTAAGCAAAAAAATCGGTAGGGTCGACCATCCCCACTAAAAAAGTACTACCCCTATCTTCAAGTACCGCACAGCGAAAACGGCGTGCTTGTGCCTCAGGCAGTTTGTTGATGGTTTCAGTTTTGGTATTGAATAGTTTTACATCAATAAACGGGATTTTTAATTGGCGAGCCAATGCTTCTGAAATCTGGATTTCTGTCACATAGCCGTTATCAACAAAAATACGCCCCAGCTTACGACCAGTGCGTTTTTGTTCTTCTAACGATTTGTTTAAATCATCGGCAGAAATTAAATTCTGCTGAACTAGAATCTCACCAAGGCGAACCTTCTCAGGACGTGCCATCTAAACCCCATTAATTATTTTTTGCTAGCTTACTTTATCATAAGTTGGCATGCGACACGTCAATTGACCGAATAAAGAGGGGATTAGCCTTGAAATCTGAACTAGGTCTAAGCTGGATGTCGTCTGTGAGGCTTATGGTTAGTCGTGTTGATAAGGTTTAGCCGACTTAGCGCTATCTAATTCCCCATTAGATAATAACCGTTACCTGTGACTTTTATTGATTCTTGTTATCCCATGCCTGATCTAGTATTTTTACTTTTTTATCAAGCTCAATCTTTGTCTTAGTCAGTCGCTCTTTAGCTGCAGCTTGTTGATCCTGCAGTTCTTTTAGGCGCGCTTGTTCCTGAACAGTGCGTTTTTCCTGCTCCTGTACTCTTAAAGTTAGATTACTGTAGCTTGATTTTGCTTCGTCATAATCTTTACGCGCGGCTGTTGCGCTGAGTTGCTCCATAGCAACATCTCTGGCCAAAGCCGGTGCTGATAAGATTAAGCCTGCAAGTAAAAAGACGAGACGCTGCTTAGATTTAGTGCTAATCATCAGATGAGTTCCTATTTTTAACTAATTTTCATCGTAATTTTAGCGTATTTAATATAATTGAATACATTAAATATGATTCATACCAGGGTTTAATAAGTTTGATAAAATAAGGTCAATTATTCACGCAAAAAGCTATACCTAGCAAGCTTGATAGCTCATTTTGACGCCGGCGAAATTTACTAAAAAGAGGCTTTATGAACCCTGATGACTTACAGCGTTTGGTAACACTTGCCATGCCTTACGGAAAATACAAAGGCCGTCTGATTGCTGACTTACCTGGCCAATATCTAAACTGGTTTGCACGGGAAGGGTTTCCGCCCAATGAAATCGGCCGCTTGTTGGCGTTGATGCAGGAAATAGATCACAACGGCTTATCTCCATTGCTTGACCCGTTAAGAAAGTGATCTTGCTGAAAAACCTAATATTATGAGTAACACGTTAACTATTTTAGCTTCATTTGGAAAGACTTACCTATTAGGTTCAATGATTCCGTGCTATCCCATTCTTGCGAGCCTCGCACTTTCTTGATAACACGACCATGTGCATCCACAAAAATAGTGAGCGGGATAGTATTGGCACCAAGCATGTTTTCTAGAATCACTTGGTGATCAAGATAGTTATCAAAGCTAAGCTTGGACTCTTTGATGAAAGCCGCTGCTGCACTGGCATCATCATCGGTTGAAATGCCGATAACATTGAGTTGTTTTCCGTTAAAACGGCGAGAGAGGCGTTCAAGTGAGGCCATTTCTGCTCGGCAAGGGCCGCACCAACTGGCCCATACATTAATGATAAGTGGTTTGCCGCGGAGATCTGAAAATTTTTTTGATTTGTTCGAGAATCCGTTTAGGGTTGTATCTGGCAGATAACTGCCGACTTCAATTTCCCCTGATGTTTTGGCAAATACATTGCTGGACAAACTTGTTAAGCAAAGAAAAATTAAGCAGATGGCTTTCATGTATCAAATTTACCTATTTCTTAGTATGGGCTAAAAGACAATTGCAATGCATTAAGCGGCTAGTGCTTTACCATAATGCGTTTCTACCATTACACCGATGTCTTTTAGGAAGGGAGTCGGTAATACGCCGCCAGCACAAATAATGACCGCTATGTTCGGGATTTCTACAACTTCCTTGTCGGCTAATTCTATGGTGACAGTATCTGGACGAATTTCCATGATGTTTGACTTAAGCAGTACGGTGATTTGATTAGCCGCTTCAGCTTGTTCTAGTCGGTCTCTATTTTTTACCTTTACTCGACCAAAAGACTCACTGCGATAGGAGATGGTGACAGTTGTGTCAGGCTGTTCAGAAATAGTGATCGCAGCTTCCAGTGCACTGTCACCTCCACCTACGACTAATACATGCTGGCCGCGATACTGTTCCGGGTCTATGAGTCGGTAAACTACTTTGGATTGCTCTTCGCCAGCCACATCTAGCTTACGAGGCGTGCCCATGCGACCAATAGCAAGTAGCACATTGGTCGTATGATAAGTGGTTTTGGATGTTTTAACTTCAAATCCATTTTCTGTTTTGGTGACAGTTTCCATCCGTTCATTAAAATTAACATTAAGACTGTGGTCACGTAACACACGTAGCCAGAAACCTAACAGTTCTTCTTTGCTGATGTCATACATTTCTACTTTACCTACGATAGGCAAAGTGACGGGTTGAGTCATCGCGACTTTATTGCGTGGGTATTTATAGATTGCGCCGCCGAGCGATGCTTCCTGTTCAATGGTTATGTATTTAAGCTGTTGATCCTTGGCTGCAAGTGAGGCCGAAAGACCCGCTGGGCCAGCACCGATAATCACAACATCAAGTTCGTTGCCTTCGTTCTTTTTTTTCAGGATAGACTCAATCGCCTGTTTGCCTTGTTCTGCAGCCTTACGAATCAAGCCCATACCACCAAGTTCGCCTGCGATGAATATGTTCGATACATTGGTTTCGAAAGTAGGGGACACATACGGAATATCCATACCGCGTTTTTCAGTGCCAAATACCAGTTGAATGGCGTCTACAGGGCAAGCCTCCAAGCAGGCGCCATGGCCGATGCAGTGGGTAGCATCAGTCAACATCGCTTTGCCGTTGACGATACTTAAGGCTTTCTCAGGACATACTTTTACGCATGCACCTGAACCGCAACAAAGGCTCAGGTTAATGTATGGGTGCAAAGAGGCTGGTTCTGTTAGTCCAGCTTCTTTTGCTTCATTTAACCGTGCGCGGCCACGTCTATTGCGTTTGTTTTGACGAATAACGTAAACGGCCAGAATTATCAGGAGTGGTGCTAAATAGATGAGTAAGGTTATGGTCTGCATAGTGATATAAAATTATTGATCATGAGTTTATTAAGATCTGTATTAATGATCCTTTAGTAATGATGTTTTATATAATAATTGATAATTTACCTTACGTGTGAAAATTTCACACACCAACATTCATGAGACGCATTATAATTACGGCTTACAATTTAAAGTTTGGTTTCAGATGGCGAGTAAAAAGGAAGTAAATTTTCTGAGTAGGATTCGATATTATATTAATCAGGCCGTCATGCTGACGTCATTGATTGCCATAGTGTGGCTTGGCTTGAAAGTGGCTCATGGCAAATATTATAAGTCTGGTATAGGCTCAGGGAGTCTAGGGTATGATCATTTAGGCTACTACCTAGGTCTGGCAGGCGGCTTGATGATGTTGACCTTGTTACTTTATTCCTTTCGCAAGCATATTAAGTTTATGCAGAAACTGGGAAAACTCAAGCACTGGTTTCGTCTTCACATGATACTTGGGGTACTTGGCCCAACATTGATTTTGTTCCACACTACATTTAGAACCGGCTCTGTTAATGCTTCAGTAGCTCTTTATTGCATGTTGCTGGTAGCCGGAAGTGGCTTGGTTGGACGGTTCGTGTATACACGCATTCACAAGGGTTTATATGGTAGCCGGTCTAGCTTGAAGGAAGCGCGTGAAGTACTGGCTGGAAGTACCGGGGATGTAAAATCGCGCCTGCACTTTTTTCCTGAAGTGGAAAAGTGGATTGTAGCTTTTGAACATGAAGCATTAGAGGCTAAGCGAGGATTTTTTGCGGGTGTTTGGTATTTTTTAAGTTTTGATGTGCGTCGCATGCTTCTAGTTTGGCGTTGTAAACGTAATATCTATCAGGTACTGGGTGCCGATAGTATGCATGATGTTGCAAAGGAAGCTGTTAAATTAGTGAGTGAATATTTGGCGCAGATACAAGCAGTTGCTCAGTTCAAAAAGTTTGAACAGATATTTTCTGCATGGCATATTTTGCATATACCGCTGATGTATATGATGGTGGCTACAGCCATATTTCATGTTATTTGGGTACATATGTACTGATGGGGTTGTCATAAATGTTACGTTTTATTGGTGTTTTTATTCTAACGCTCTTGCTGTCATTTAGTGCAAGTGCCGATACGCTTGAATCCGTGATGATGCCGGGCAAGGTGATTCAAGGGCATCTTAAATGGGAAGATAGCTGCCAAAAATGCCATAAACGCTTCGATAAAGAAGGGCAGAACCAACTCTGTAAGGATTGCCATAAAGAGGTCAATAAAGACGTTTCGCAAAAAAAAGGATTTCATGGCAAGTTGAAAGAGTCTCGTGATTGCGCTGAATGCCACACTGAACATAAAGGACGTGCGGCACAAATAGCGCCAATTAATGAAAAAACGTTCAAGCATGCACAAACTGATTTTGATCTGAAAGGCGCACATGCTGATGCCAAAACAGAGTGTAAAGATTGCCATAAGCCCAAAATTAAATATCGAGATACCCCTGATACTTGTAATGCCTGCCATAAAAAAGATGATAAGCACGAAGGTACACTAGGCGTTAATTGCGAGAACTGTCACTCAGAAAAAAACTGGAAAGACACCAAGGATACGTTTGATCACAACAAATCCAAGTTCGCGCTTGAAGGCAAGCACGTTGATGTGAAATGCACGGATTGTCACTTGAGCAAAAGATACAGAGAAGCGGCTAAAGACTGTTTCTCATGTCATAAAAAAGATGATAAGCATAAGGGTATCTTCGGTCAAAAATGTGCAAATTGTCACACGGCTAAAGATTGGAAAGACACAACTTTTGAACATGGTAAAGATACCAAGTATGCCTTGCGTGGCAAGCATCAGTCAGCTAAATGTGAGAGTTGCCATAAGCCATCTGCTTCTACATTGAAACTTCCGACCAGCTGTGTTTCTTGTCACAAAAGTGATGATAAACATGATGGTAGCTTGGGTGACCGTTGCGAAAAATGTCACGTTGAGAGAGGTTGGTCTAGTACGCCAGGCTTTAACCATGATGACACAAAGTTTCCGTTGCGCGATAAGCATAAAGCTGCCAAATGTCAAACCTGTCACAAAAATGGCACGACAACTAAAGAAAAATTACCGTTGTTGTGTAATGAATGTCACAAGACTGATGATAAGCACAAGGGAAACTTTGGCGTTAAGTGTGAAAGCTGCCATACCGAGAAAGACTGGAAGAGCCCCAGTAAGTTTGACCATGATCGTGACACCAAGTATGTGTTACGTGACAAACACAAAGCCGCAAAGTGTGATACTTGCCATACAGGCAAACTGTATGGACAAAACCTGAAGACTGATTGCTACTCATGTCACAAAAAAGATGATGATAATAAAGGCCATAAAGGTCGATATGATCAGAAGTGCGATAGTTGTCATGTTGAGAAAGCATGGAAGTCACTCATTTTTAATCATGACCGAGATACGAAATATCGTTTGCTCGATAAACATATCATGGTTAAGTGCGATTCATGCCACAAGGCTAATCTCTATAAAGATAAGGTGAAAAGTACTTGTATTACTTGCCATAAGCAGGATGATAAACACAAAGGTCAAGAGGGTGATAAGTGTGAAGATTGCCATAATGCTAAATCTTGGAAAGATGCTAAGTTTGACCATGCAAAGTCTAAGTTTCCTTTATTGGGTAAGCACTACAAAGTTGAATGCAAAAAGTGCCATCTAGAGCCGACATTCAAAGACGCAAAATCAGAATGTGTCAGTTGCCATGTCAAAGAGGATGTGCATAAGCTGAGACTCGGTACGCAATGTGAAACCTGCCATAATGCACGTGACTGGAAAATATGGGATTTTGATCATGACCGCAAAACCAAGTTCAAGCTGGATGGTGGGCATAAAGGGATTGATTGTTATGAGTGCCATAGAACTCCGTCAAAAGGTAAAAAGCTTGCTACGCCAGCAACCTGTGGTGATTGCCACTCATCTGACGATATTCATGATGGTGGTTTTGGGCGGCAATGTGAACGTTGCCATGTTTCCTCGAAATGGTCAGAGTTAAAAACTGGGGCAGGGTTTTCTCGATAGGCTTGATTTACCTTATCTCACTTAATATAGGTGAGATAAGGTGGTGCGGATGGATTGAATGCACCGTTTGAGCATGGCTCATGCGATAAAGATCTAACGTTGCTATTTGTATTGTGCAAATAGCTTTCGCTTATTCCTTCGACAATGTAAAATTCGCACTATTCGAACAATCAATATAGTCAAGAATAAATCGAGGCGTAGCATGAAAGGCATCATCCTAGCTGGGGGTTCCGGCACCAGACTTTACCCTGTGACACAAGTTGTCTCTAAGCAATTACTCCCAATTTACGATAAGCCGATGATTTATTATCCGCTGTCTACACTCATGCTGGCAGGCATACGTGAAGTACTGATTATTTCTACTCCTCAAGACACGCCACGCTTCCAGCAGTTACTAGGTGATGGAAGTCAATGGGGCATGGAACTAACCTATATTGTGCAGCCATCTCCAGATGGCTTAGCACAAGCATTTATCCTCGGCAAAGATTTTATCGGTGACGATAGCTGTGCTTTGGTACTGGGTGATAATATTTTTTATGGTCATGAGCTTGCGCATATGGCAAAAGCTGCAGCACAAAAGCAGCAAGGCGCTACCGTGTTTGCTTATCCAGTAAATGATCCAGAGCGTTATGGCGTTGTTGAGTTTGATGATGCAGGTAAAGCTATTAGCTTGGAAGAAAAGCCTGAGACTCCTAAATCAAATTACGCGGTCACCGGTCTTTATTTCTATGATAATCGCGTGGTGGATATTGCCGCTAAGCTCAAACCATCACCTCGTGGTGAACTGGAAATCACTGATGTCAATCGCATTTATCTTGAATCAGGCAATCTCAGTGTTAAGGTCATGGGTCGAGGCATGGCTTGGTTAGATACCGGCACGCATGAATCTCTGCTTGAAGCTTCTCTCTTCATCCAAACCATAGAGAAGCGCCAAGGATTGAAAATTGCATGTCCAGAAGAAATCGCTTATCGCATGGGCTTTATTGGTAAGCAGGAACTTGAAGCGCTTGCTAACATCTATCAAAAAAATGGCTATGGCCAGTACCTCAAACGCGTACTTACAGAAAGAATTTTTTAATGCAGGCAATCAAAACTGCCATTCCAGACGTTATTATCTTTGAGCCAAAAGTGTTTGGCGACGACAGGGGCTTTTTTTATGAGAGCTTTAATCAAAAGGTATTTGAAGAAGCCACTGGCTTAAGTTTTAATTTCGTTCAGGATAATCATTCAAAATCTGCTAAAAATGTAATGCGAGGATTGCATTATCAAATTCAACAGCCGCAAGGTAAATTGGTCCGAGTAACCTCTGGCGAAGTGTTTGATGTTGCTGTTGATATCAGAAAATCCTCGCCCACTTTTGGCCAATATATAGGCGTGCATCTCAGCGCAGAAAATAAGCGCCAGATATGGGTGCCACCAGGTTTTGCCCATGGTTTTGTTGTGTTGTCTGAAACTGCTGAGTTTTTATATAAAACCACCGCGCTATATGCCCCGCAATTTGAGCGCTGTATCCGTTGGGATGATCCAAGTATCGCAATTGCGTGGCCAATAGAAGGAGCGCCACTTTTATCCGCTAAAGACCAACAGGGCGCAAGTCTTAAAGAAGCAGAGCTGTTTGCATAGTGGCTAAATTCCAAAATATATTGCTCACTGGCATCAATGGCCAAGTTGGCTACGAGCTGCAGTTTGGCCTTGCATCACTAGGTAAAGTGCATGCGCTGGACCGTAGCCAGCTAGATTTATCAAATCCGGACAATATCAGGCAATTAGTGCAATCGATCAAGCCTGATTTAATTGTCAATCCAGCTGCCTATACTGCAGTTGATAAAGCCGAAGTAGAGCCTGATCTGGCCAATGCAATCAATGCTATTGCACCACAAATACTGGCGGAAGAAGCCGCAAAGCTTGGCGCTGCCATAGTGTATTATTCGACAGACTATGTTTATGATGGTGCCAAGACTGCGCCATATGTGGAAACTGATGCTACTAACCCACTCAGTGTTTACGGAAAAACCAAGCTCGCGGGTGAAGAGGCGATTCGAGCGACCTCTGTGCCACACCTTATTTTACGCACCAGTTGGGTGTATGGCTCTCGTGGTAAAAACTTCATGAACACTATTCTTCGCTTAGCATCAGAGCGTGAAAGTTTACGTATTGTTGGCGATCAATTTGGTGCGCCTACAAGTAGCCGTGCAATTGCAGAGGCCACTGTAAGCGCTTTAGCAAACTGGAGTGAAAACAAATCTGGGACATACCATTTAACTTGTGCTGGTGTGACCTCATGGCATGGCTTTGCGAAGGCAATTATTGAGGAATACGAATTGCTAAGTGAGTCACGTCATTGGCCAGCCCTTAAAGCGTCAGTAGAAAATATTCTCGCGATTACCACTGCCGATTACCCAACTCCAGCGGCGCGTCCAGTAAACTCCAAGCTTAACTCCGATAAGCTAAGTAGTACTTTTGGCTTGGTTCTACCTGAATGGCATGTTGCCTTAGAGCAAGTGATGGCGGAGCGCCGTTAATACATAATATCGCATGGTTTTATGTAATTTAGCGGCTTGGTGATTGGCATGGCGAGAAATGTCACACTTAATATAGATGAATAGTAAACCCGAACTGCAAGTGGTGATTTTTGTGAAATAGTGTCGTTTGCGTTAAACGTCAATCATAAAATTAAGTTAATAAAAAAGCCCTATCAGTTTCCTGATAGGGCTTTTGTTTCCACACCGACATAAGCCCTCAATAAATCATACTTTTTCAGAGAGATTTGGACATGCGTGCTTTTTAAATTTTGGCGCTTACTTCAATCTTTGACTCAATTTACTCAATCACACCTGCAGCCGTAATATTCATTCCGCCATCTACATAAGTGATTTCACCGGTAATGCCAGATGCTAAATCACTGCATAAAAATGCGGCAGCATTGCCTACTTCTTCAATGGTTACATTGCGGCGTAAAGCGGCATGTTTTTCATTGAAGCCGATCATTTTGTCGAAGTCCGCAATGCCTGAGGCGGCCAGTGTTTTAATTGGACCGGCAGAGACAGCATTAACGCGTATGCCTTTAGGGCCTAAACTTTGTGCCATATAGCGCACGTTGGCTTCAAGGCTGGCTTTGGCTAAACCCATCACGTTGTAGTTAGGCATAGTGCGCTCTGCACCCAAATAACTTAATGTGAGCAAGCTGCCGTTTCTGCCTAGCATCATCGGTAAAGCGGCTTTTGCCAGTGCAGCAAAGCTGTAAGAGCTAATGTCGTGCGCGATACGGAAGTTTTCACGGGTCACTTTTTCAAGATAATCTCCATCAAGCGCATCTTTTGGCACAAAAGCAACTGAATGCACGATTGAATCAATGCCATCCCAGTGTTTAGCAATGGCTGGAAATAAGGCGTCAATTAAACTATCTTCGGCTACGTCGCAATGAAATACCAGTTTTGAATCAAAATCAGCCGCTAATTTTGCTACGCGGTCTTGGTGTTTTTCCATCTGATATGTGAATGCGAGCTCTGCACCTTCACGCTTCATGGCTGCGGCAATGCCGTAAGCGATTGAACGATTGCTTAATAAACCAGCGATTAATATTTTTTTACCTGCTAAAAATCCCATGACATTATTCCTATTTATCTTTTAATCTTAAATATAAGTACTAAAGTATGCGTCTAATGTTGACTACTTCTTGGGTTGTACGCATCGCGCAACCCATCACCAAGCAGATTATACCCTAACACGGTAATCAGTATGGCAAGCCCCGGAAAGAGTGATAGCCACCATGCAAACTGAATATATTCTTTACCATCAGTTAAAATGTTGCCCCATGAAGCTTGTGGTGCTTGCACGCCTAGACCCAAAAAGCTTAAACCAGATTCCACTAGTACTGCACTGGCAATGCCTAATATTGAGCTGACAATGATGGGCGTTAAGCTATTGGGTAACAAATGCGTGAAAATGAGCCGTGCGTCTTTAGCGCCTAATGCTTGCGCGGCTAATACAAATTCTCGATTACGTAAGCTTAAAAACTCTGCGCGAACTAATCTTGTTACGCCCATCCACGACGTTAAGCCAATGACGATCATAATATTCCAGATAGAGGGCGTTAAGAATGCAATGACGGCTAAAATCAAAAAGAAGGTGGGAATAGAAAGCATCACATCCACAATACGCATGATGACAGTATCTACCCAGCCCCGATAGAAGCCTGCAATCGCACCTAGAATGATGCCGATGATAGTTGCAATGCCAACGGCTACAAACCCCACCATTAACGATATGCGAGCACCGTAGAGCATGCGGGAAAACACATCACGGCCTAGTCCGTCAGTGCCCATTAAGTGGCCTGCGCCAGGTGAAAGCAAAATAGCTTTTACATTGATGGCATCAGGGTCATAAGGTGCAATAAGTGGTGCGATTAAAGCCAGCAGCAATACGCCGGCAATAATAGTGAAGCCAATCAATGTAAGTGGCTTGAGTAATAGCTTTTTCATTGCATCACTCCGCGCCTTACACGTGGGTCTGCCCAGGCATATGCAACGTCTGCCAATAGATTACCTATTAATGTGAGTGCCGAACCAATAGTAAGAATGCCCATGATTACTGGAAAGTCACGCATTAAAACAGCGTCGTAGAATAATTTACCCATACCGGGAATCGCAAAAATACTTTCAGCGATCACGGAGCCGCCAATCAAACCTGGAATACTTAGGCCGAAAATAGTAATCAGGGGAAGTAAGGCATTGCGTAAGGCGTGACCATAAATGACACGATTTTCGTTTAAACCCTTTGAGCGCGCCGTGGTGATGTAATCCTGATGAAGCACTTCTAGCATGCCGTTACGGACAAATAGAGAGATACCAGCAAGGCCAGTTAACCCAGAAATAAACACGGGCAATACTAAGTGCTTAAGTGTATCTATTGTTCGAGAAAACCAAGGCATATTTTCGTGCCCCATGTTTTCCAGCCCTGAAATCGGTAGCCAAGCGTGTTGCACACCTGTCCAATACATTAGCATTAGTGCGAGCCAGAAGCCTGGAATTGCAAAGCCGATAAACACAAATAGGGTAATGCCTCGATCAGCTAATTGGTTTTGTTTAAGCGCTGAAATTACGCCTAACGGCAGCGCTACGCCTATGATTAATATTAGGCTCAGTACATTGATGAGTAGGGTGATTGGTAATGCTTCCTGAATCATACCCAAGCTAATGTTGCCATCTTTATCTTTGGTTTGCCAAAATACAGGGCGCTGGTGTGACGCGAAAGACGTGCCGAAATCTAACGTTGCCATACGCTTTACCCATAAACCGTATTGCACAATTACCGGTTTATCCAGGCTGTATAGTTCGCGTAATTTTTGTCGTGATTCTTCACTGGCTTTTGGGTTAAAGCTGGCTTCGCTAGTCGTGATGTCGCCAGGAGCCAGATGCATGATGAAAAAAGAAATCAGGCTGATACCAATTAATAATGGAACCATCCAAAAAACTCGTTTTAGTAGGTATCTAAGCATGATGTTGTAGGTGCATAAAATAATAGCGCATGGCTTAATGTTCGCTCATTTCATTTCTGGCATATGCGCTTGGAATGTTCCATTCATAAGTGTTATAACCGATGCCAGCTGGTGGTGCAGGGTTGCTAATACCTTTAATACGCTTATGAATGGCTGATAAGCCATAGCCCGCAGATAGAAATACGACAGGGCTATCTTCTAGTAATATTTTTGAAAACTCATGGTAGATTTTCATGCGTTTCTCTGGGTCAAGTTCTAGCCTGCCTGCTTCTAGTAATTTATCGACACGCGGATTATTGTAGCTGATGAAATTAAACTGTCCAGGCGCTTGCTGGCTGGAATGCCAGATGCTGTACTGATCTGGATCTAGTGATAAACTCCAACCTAATACTACGACATCAAATTCTTTTGGTTTAATAAATCGGCCTAGAAAGCTCGCCCACTCTAATACGCGAATGTTTGCACTGATGCCTACGTCTTTCAGGCGGCGTTGTATCAAAACGGCAGTCATTTCACGTTCTTTATTTTGATTGGTGAGAATCTCAAAGCTGAATGGCTTACCATCTTTATCTACAATGCCATCACCATTGTGGTCTTCATAACCAGCTTCTTTCAACAATGCTTTTGCTTTGTTGGGGTCGTAAGGATAGGGTTTTAGCGTTGGATTGCTCCAGCGTGTGCCAGGTTTATAGGGTGATGCAACCGGTTCGCCAAGGCCTAATAACACGCCATCAATGATTTCTTGCTTGTTGATCGCATAGTTGATGGCTTGTCTGACGCGAATGTCATCAAACGGTTTTCGTTTAAGGTTAAAGCCTAAATAAGTGTAGCTGTTACCTAGCTCTCTGTAGAGTGCTATTTTTTTATTTAGCTCGGGTCTAGCGGGAAAAATTCTAGCGTATTGAATAGGGTTAAGGCTCATGGAATCAATGTTATCTGCACTAAGCTCCAAAAATTGCGCAGCTTTATCGGGGATGATGCGTGACAGTAAGTTGTCAATTTTAGCTTGGCCTTGCGTGGCATTGACGTTACGCGTGAGTTTTAGATACTGACCATTTTTCCAGCTGTCCAGTTTGTAGTAGTGGCTACCTACTGGGTGGCGCGCAAATGCCGTAGTATTAATATCCTGGTCTTTAAGTAAATGCTTAGGCAAAATATGCAAACCAGCCCAAGTGTCTAGTGCTGGTGCATAAGGCGCAGCATAAGTTACGCGAAATGTATTGGCATCAGGCGTTTCAGCTTTTGTGACCAGTTTAAAGTCTGAGCCGTACGGTGTACGTGTTTTCTCGTCAGTGACTTTTTGCCAAGTAAATAACACGTCGTCACTGGTCAATGGTTGATTGTCAGCCCATTTCAGGTTAGGTTTTAGATGGAACGTGATGGTCTTCTGATCGGTAGATACATCCCAGGATTGGGCTAATTCCCCTGTTAAGTCTAGGTTTTTATCGTATTTGAGCAGGCTATTGAAAATATTGCCAGCAATCGCAGATGCAGCAGATTCACCGGCAATCATTGCGATTAAACCGCTTGGCTCACCAGTCATTGCATCAATGAGTGTACCGCCACTGCTTGCAGGATAAGTTTTGGTATAATCGAGTTGCTTGTTAGCTTGATTGCTGGAAGACGAGTCCCCGCAGGCTGGCATCAATAGAGAAATAAATGCGATAAACGCAAATTTTTTTAAGCCATATTGATGTTGTTTACTTAACATTATTTAATTCGATTAATACTCATTTATGATGCTTATGTTTTACTGAAGCTGTTTTAGTGTGGGATTTACCCTTGATGCGACTTGATTTGATGTGTGAGCCTAACGTTTTTCCATGCCCGCTTTTGCCAGTACGCGTTTCTCTGGCTTCATGTTTAGAAGCCTTTGTATCATCAGCCGCTGTGGAAATAGTTAACAGTTGGCCGGCTTTTACCCGATTACTCTTTAACGAACTTGAAGCCATAATTTGTTTAACACTCACGCCATAATGTTTGGCTATAGATTGCATATTCTCGCCTTTTTTAACTTGATGTGTGACGCTATGCTGTTTAGCAGGTTCAGCTTCCGCTTTATTATTTTCAGCACCTGATAAGTCTATATTGTCAGAGTCTTGCTTAACGGTAAAGTTATTGTTTGGTTCACTTGGCGAAGCTGCATCTACAGTAGCTATCGTTGATTTCGTAGCATTAAAATCAGCAGCATTGCCATTAGGCACCAAAATGGTGGCAGAGTTTTTGATTTTATTTTGAGTAGGTAAGTTGTTTACATTACGTAACTGTGCCAATTGAATGCCAAATTTGGATGCAATGCTTTGCAAGCGTTCACCACGCTTTGCAAAGTAAGTCTGCCAACTCACCAGCGGCTTATCATAAGTCGCCAAGTTGCTCCTGAAGGTTTGTGCCGATAATATCGGAAGCAGTAACTCGTGTTTATCTCCGCTACTGGTAATTACTGGCCGGTTGTAACTAGGATTAAGCGCAAGAAATTCGTCATCACTGATTTCGGCAAGTTTGGCTGCTAAATGCGCATCTATTTGAGCGGGAGCAGAAACTTTAGCGAAATACGGCGTGTTGGCAATTGTTTGGATTTTTAGTCCGTAATCACCAGGGTTAGTCATCAAGTTTTTAATGGCCTGTAATTTTGGGACATAATTTTTCGTTTCAGGCGGTAAGTTCAAACTTTCGTAATCTGTTGGTAAGCCCAACTTTTTGTTGCGCTCAATGGCGCGTCCAACAGTACCTTCGCCCGCATTGTAGGCTGCCAGTGCTAGATCCCAAGCTCCGAACATAGTATGTAACTTTTGCAAATAGGTAAGAGCAGCATCAGTCGCAAAGGTAACATTACGTCTGTTGTCGACCCACCAGTTTTGTTTTAGCCCAAAATTTTTGCCGGTAGATGGAATGAATTGCCAGATGCCAGAGGCGCGTCCGCTTGAGTAAGCCTGCGGATTGTATGCACTTTCTATCATGGGTAACAGTGCGATTTCAGTCGGCATGCCGCGTTTCTCAACTTCTTCCACAATATGGAATAGGTATTTCTGGCTGCGTTCTACCATGCGCCTTATATAATCTGGGCGTGATCTGTACCATTCCTCGTGGTTCGCAACGAGAGGCGAAGTTGAGTCTGGCATTCCGTAACCATCTTTAATTCGTTGCCATAAATCATCACTACCAATTTGGATGACATCTTGCTGATCACTTGAGTCGTTATGCAGTTGAGTATCAAATGAATCTGGTAGGCGGTTTCGACCTGGTTTGCTGGCACCTGAGTTTTCATTCGTTAAATCTCTGCTACCCAAATCCCTAGGCGCAGGTTTAAATGTATCGTCTGTATAAATGGTGATTTCTACTCCAGCAACGTTAGACTCTGCATAGGCTAAACTATTTGTTAGCGTGGCAATTACAACAATTCCAGGCAAAAGAATGCTTGAAAGTAAGTTTAAAGAAATGTCTGAAATGTTGCGTATGAGGTGACGGTCGCGTAAGGGTGGTAAGTGAAGCATGAAAACGCTCAGAGTCAAAATGTTGCGACATAATAACGAAAAAAAGTGTTTAAAGTCAAGACAAATATAATTAAAAATAACCTTAAAAATATGCTCTATGTTAATGATTAATAATGATTTCTTAACTCCCTTATAGCGCTAAAAACTTCCAAATCACTGGCGTTTGTAAGCTGCATGGTTGATTGAATTTCTTGGCTATTGCTGCGTAAAAAAGGGTTGGTAGCAAGTTCTAAACCAATGGATGAGGGTAAGCTTGGTTGTAGTAAATTTCGTAATCTAAGGGTTTCTTGAAGGCGCTTAATTAGCACTGGATTATGAGGTTCTATCGTTAATGCAAAGTTGATGTTGTGCAAGGTGTACTCGTGCGTGCAATACACTTTTGTGCTTGGTGGTAGCGCAGCTAGTTTATGTAAAGAAGAAAGCATTTGCGAGGCTGTTCCTTCAAATAATCTGCCGCAACCGGCACCAAATAACGTGTCGCCACAAAACAGTAGCTTAGCTAGACTATTCTTCTCGTTGAGTTGTTCGGGCTCATGATCAACATAGTAAGCAATATGACCAAGGGTGTGTCCAGGAACATCGATTACCGCTAATTTAATATCAAAGTCAGCTAATTCAATGACGTCCGGCTCGCTTACTGACTTGTGTTTAAATGTGTAATGCTCAAGTTTCGGTGCGTATACTGTTACGTCAGAAAATGCTTCAAGCAGGGTTGAAACGCCATCAATATGATCGCTGTGATGGTGCGTGATTAATATGGTTTTAAGGGTTAGATCTAAACGCTTCAGGCTTTCAAGTACAGGCTCTGCATCTCCAGGATCCACCACAATAGCATGGCGACCATTGTGGATTAGCCATATATAATTATCCTTGAATGCCGGAATAGGTATAATTTGTAATGAATGTTGCATACCGACTATGATTTGTTCTAGCGCTATAATTGTCAACAGGATTATTTTTGAATGATGAGGCAACTGTAAATTTAGACTGCATTATGAATACATCATCTAACTTTAATCAAGAACGCTCAAGTCAGGTAGACCTACATCAGGCATGGTTTAATTCAACTGCGGGTCAGTATTTGCAAGCAAAAGAGCAGGCTTTGTACGATCAAGCCGTCTTTGATTTATTTGGATTTAATGCTGTTCAAATGGGCTGTATGCAAATGGACTTATTGCGTAATTCACGCATTCCAAATCGTTATAAAGCATCTGAATTCTCAGAAATACCTTTTAAAAGCCATTTGAGTTGCTGTGATGATTTTTTGCCTTTTGCTGAAATGAGCTTAGATCTTTTGCTATTGCCGCACCGCTTAGAGTTCAGCGAGCGCCCGCATCAAACCTTGCGTGAAGCTGCAAGGGTCATGATGCCAGAGGGGCACCTCTTGATTTCAGGGTTTAATCCTTTGAGTGCTTGGGGCGCTAAGACTAGATTAAATAATCTTCTGTCAAAAAATCAAGCATATCCTTGGTCAGGAAAATTTATTGGTTTGGCTCGGTTGAAGGATTGGCTTGCATTGATGGGTTTTGAGATTGTTTCAGTTGAAATGTGCTGTCATGTGCCGCCATTCGATCAAGCGACTTGGCATAAACACACCGCTTTTATGGATTGGTTAGGTGAACGTTGCTGTACAAGACTTGCTGGGGTGTATTTTATTGTTGCAAAAAAACGTGTGGCAGGCATGACGCTCATTAAACCCATTTGGAAAATGATACCCATCACATCTCCTCTGATAGTAAGGCCAACGCAGTCAAACCCAACGCAAAAGAAATAAAGTTTTGGTCATTATTAATCAAAGTTGATTAAAATGCTGGTATTGCACTTTAAGAAATGACAAGAAACTTTAAGAAATGACAAAAAATAATATGAGTAATAATACTGAAGTTGAAATCTATGCTGATGGCGCTTGTAAAGGCAACCCGGGACCAGGTGGGTGGGGCGCTTGGATTAGTTACGGTGGTCATGAAAAAGAACTATCAGGTGGTGAGATATTGACCACCAATAATCGCATGGAGCTCACTGCGGTGATTCGTGCGCTAGAGGCGCTGAATCGAACATGCCATGCCAAAGTGTTTACTGATTCTGTGTATGTGCAAAAAGGTATCACTGAGTGGATTATTGGCTGGAAAGCCCGTAATTGGCGCACTGCAGATAAGAAACCCGTCAAAAATGATGACTTATGGCGTATTTTAGATGTGTTAGCTCAGCAACACACAGTGCAATGGATTTGGGTGAAAGGGCATGCGGGCAATATCGGTAACGAGCGCGCAGATATGCTGGCTAATCAGGGTGTAGATCAAGTGTTACAAGGAAATGGTAAATAATGCGTCAAATATTTTTAGATACCGAAACAACGGGTTTGTATCATGCCCAAGGCCATCGCGTGATTGAAATTGCTGCAGTGGAGGTAGTGAATCGTCGATTGACCAAACAGCATTTTCATTACTACTTGAATCCTGATCGTGAAATTGACCAAGGTGCGCAAGAAGTGCATGGTATTTCACTTGAGTTTTTGCAAGATAAGCCACACTTCGCTGACATTTCAAATGAGCTGATTGCATTTATTGCCGATGCTGAACTGATTATGCATAACGCCCCGTTCGACGTGGGTTTTTTGAATTGCGAATTTGGTTTAATCGAACAAAAGCCTGTTGAAAGCATTGCTGCAAAAATTACTGACACGCTTAAGATTGCAAAAGAAATGCGCCCAGGACAGCGCAATAGCTTAGATGCGCTGTGTCGGCATTTTGGTATAGATAACTCAAGACGTACCTTGCATGGCGCCTTATTAGATGCGGAATTATTAGCCGATGTTTACATGGCGATGACACGTGGCCAGAATAGTCTGATGATGGAGCTGGAAAAACCAAATAAGAGGAATAATGAGGCCGCAGCTCAGAGTACGCTGCCTTTATTCATCAAGCTTGCAAATGAGGCTGAGATTTCTGCGCATGAAAATTACTTGGCATCACTAGCGAAGTCTGGCGATTGTTTATGGAACACGCTTGAATTAACAGCTGCTCAAAACAACGACTCAAAACAATTAGAAAGTTAATATCATGAACAAAACGATTATTGTTACTGGTGGCGCAGGATTTATTGGCGCTAATTTTGTACTCGCTTGGGTTAAGCAGGGCTTAGGCACTGTTATTAATTTAGATAAACTTACCTACGCAGGTAATTTAGAAAACCTTATCGAGATTCAACATAACCCACACCATATTTTTGTGCACGGCGATATTGGAGACCAAGCTTTAGTTGCTAAGTTATTAGCCGAGCATCAGCCATGTGCGATTGTAAATTTTGCTGCAGAAAGTCATGTGGATCGCTCTATTCACGGTCCTGAGGATTTTATTCAAACCAATGTGGTGGGTACGTTTCATTTGCTAGAGGCTGTGCGTGCTTATTGGGGTAATCTAAACGAGGAACATCGTCGGAATTTCCGTTTTTTACATGTTTCAACTGATGAAGTGTATGGCTCACTTGCTAAAGATGATGCCGCATTTACCGAAAACAATACTTATGCACCAAATAGCCCATATTCAGCGTCCAAAGCCGCTTCAGACCACTTGGTGCGTGCCTATCATCACACTTACGGCTTACCTACGCTCACTACCAATTGCTCTAACAATTATGGTCCGCATCATTTTCCTGAAAAGTTAATACCGCTGGTGATTCATAATGCGCTTGCAGGCAAGTCGCTACCAATTTACGGCACTGGCCAGCAGATTCGTGACTGGCTCTACGTAGAGGATCATTGTGCAGCAATTAGGCGCGTGTTGGATGTTGGCAAGGTGGGTGAGGTGTACAACGTAGGCGGCTGGAATGAAAAACCGAATATCGAAGTGGTTAAGACGCTTTGCAGAATGCTGGACGCTAAAAAGCCGCGTGCTGATGGCAAGTCTTATATGGATCAAATCACTTTTGTTGAGGATAGGCTAGGGCACGATCAACGGTATGCGATTGATGCGACTAAAATTGCACGTGAACTGGACTGGAAGCCAATGGAGACGTTTGATTCTGGCATTGAAAAAACCGTCAATTGGTATCTGGAAAATCAAGATTGGGTGACTAATATTACTAGTGGTGATTACCGACATTGGGTACAAAAGCACTATGAAGATCGTGGTGAAGAGCTGGCCTGATAAAAACTATGTTGCTGAGATATGCTGAATTTGGCTAGACCAAGTTGAATATTAAAGTTTAATATTCAACTTAGTGCATCAGCCCAGTTATTGGGCGTTTCATATAAACGTACTTTTTCTAGCTTTAAGTGGTTTCCGTAAGTGCCATGATATTTGCTTTTAAGTATCTTAAACGCTTCGCTAGCCATATTCTCTGCGGTGGGTACTGTTGGGAATATCACCGTTTTGTGGTTTGGAAGCGAGTTCAGAAAATTGAGTACTTCTGTGTCGTGCTGATACACTAGAAAAGCATGGTCCCACACATCCACAACCGCTGATTTGGCGATAGATTTTACATCTGAAAAGTCCATAACCATGCCGTTTTCTGACGTATCTTCACGCGTAATAATGTCGCCAGAAAGTGTAATTTCCATTGCATAGCGGTGCCCATGCAAATTTTTACATTGACTTTTATGGCTGGGGATACGATGCCCTGCATCAAATTCAAGGCGAGTGGTAATGTGCATGAGGGTCACTTAAATTTTAAAGTAAGTAATATTATACGCTGACCGCTTCTGCTTTCTAGCAGAAGCCTCATCCAATATCGAGTTAGTGTGATATTTCAGTACGTAACATCTTATAGATAGCTAATCTTTCAGGTGTTATTTTATTGGCTGTTACAGCATCTTTAATGGCACAATCCGGCTCTTGTAAATGCTTGCAATTATTAAATCTACATTTACCTAAAAACGGTCTGAATTCGATGAAAGCATGCTCAAGTTCATCTGTACTGAGATGATGCAATCCAAACTCTTGTAGGCCTGGAGAGTCTATCAGTTGACTATGCTCATCCAAGTGATACAAGTGCGCAGCGGTGGTGGTGTGTTTGCCGCTGTCTAAGACATGGCTCACTTCTCTTGTGCGTACATCTTCGTGTGGTAGTAGTGCGTTGATGATGGTCGATTTTCCCATGCCAGATTGCCCTACTAAAATGCTTGCCTCGCCTTGTAAATAGGGCCTGAGAGAAGAAATATCTTCTTTTGCAGAAAGTGCCAGCACTTGGTATCCAAGTCCAGTATAAAGGGCTAACTTTTGCTTAGCATCATCGTTATCAGCCAAGTCACATTTATTTAGCACGATTAAAGCTTTAATGTTTGCTGCCTCCGCTGCGATCAAACAGCGGTTAAGTAAAGCCTCGTAAAAGCTTGGTTGAGTCGCTAATACAATGATAATCTGCGTAACGTTAGAAGCTAACATCTTGCTTTTGAAAGCGTTGCTACGATATAGCAAGGTTTTGCGTGGTAGTGTGGTTTCCACTACACCTTCATGTTTGTCTGTCAGTTGTATCGTTACCACATCACCACAGGCTAGATCTGTTTTTTTGCCACGCGTGACGCAGCTGATGCGCTTTTTCCCATCGGTTAATTCAACTTGAAATCGTTTGCCGTAAGCCGCAACGATGGTGCCTTGCAAGGGTGTCTTATCTTGCGAGCTAGATGAGTCGTTAATGTGCAAAATATCCAATTATTCGGTAAATTTATAGTAAGTTTTATTGAGGTAACTAGCGACATTAAGCTCTTCATCTTCAAACCATTTTAAGCCTAACATGGTGTTGCAGTTGCGTACTTGGGCCACCAAACCTTTTGAGGTTTTAACCTTGCGGTATTCACGCGTGTAAATTGACGAGCCATCTCCGCCAAAGTTCTGAGCATGGCAACTAATACAATTCTTGTCCACCAGTGATTTGCCTGCTAATGCATCTGCGTCTTTGAATGGGCCGGCATAACTGTTACCAGAGATGAGTAGTAAGCAGACTATAAATAGTGATTTCATATGCATGGCCTTTAGCAAATAATTACTAATTAGTATACGCCGCTAATTTAGAGATTCTAATGCTTGCGGGTGGATGTGAGTCATAAAAAGCGGAATGTAACGGGTCTGGCGTTAGCGTTGAAGCATTGTCGCGATACAGCTTCACTAGTGCCTCAACCAAGTCTTTTGCATTTGCATGCTTGGCGGCATAGCCGTCTGCTTCAAATTCATTTTTTCGTGAATAACTTGCCATCATAGGGCGTAGCAAAAATAAAAATACTGGTGATGCTAATAAGAATAATATCAAAGCCATATAATTGCTTGCTTGAGTAACGCCTAAGCCGATATAAAACCAGGGTTGATTCATTAACCAACCCAATAAGGCCAGGCCTAAAAAACTTACAAAAAACATGAGTGCAATCCGCTTTATCACATGGTGATGTTTGAAATGACCAAGTTCGTGTGCCAACACAGCTTCTATTTCGTCAGCGTTTAGTCTTTCAAGCAGGGTGTCAAAAAATACTACACGTTTTGATCCACCAAAGCCTGTAAAGTAAGCATTGCCGTGGCTACTGCGTGAAGAGCCATCCATCACAAAAAGACCTTGTGATTTAAAACCACACTTTGTAAGTAATGCTTCAATTCGTTGTTTTAGACTTTCATCGGTGAGTGGTACAAATTTGTTGAATAATGGTGCAATAAATGTGGGGTAAACCGCCAACATAACGAGATTAAATACACTCCAAACTAGCCATAAATATAGCCACCAGTATTGCCCCGCGCCCTGCATGAGCCATAATGCAGCAAACAAAATTGGGGCGCCTAAGGCAATGCCAACTAAACTATGTTTAACAAGGTCACTAAAAAACATGGCTGGTGTCATTTTGTTGAAACCAAATTGCTCATCTACCACAAAAGTTTTGTAATACTCAAAAGGTAAGTCAATAAAACTACTGACTAACATCGTGCTACAAATCACAAGGGCGCCACGAATAATTTCCTGAGTCGGCAATAAATTGCGCCAAATATCATCGATGAACTGCAATCCGCCACCTAGCGTTAATGCAATAAGCAGTAACGCTTGAGCAATGGCCTCAATAATAACTAATTTTGTTTTAGCTGATGAGTAATCAGCCGCTTTTTGATGCGCATCTAAGGCAATACTGTCTTTAAATGCTACAGGTACTTGATTGCGGTGTGTTTGCACATGTGCAATGTGTCTACGTCCAAGCCATATACGAATCAAAGTAGTGCTTACAAGTAATGTAATAAAAGTAATCGTTAAGATAAAACTGGCTGCAAAAGGCATAATTTATTTAGTTCGGTTAATATGTGTACATTGTGAAGCATTTCATTGGTGTTAGTTCATCAAGTTTGCTT
>Ga0209913_1000483_pt1 | contig 33134 bp, 31 predicted proteins | sample PersoiDNA2013203_FD_185805 | JGI IMG/M metagenome (GOLD analysis project Ga0209913, IMG submission 185805) | Permafrost soil microbial communities from the Arctic, to analyse light accelerated degradation of dissolved organic matter (DOM) -... | ecosystem: Environmental > Terrestrial > Soil >... | reverse complement strand
TCGAACGACGCGGCGAGCGGTTGGGGCATGGGGTGTGGGATTTGAAGTTTGAGAAGCTGGCTTAACCCGCGCTCGGCTTGGAATGCAGTAAAAAATGTGGGAGGGGGCTTGCCCCCGATAGCAGAGTGTCAGTCAACCACTCTATGACTGACCCACCGCTATCGGGGGCAAGCCCCCTCCCACATTGTTTTGTATCTGGGTTTGAAATCAGCGGCGGTCTGCGACGACGCCGATCAACACCAGCACCACCACCAATACCGGCGCCAGGCTGTAGTTATTGAACTGGCTCAACCCCCGCACAATCCACGGGGTGGCGTAGATCAGCGCCGCGCCGCTGCCGATCATGCACAGCAGGGCCATCAACGGCACGCGCAATGCGCCGGCGATGCTGCCCAGGCGGGCTTCGACCCAGCCTTTGATGTCGGCGCCGAACAGCACCAACAGGCAGCCGACGAGGGCCAGGGAGATTTCCGACAGGTTGCTGCGGCTCCAGCGGGACACGGTGGCGAGCAGGTCGAGTACCAAATCCATTCGATTTCCTTAAGAGCGATCAGCTCAAAAACTTCTGCAGCAGGTCATTGAGAAAGAGTTGCCCGCGGTCGGTCGCCGCCAGGCGTGACGGTTCGACCTGCATTAAGCCACTTTGTTCTGCTTCGGTGCGGCCTTGCGCGAGGCTCGCCGGGGCCAGCCCGGTGCGTTCGGCGTAGAGCTTGGTGTCGACGCCTTCGGTGAGGCGCAGGGCGTTCATCAGGAACTCGAACGGCAGCTCTTCGTTGGTCAGCTCCTTCGCGCCGGCCAGGAAACTTTTGGCCGGGTTTAGGTAGTCCTTCGGTGCGCGGGTCTTCCAGGTACGGACGATGCGCCCGTCCGGGTGGCTGAGCTTGCCATGGGCGCCAGCGCCGATGCCGATGAAGTCACCAAAGCTCCAGTAGTTGAGGTTATGTCGCGCCGCACGCCCGGGTTGCGCATAGGCCGAGACTTCATATTGCGCGTAACCGTGTTCGGCCAGCAGCGCCTGGCCGGCTTCCTGGATATCCCACAGGGTGTCGTCTTCCGGCAGCGTGGGCGGCTGGTTCCAGAATACGGTGTTGGGCTCCAGGGTCAGTTGGTACCACGATAAATGGGTCGGATTGAGCGCGATGGCCTGGCGCAGGTCGCTCAGCGCGTCGTCCAGGGACTGATCGGGCAAACCGTGCATCAGGTCCAGGTTGAAGTTGTCGAACCCGGCCTGGCGCGCCATGCCGGCGGCGCGCACGGCTTCATCGCCGTTGTGGATGCGGCCCAGGGCTTCGAGTTTTTCTTGCTGGAAGCTCTGGATGCCGATGGACAGGCGATTGATTCCCAGCTTGCGGTAAGCCACGAACTTTTCTTGCTCGAACGTCCCCGGGTTGGCTTCCAGGGTGATCTCGATGTCGTCGGCAAACGGGATGCGCGCTTGTACGCCCTTGAGCAGGCGGCCCAGCGCGGCGGCGCTGAACAGGCTCGGCGTGCCGCCACCGAAGAAGATCGAGCTCAGCTCCCGACCATAAACGGCGTGTAGATCCTGATCGAGGTCGGCCAGCAGCGCGTCGACGTACTCTTCTTCCGGCAACACCGGGCTGGCGGTGTGGGAGTTGAAGTCGCAATAAGGGCATTTGCGCACGCACCACGGGATGTGGATGTACAGCGCCAGGGGCGGCAACTGGGGCAGGGCCGCACGGGGTGTTTGCGCGCCGCCGTGGATCAGCGGCTGCGCAGAGGTGTTCTCGGTCATTTCAAGCTCAGGCGCTGGCGCAGCAAAGCCATGGCGCGGGCGCGGTGGCTGATCTGGTTTTTGTCGGCCGGGCTCAGTTCGGCGCTGGAGACATTGCGCTCCGGCACCCAGAACAGCGGGTCATAGCCAAACCCATGCGCGCCGCTGGCCGCATGCAGGATGCGCCCGTGCCACAGGCCTTCGCAGAGGATCGGCAGCGGATCATCGGCATGCCGCACCAGGGCCAGCACACAGACAAACTGCGCGCCGCGCTCGGCATCCGGCACGTCCTTGAGGGCGTCGAGCAGCTTGGCGTTGTTCGCCGCATCGCCTTTACCGTCGGCATAACGCGCCGAGTAGATGCCAGGGGCGCCGCCGAGGAAGTCCACTGCCAGGCCCGAGTCGTCCGCCAGCGCCGGCAGGCCGGAGAGGCGTGCGGCGTTGCGCGCTTTGAGGATGGCGTTTTCGACGAATGACAGGCCCGTCTCTTCCGGCTCGACCAGGCTGAACTCGCCGATCGAGCGCAGTTGCACGGACTCGCCGAGCATGGCCTGGAGTTCTTTGAGTTTGCCGGCGTTATGGCTGGCCAGCACGAGTTGAGTCAGGTTCATCATTCTGCCGGAAACAGTTCCTGGTTGAATTGGAAACCATGGGCCTTGCCGCCGGTTTCAACGTTGATGGTGAAAACTCGCACTTCCTGTTGTGGTACGTCGTAGGGAGCGAGGTAATAGATCGCACCTTTCTCGGTAATCTGCTTGAACGTCAGGATTGCACTCCTGCCGCTCAGGTCTTTGATCGTGCCGGTCACTTGCGCGGCCACGGGCGTCACGCCCTTGATCACGGACACGTTGATCAACCCCTTGTTCTTACTGCGTACCACGCCAACCGCCTGGGCCGTTTCGGGTTGCAGGAAGCTGGAAGTGAAGGTGTTGTAGTGTACGGTGATATCGCCAAATTCTTTCTGGCGCTTACTGTCGATAGCGTCGGCGGCCATGGCGCTGACGCCCAGGCATGCGGTGAGTAGAAAAACAGCCAGACGACTCATGAGCGTCCCTCTTGAAAATGATTAGACGGCAATCTTGTGATCTGTCAGGCCAGGGCTGCTGACCCGGTAAATCCCGATTTCGCCCAACAGGTTGGGCCATAGTTTACTTGCCCAGCCGTGGCGGTGCTGTTGATCGACGGCAAGGCGGTTGATCACCTTGGCTTCCCGCTCGCTACACAGGGCTTCGAAGTCTTCGAAGGTGCAAAAGTGGATGTTCGGTGTGTTGTACCAAGTGTAGGGCAGGAAATCCGACACCGGCATGCGGCCCTTGGTGGCCAGGTACCAGCGGCAGCGCCAGTGACCGAAGTTGGGGAAGGTGATGATGCACTGGCGGCCGACGCGCAGCATTTCGTCGAGGATGCGGTCCGGGTAATGCACCGCTTGCAAGGCCTGGGTCATCACCACGACGTCGAAGCTGTTGCTGGCAAAGTTGCCCAGGCCCTTGTCCAGGTCCTGCTCGATCACGTTGATGCCCTTGGCCACGCACTGGGCGATGTTGCCCGGGTCGTTTTCCAGGCCGTAGCCGGTGACTTGCTTGTGGTCGCGCAGCCAGCTCAGCAATTCGCCATCGCCGCAGCCAAGGTCGAGCACGCGGCTGCCGGCGGGTATCCAGTCTTGGATGATTTCCAGGTCGGCTCTCATGGCGTTCTCACAAAATTATGCGGTTCATGTAGTTACTGAACGCCTGCAGATAACGAGGGATCGGGATCAGGAAGGCGTCGTGGCCTTGCGGAGCATCGATTTCCAGGTAGCAGACGTCTTTCTTCGCCGCCATCAAGGCATCCACCAGTTCCCGCGAGCGGGCTGGCGAGAAGCGCCAGTCGGTGGTGAACGACATCACGCAGAACTTGGCCGACGCGCCCTCGAAGGTTTTCGCCAGGTCGTCGTCGAAGTTGGCCGCCGGGTCGAAGTAGTCCAGGGCCTTGGTCATCAGCAGGTAGGTGTTGGCGTCAAACCGCCCGGAGAACTCTTCGCCCTGATACCGCAGGTAGCTTTCCACCTGGAACTCGACGCTGTGGAAGTCGTAGTTGAGCTTCTCGCTCTTGAGGCCGCGGCCGAATTTTTCGCCCATGGAGTCGTCGGACAGGTAGGTGATATGCCCGACCATCCGCGCCAGCATCAAGCCGCGCTTGGGGATCACGCCGGCTTCCTGGAACGAACCGCCGTGGAAGTCCGGGTCGGTCAGGATCGCCTGGCGCGCCACTTCGTTGAAGGCGATGTTCTGCGCCGACAACTTGGGGGCCGAGGCGATAGCCAGGCAATGGCGCACGCGATCAGGGTAAGTGATGGTCCACTGCAGGGCCTGCATGCCGCCGAGGCTGCCGCCGATCACGGCGGCCCATTGCCGGATGCCCAGCAGGTCGGCCAGACGCGCCTGGCTGTGTACCCAGTCTTCCACGGTCAGTACCGGGAAGTCGGCGCCGAAGGGCTTGCCGGTTTCCGGGTTGAGGCTGCTGGGGCCGGTCGAGCCGTTGCAGCCGCCGAGGTTGTTCAGGCTGACCACAAAGAATTTGTTGGTATCGATGGGTTTGCCGGGGCCGATGCAGCTGTCCCACCAGCCGGGCTTGCGCTCGTCGACGCTGTGGAAGCCGGCGGCATGATGATGGCCGGACAAGGCGTGGCAGATCAGCACGGCGTTGCTCGCCGTGGCGTTCAACTGGCCGTAGGTTTCATAGATCAGGTCGTAGGCTGGCAGCGAACGGCCGCAGGCCAGGGCCAGCGGTTCGCTGAAGTGCGCCACTTGGGGCACGACCAGTCCAACAGAATCGGGGGGGAAGGCAGTTGGCATCGACCCTGCTCTCGTTTAAATGAGGCGTAAGTCTAAAGACCGCTGCCCCTAGCGGCAAGCAAAGGCCGGAGGTTATCCGGCCCTGACACGCAAGCGGAGCTGAATCAGATCAGCCCGAACAGCTCTTTGGGCATGAACGCATAGAACGCAAGGCGCGGGATCACCCAGCTTTGCAGGAGCTGGATCGCGATAAACGCGAAGATCGGCGAGATATCCAGGCCGCCCAGGTTGGGGATCAACCGGCGGAACGGCGCCAGCACGGGTTCGGTGATCTGGGCGACCAGTTCGGCCCCAGGGCTGCGGCTGCCGGGTGCGACCCACGAGAGGATCACGCTGATGATCATCGACCAGAAGATGATCTTTAAAAACAGCGAGAAAACGCCGATCAGCGCCCATGGCAACAGCAGGAGGGTCAAGGCCTGGTAGCCACTGAGCGTCAGGATCACCGCGAACAGCAGGATCTGCAGCAGCAGCGCCAGTACCAGCGAGGACATGTCCAGCCCAAACAGGCTAGGGATCACCCGGCGCAGGGGCTTGAGCAACGGCTGGGTGGCTTTCACCACGAACTGGCACAGCGGGTTGTAGAAGTTCGCCCGCACCAATTGCAGGATAAAGCGCATCAGCACGATCAGCAGGTACAGGCTGCCTAGGGTCTGGATGATGAAAATGGCAGCGTCATTGATTCCGAGCATGTTCGATTCCTATCTAGTCCTGTTGCAGGTTGGGGACGACTATTTGCCCAGTTGCTCGGCCATCTCGGCCGAACGATGTGCCGCGGCACCCAGTGCTTTTTCCACCAGGGCTTCGAAGCCCCCGGCCTGGAACGATTCGATGGCGGCTTGCGTGGTGCCGCCGGGGGAGGTCACGCGGCGGCGCAGCTCGGCCGCATCCACATCGCTGGACACGGCCATCTGCGCGGTGCCCAGGGCGGTTTGCTCGGCCAGTTGCTCGGCGATGTCCTGGGGCAGGCCCAGTTTCACGCCGGCGGCGGTCATGGCTTCGATCAGCAGGAAGAAGTACGCCGGGCCACTGCCGGAGACGGCGGTCACCGCGTCCAGTTGCTGCTCCTGTTCCAGCCACACGGCGAGGCCCACGGCGGACAGCAGCGTCTGAGCCTGGTCGCGCTGTTCGGCGCTCACTTGGGCGGTTGCATACAAACCGCTCACGCCTTTGCGCAGCAGCGCCGGGGTGTTGGGCATGCAGCGCACGATGGGCTGGGCGCCGAGCCAGTTGTTCATGCTGGCGCAAGTGATGCCGGCGGCAATGGACACCACCAGTTGGTGCGGCTGCAGGCTCGGGCGCAGGCTTTCGCACACGGCCTTCATGGCTTGCGGCTTGACCGCCAGCACGATCACGTCGACGCCCTGGATGGCCTCGGCGTTGTCGGCGAAGGTGTCGATACCGTGCTCGGCGCTGACGCGGGCGCGGGTCTCGGCGCCCGGGTCGCTGGCACGGATCTGTTGGGCTTGCAGGCCCTTGGCCCGCAAGCCGCCGATCAGGCTGGCCGCCATGTTGCCGGCGCCGATAAAGGCAATACGCGTGTTGCTCATGACAGGTCCTTATTCAGTGGGAGGTCAGCCATTTCACGGCTGGCCGTAGTCGCGGGCGCCAAACAGGGCGGTACCGATCCGCACCCAGGTGGCGCCTTGGGCGATGGCCGACTCAAGGTCGTGGCTCATGCCCATGGAAAGTGTGTCGAGCGGCAGGTTCAGGCTGGCCTGCAGGTCGCGGACGGTGGCGAAGGCGGCGTCCTGCGCGGCGCGGTCTTCCGTCGGCTCAGGGATCGCCATCAGGCCACGCAGTTTTACGCGCGGCAGGGCGCTGATCGCTTGGGCCAGGGCCGGCAGGTCGGCGGGCGTGCAGCCGGACTTGCTGGCTTCGCCACTGACGTTGACCTGGATGCAGATGTTCAGCGGCGGCAGGTCGGCCGGGCGTTGTTCAGACAGGCGTTGTGCAATTTTCAGACGGTCCACGGAGTGCACCCAAGCGAAGTTCTCGGCGATCGCGCGAGTCTTGTTCGATTGAATGGGGCCGATGAAGTGCCAACTCAAGGGCAGGTCGGTTAATTCGGCCTGTTTGCCCAAGGCTTCCTGCAGGTAGTTTTCGCCGAAATCACACATCCCGGCGGCATAGGCTTCGCGCACGGCTTGCGCGGGCTTGGTCTTGCTCACGGCCAGCAGGTGGATGCTGTTTGCGTCACGTTGCACGGCGTCGGCTGCGGCGCGGATGCGCTGGCTAACCAGGCCAATGTTGTCTGCTATCGTCGACATTCAAGATGCGCCCGTGGATATGGAGTCCGCGGCATTCTACTGGAAATGGAAAGCCCTATGGATATCACTGAATTACTCACGCAAAGCGTGCACCGGGGCGCCTCCGACCTGCACCTGTCGGCCGGCCTGGCGCCGATGCTACGGGTGGATGGCGAGGTATGGTCCCTGGATGGGCCGGTGCTGTCAGCCACTCACGTGGCGGATTTGCTCAGCCCTTTGCTCAACCGCTATCAACAAAAGGATTTCGAAACATCTCTTGAAACGGATTTTGCCTTCGAACTGCCCGGCGTAGGGCGATTCCGGGTGAATGTGTTCCAGCAGGCGCGCGGCATGGGCGCGGTGTTTCGCAGCATCCCCACGCAGGTCCAGAGCCTGGAAAGCCTCGGGTTGGGCGCGGTGTTCCAGCGCATCGCCCAGTTGCCGCGCGGCCTGGTGCTGGTGACCGGGCCCACCGGCTCGGGCAAGTCCACCACCCTGGCGGCGATGGTCGATCACCTCAACCAGCATCGGCGCCAGCACATCCTCACGCTGGAAGACCCCATCGAATTTATCCACCAGCCCAACCGGTCCCTGATCAACCAGCGCCAGGTGCATCGCGACACCCAGAGTTTTTCGGCAGCCTTGCGCTCGGCGCTGCGGCAAGACCCGGATGTGATCCTGGTGGGTGAGCTGCGTGACCTGGAAACCATCCGCCTGGCGCTGACGGCGGCTGAGACCGGGCATCTGGTCTTCGGCACCCTGCACACCGCGTCGGCGGCGAAGACCGTGGATCGCCTGGTGGACGTGTTCCCGGCGGGGGAAAAGCCCATGGTCCGCTCGATGCTCTCGGAGTCGCTGCAGGCGGTGGTGTCCCAGGTGCTGGTCAAGAAGATCGGCGGTGGGCGCGTGGCGGCCCATGAAATCATGCTGAGCACGCCGGCCATTCGCAACCTGATCCGCGAAGACAAGGTGGCGCAGATGGTCTCGGCCATGCAGACCGGCGGGACGTTGGGGATGCAGACGCTGGATATGCGCTTGAAGGCCCTGGTCACGGAGGGCGTGATCAGCCGGGAAGAGGCGCGGGAGAAGGCGAGGGTGCCGACAGATATATGAGATCTTGTGGGCAATGAAATCAAATGTGGGAGGGGCTTGCCCCCGATTGCAGTGGGTCAGCTACAGATAAGCTGACTGGTCCACCGCTATCGGGGGCAAGCCCCCTCCCACATTGGTACTGTATTCCAGCTTTAGATCAACGTTGGACGATCCGCAGGTTGTTCTGTTCTTTCGGCAGAACCCGCTTGGCGATCACGTAGTTCTTGTCCCAGAACGGTTTCTTCAGCGTATCGATGCTGACCGACTTGCCACGACGCGGTGCGTGGATAAAGCGGTCGTTGCCCAGGTAGATGGCAACGTGGTTAACCTGGCGGCTCTTCAATTTGAAGAACAGCAGGTCGCCCGGTTTCAAGTCCTTGCGATCAACCTTCTGCCCGTGGCCGGCGGCCATGGCGTTGGAGGTGCGCGGTAAATCCACGGCGGCAACGTTGTTAAACGCATATTTCACCAGGCCGCTGCAGTCGAAGCCTTTACTTGGGCTGCTGCCGCCCCAACGATAAGGTGTACCGAGCACATTAACGGCGCGGCTGAGGACGGTGCTGCTTTGCTTGGTGTTGCCTGCCATCAGACCGGGTGCTGCCTTACCGTGGGCCTTGCTCAGTTGAGTCGGGCGGCTGACGGTGGGCTTTACGGATTTGGCTGTGCTGGGCGTGCTGTGAACTTTAGGGGTGAAACCGTTGACGTTAGGAAGTCGTTGCTCACGATTGGTGGCGTGGGCGGCCAGTGGCATTAATAGGCAAATGGTTAGCCATGTCTTGAAAAATGGTCGCATTAGGCGTGGCTCTTATGGGTTTGCGCGCAACTTTATAACAGCTTTTTGTGTCGTTCTCAGGCCGTTTGTCGACTGAACCTTGGGGTCAAATTCAGGAAATGCGCGACGAATCGCCGCAATTGTCCTACACAAGTCAGGTGGCATAAGGCTTTCAGGGGAGGGAAGATACCATCGGCCATACGTCGGGCGCATGTAAAAAAGTCACAAAGAAAGTGAAAAAATTTATCTATCGCAGCCAAAGAGGTACTCCATGAACACCTATCGACAGGATGTTTCGCAGCAAGACACCCACAGCAAGGTGATCGGTTACCTGCTCTGGATTTTTGGTTTTACCGGAGCGCATCGCTTCTATTACGGCAAACCCGTCACCGGGACGATCTGGTTTTTCACGTTGGGCTTGTTGGGTATTGGCTGGCTGATCGATCTGTTCCTGATTCCGGCCATGGACCGTGAAGCCGACCTGCGTTTTACCGCCGGCCCGATCGAATACAACGTGGCCTGGATCCTGTTGGCCTTTCTCGGGGTGTTCGGTGTACACCGGATGTACCAGGGCAAATGGATCACTGGCCTGCTCTACCTGCTGACCGGCGGCCTGTTTCTGGTGGGGGTGCTGTATGACTTCTGGACGTTGAATACGCAGATTTCGATCCGTAACGCCGAGCTAAGAGGCGGGCGCTGATCTTTCAGCCATACAGACAAGCAAATGTGGGAGGGGGCTTGCCCCCGATGGCGGTGGACCAGTCAGCTTATCTATAGCTGACCCACTGCTATCGGGGGCAAGCCCCCTCCCACATTGACTGTGCTCACTCCCGACTTGTATCAGGCCTGGTAGCTGATGCGTCCGTCCACCAGCGTGTAGCGCACGCTCGCCGGCAGGCTATGCCCGATGAACGGGCAGTTCTCGCCCTTGGACAGCCAGTGCTCACCGGCAATCGTCGAGCTGGCTGGATCGAACAGCACCAGATCCGCGGCGGCGCCCACAGTCAACGTGCCCGCCGGTAGGCGCAAGGCTTCGGCAGGGCCGGCGCTCAGGCGTGCCAGCAGCGTTGGCAGGTCCAACAAGCCATCCTCCACCAGCGTCATTGCCAGCGGCAGCAACAGCTCGACGCTGCTGATACCCGGCTCGGTCGCGCCAAACGGCGCCAGCTTGGCATCCCGCTCGTGGGGTTGGTGATGGCTGGAAATCGCCGACACCACGCCAGACTTCACCGCCGCACGCAAGCCGTCGCGGTCGGCACGGGTGCGCAGCGGTGGTTGTACGTGATACAGGCTGGAGAAGTCGATCAGTGCCTCGTCCGTCAGGATCAACTGATACAACGCCACGTCTGCCGTCACCGGCAAACCGCGGGCTTGGGCCTGGGCGATCAGGGCCACACCGCGGGCGCTGGTCAGTTGGCTGAAGTGCGCGCGCACGCCGCTTTGTTCCACCAGCAGCAGGTCGCGGGCGAGGGCCACGGTTTCAGCGGTCTCCGGGATGCCCGGCAGGCCGAGGAAGCTGGCCACGGCGCCTTCATGGGCCAGGCCGCCTTCGGCCAGGTCGTGGTCCTGGGAGTGGAAGATCACCGTCAGGTCGAAGGTGGCCGCGTATTCCAGGGCACGGCACAGCGTGCGGGTGCTGCGGAAGCTCTCCAGGCCGTTGCCGAAGGCCACGCAACCGGCATCGCGCAGCGCGATCAGTTCGGCCAGTTGTTCGCCTTCCAGGCCTTTGCTCAGGGCGCCGATGGGGAACACTTTGCAATTGCCGGCTTCGCGGGCGCGGTCGAGGATCAGCTCGGTCACCGCCGAGGTGTCCAGCACCGGCTTGGTGTGCGGTGGGCAGCACAGGCTGGTGACGCCACCGGCGGCGGCGGCGCGGGTTTCGCTGTTGATGTTGCCTTTGCGGCTGTAACCCGGCTCGCGCAGGGCGACGTTCAGATCGACCAGGCCAGGCGCGGCCACCAGGCCCTTGGCGTCGATGGTTTCACTGGCGTTGAAAGCGCTGGGCGCGGCGCCGATGGCGATGATCTTGCCGGCTTCCAGATGAAGATCGGTAACTTGATCCAGGCCACTGGCCGGATCGATGACGCGGGCGCCGAGAATGCTGAGCTTCACTGGGCCTTCTCCTGCTCGAATTGACGTTGCGCGGTTTGCCCGCTCATGGCCATGGACAGCACTGCCATGCGCACGGCGATGCCGTAGGTCACCTGGTTGAGAATCACCGACTGGTTGCCGTCGGCCACTGCCGACTCAATCTCCACCCCTCGGTTGATCGGCCCCGGGTGCATCACGATGGCATCCGGCTTGGCCCCGGCCAGGCGCGTGGTGGTCAGGCCGAACAGGCGGTAGAACTCGCCTTCACTCGGCAACAGGCCACCGGACATGCGTTCACGTTGCAGGCGCAGCATGATTACCACGTCCACATCCTTGAGGCCTTCGGTCATGTCGGTGTAGACCTTCACGCCGTACTGCTCGATACCGATGGGCAGCAGGGTTTTTGGCGCGATCACGCGGATATCCGGGCAGCCCAGGGTTTTCAGGGCCAGCATGTTCGAGCGCGCGACCCGCGAGTGCAGGATGTCGCCGACGATGGCCACCGAGAGGTTTTCAAAGCTGCCTTTGTGCCGACGGATGGTGAGCATGTCGAGCATGCCCTGGGTCGGGTGGGCGTGACGGCCGTCGCCGCCGTTGATGATCGCTACCTGCGGGCACACGTGCTCGGCGATGAAGTGCGCGGCGCCGGAGTCGCCGTGGCGGACCACGAACATATCGGCCGCCATGGCTTCGAGGTTGCGCAGGGTGTCGAGCAGCGTCTCGCCCTTGCTCGCCGACGAGGTGGACACGTTCAGCGTGATCACGTCGGCCGACAGGCGCTGGGCCGCCAGTTCGAAGGTGGTGCGGGTGCGCGTGGAGTTCTCGAAGAACACGTTGCAGATGGTTTTGCCGCGCAGCAGCGGGACTTTCTTAACCGCGCGGCCACCGACTTCGAGGAACGAGTCGGCGGTGTCGAGGATTTCGGTGAGCAGCTCACGGGGCAAACCGTCGAGGGACAAGAAGTGTTGCAGTTGGCCCTGAGCATTGAGCTGCAGCGGGCGCTTGGCATCTAGAGGCGTCATCGCGGGGACTCTTTACAAGGCGGTTTAAAGGGCAAGGTCTTGCAGTTCGAGTACGAGCGGCGTGGGACCGGACAATTTTACCCGCTGCTGGGCTGAAAGCGACACGGTGGCGCCGACCACATCCGGGCTGATCGGCAGTTCGCCGGCGTCCAGGTCCAGCAGGCAGACCAGGGTCACACTGGCGGGGCGGCCATAGTCGAACAACTCGTTCAGCGCGGCGCGGATGGTGCGGCCGCTCATCAGTACGTCGTCGATCAGCACCAGGTGCTGGCCTTCGATCTCGAACGGCAGGGCCGACGGGCGTACTTGCGGGTGCAGGCCGTTCTGGCTGAAGTCGTCGCGGTAGAAAGACACATCCAGCGTACCCAGCGGCGACTCGTTGCCCAACTCTTCCAGCAGCGCCTGGGCCACCCACACGCCGCCGGTGCGAATGCCGATGAAGCGCGGCTCGCTGATGGCACGGTGTTTCAGGTGGGCCTTGAGGCGAATCGCCATCTGGCTGATCAGTTCGGCGGGGTTTGGCAGGCTCATGGTCGCTCCTTCAAGGCCTTGCGTGGCAGGGGTTGCCTGCAAGGTCCGGGCTCAAACGTAAAAAGACGCGGCAAGCCGCGTCAGTCAGGATTCAAATAACGCGGTGTTTTCATCCAGCCAACCCTGCAACAGCAAGGCGGCGGCGATGGCGTCTACCGGGTTGTCGCGGTAGCTGCCTTTCTGCCCGCCACGGTCGCGGCGCTCACCCTTGGCCTCGAAGGTCGTCAGGCGCTCATCGTGGGTATAAAAGGGCAGGTTGTAGCGGCCATTGAGGCGGCGCGCGAACTTTTCGGCGCGCAGGCACATGTCGCTGGGGGTGCCGTCCATGTTCAAGGGCAGGCCGACCACCACCGCGTCGGGCTTCCACTCCTTGATCAGGGCTTCGACCTGATTCCAGTCCGGTATGCCGTTCTGGGCTTTGAGGGTGCACAGCTCGCGGGCTTGGCCGGTGATGACCTGGCCGACTGCCACGCCGATCTGTTTGGTGCCGTAGTCAAAACCGAGGATCAGACGCAAGGCCATCAGGCGTGCCCCGCCTGGCTGGTCAGTAGGCTGAGGTTGACCCGTAGCTTGGCCGCCGCCGCGTCCAGGCGCAGTTCGCAGGCGGTGTTGAACAGAATGTCGGCATCGTAGGGGCAGGTCAGCCAGGCGTTACTGGCCAGTTCGGCCTCCAACTGCCCGGCTTCCCAACCGGCGTAGCCGAGGGTGATCACGCTCTGCTCGGGGCCGACACCGTCGGCGATGGCGAACAACACATCCTGAGACGTGGACAGCGACACGCCGTCGAGGTCCACCGTGGCCTGGAACTTCGGCCCGGTTGGGTGCAGTACAAAACCGCGATCGGTCTGCACCGGCCCGCCGATATAGATCGGCACGCTCTGACAGCGGGCCGGCGGGTCGATCTCCGGGCGCAGTTGCTCAAGGATATCGGCCAGGTTCAGCTCCTGCGGGCGGTTCACCACCAGCCCCATGGCACCATTGGCCGTGTGCTCGACGATGTAGGTCAAGGTCTGCGCAAAGTTCGGGTCGGCCATATGGGGCATGGCGATCAGGAATTGGTGCTTGAGGTAGGTCGGGCTGACATTTTTCATGTCCGCTAGTGTGGCGTTGGAGGGGCGAACTGACAAGCTGGGAGTGATCGTTGCCTGCTTTCTTTGTGGCGAGGGAGCTTGCTCCCGCTGGTCTGCGCAGCAGACCCAATACAACCACCGACTTTTTCCAATTGAAACTCAATGACTGATTTTAGGGCCGCTGCGCGTCCCAGCGGGAGCAAGCTCCCTCGCCACAGAGTCAATTGCTGGATAGCCGATCGCCCTTGGCGAATTTCCAGGTGCGGATGATTTCCAGACGGTCCACGTCATTCAAGTCGCCGGTAAACGGGGCGAAGGGCGCGGCCAGGCGCACGATGCGCTGGGCGGCCTGGTCCAGCAACGGCTGGCCGGACGATTCCAGCACCTGCACTTCATATAACGTGCCGTCGCGGTTGATCGACACCAACAGGCGCAAATTGCCGTAAATCTGTTGGCGGCGGGCTTCGTCCGGGTAGTTGAGGTTGCCGATGCGTTCGACCTTCTTGCGCCACTCGTCCTTATACCAGGCGCCTTTGTCACGCATGGTGGACGCCGCGTTCAGGCGGTAGATGCGCGGGCGCTTGGCGTAGAGCTGTTGCTCATTGGCCAGTTCGGCTTCAAGGCTGGAAATCTGGTCGGAGAGCTCCGAGCTGTCAAAGGTCGGCGCCGGTTTGACGGGCTCGGGTTGCGGTTCGGTCTTGGATTTCTCGCGCTGGGTCGGGGCTTTTTGCGGTTTCGGCGCGACGGTGGTCACCACGGGCTTGGGCGCGGTCTGCTTGACTTCGGGCTTGGCGGCCGGCGGCGGGGTGACTTTATTGACCTTGTTGTCCTGGAACGGCGCCACTTCAGTGGTCTTGGGCACGGCTTTCTTGTCCAGCGTGCCGCTGCCCTGCTGATTGTCCTGGGCGAGAAAATCGGCCTTCTCGGGCTTTTTTTCGCTCTTGAACGTGGCGAGGGTGATTTCCAGGGTCTTGGTGATTTGCTTGGGTTCGACCATGGTGAAACCCACGCCGAGAATCAGCATCAGGTGAATCAATGCCGCGAGAAACAGGGTAAATCCGAGCCGATCAGCCGGGCGCACGCCGCTGGGGGAGAGTTCGAGGGGCAGATCGGACGGGAGCGTCATGACAAGAAAACCAACATCGCGCGTTTCACAGGTGGCGCATGATAACGCAATGTTGGTGGCTGTCCGGCTGTTCTATGTCACTTGGCTTGTAGCTTGCGTTCAATCGCGGCCATCAGCATTTCGCCGATGTTCGTGCCAAATGCATTGTCGATCTCGCGAATACAGGTCGGGCTGGTGACGTTGATTTCGGTGAGGTGTTCACCAATTACGTCGAGGCCTACAAACAGCAAACCTTTTTCCCGCAGCGTCGGGCCGACTTGGGAGGCAATCCAGCGGTCCTTGTCCGACAAAGGCCGGGCTTCGCCACGACCGCCGGCCGCCAGGTTGCCGCGGGTCTCGCCGGCTGCCGGGATGCGCGCCAGGCAATAATCCACCGGCTCGCCGTCGATCATCAGGATGCGCTTGTCGCCGTCCTTGATCGCCGGCAGATAAGCCTGGCCCATGATCTGCTGGGTGCCCAGGGCGGTCAGGGTTTCCAGGATCACCGACAGGTTCGGGTCGCCGGCGCGGTGGCGGAAGATCGAGGTGCCACCCATGCCGTCCAGCGGCTTGAGAATCACATCGCCGTGCTTGGCGGCGAATTCACGCAGCACATCGGCGCGGCGGCTGACCACGGTCGGCGGCGTGCAGTGCGGGAAGAGCGTGGCGAACAGCTTTTCATTGCAGTCGCGCAGGCTCTGCGGCTTGTTGACGATCAGCACGCCGGCGCGCTCGGCCTGCTCGAGCAGGTAGGTGGAGTAGACGAATTCCATGTCGAACGGCGGGTCCTTGCGCATCAGGATCACGTCCAGGTCGCTCAGGGGGCTGTCGATTTCGTCTTGCAGTTCGAACCACTTTTCAGGGTTGGCAAACACCTCGAGCGGACGCATCCGTGCACGCGCCTGGCCCTCGCCCTGGTAAAGATCGCGCTGTTCCATATAGAACAGGCTCCAGCCGCGGGCCTGGGCGGCCAGGAGCATGGCCAGCGAGCTGTCCTTTTTATAGGAAATGCTGGCGATAGGGTCCATGACAATGCCGACGCGAACGCTCATGGGGGATTTCCTCTAGCAAATTAGGGCGCATAAAAGTGGCGTCAGAGTGGCGCTGCGGCTGTTGTGGGTCAAGGAAAAACCACCTAGCGGGTCGCTCGATAGATTGCTCCACGAGACTGTGCTAAAAAGGCTGCCACGGTGCAGCAGCCCTTGAATTCCAAGGCTTCTGGCGCTCATTCTGGGCAGCATCAGGCAGTACACACCGAAAACCGATTCGCTGTGGCGATGGTAGAGCAGATATGGAACAGCATTCCAACGCCTTGAGAGTGATGGTGATCGACGATTCGAAAACGATCCGCCGCACCGCCGAAACCCTGTTGAAGAACGTGGGGTGCGATGTCATCACGGCCATCGATGGTTTCGATGCCCTGGCCCGGATTGTGGATCATCACCCGCACATTATCTTTGTCGACATCATGATGCCGCGCCTGGATGGCTATCAGACCTGCGCCCTGGTGAAGAACAACCCGGCGTTCAAGTCGATCCCGGTGATCATGCTGTCCTCCAAGGACGGCCTGTTCGACAAGGCCAAGGGGCGCATCGTCGGTGTCGATCAGTTTTTGACCAAGCCTTTCAGCAAGGAAGAACTGCTGGGCGCGATCAAGGCCTACGTGCCGGGTTTCGCCGCAGTAGAACAAGCACACTGACGCAACCTCACCAGGGCGTGCGTCTACCAATGTAGTGGGGAAAACCATGGCACGTGTTCTGATCGTCGACGATTCGCCGACCGAAATGTACAAACTGACCGGCATGCTGGAAAAGCACGGTCACCAGGTCCTCAAGGCCGAAAATGGCGCCGACGGCGTGGCACTTGCGTCCCAGGAGAAGCCCGATGCGGTGTTGATGGATATCGTCATGCCGGGCCTCAACGGCTTCCAGGCCACGCGCCAGTTGAGCAAGCACAACGATCCGAGCATCAACTCGATACCGATCATCATCATTACCACCAAGGATCAGGAAACCGACAAGATCTGGGGCGAGCGCCAGGGCGCCAGGGACTACCTGACAAAGCCTGTGGACGAAGAAACCCTGATCGCCACCCTGAACAAGGTGTTGGCCGGCTGACGGCACGCCATCATGACCGAGTCACAGACCGCCTTCGAGCTGCTGCTGGACATCGACCGCCGCTGTCGCCTGCTGGCCGCCGACCTGCCATCCCAGGAAACCCGCCTGCAAGGCTGGAGCGGGATCGGCTTTCGCGTGGGCGAACAGTGGTTTGTCGCGCCCATGGGCGAAGTCGCCGAAGTGCTGCATGAGCCGCGCTGCACTTTAATGCCCGGGGTCAAGACCTGGATCAGAGGAGTCGCTAACCTGCGTGGGCGCCTGTTGCCGCTGATGGACCTTGGCGGTTTCCTCGGCCATGCGTTGCCCAGGGCAGGTAAGCAACGGCGGGTATTGGTCGTGGAATACCAAGACATATTTATCGGGCTGCTGGTGGACGAGGTGGTGGGTATGCAGCATTTCGCACAAGACGCATTGTTGCCCAGCGTCACCCCCTGCGCGTCCTTTATCCGCGGCCAGTTCGACGCTGATCAGCGGTGGCAGGTCTTCAGCCCCTTCGCTCTGGCCCAGGCCCCTGGCTTCATGGATGTTGCCGCATGACCACTGCTACCACGCCCAAACCCCAGGCGGGCTCGCGCAGCCGCTCGCAGATCATCGTGCTGTTTATTGCGCTGATCGTGTTCATCATGTTGCTGTTCGCCAACTTCGCCTACCTCAACACCCAGTCCACCTACGACAAGCAGTACATCGGCCACGCCGGTGAGTTGCGGGTGCTGTCCCAGCGTATCGCCAAGAACGCCACCGAAGCGGCCGCCGGCAAGGCCGCCGCGTTCAAGTTGCTGGCGGAGGCGCGCAATGACTTTGCCCGGCGCTGGGGTTACCTGAAGAAGGGCGACCCGGACACCGGCCTGCCCGCTGCGCCCAGTGCAGTACGTGCAGAGATGCGGGCGGTGCAGACCGATTGGGAAGCGCTGCTGAAAAATACCGACGCGATCCTCGCCAGCGAACAGACCGTGCTGTCGTTGCATCAAGTCGCCGCGACCCTGGCCGAAACCGTGCCGCAACTGCAAATGGAATCGGAAAAGGTCGTGGATATCCTGCTGCAACGCGGCGCCCCGGCCAGCCAGGTGGCCCTGGCCCAGCGTCAGTCGTTGCTGGCCGAGCGTATCCTGGGGGCGGTCAACACCGTACTGGCCGGTGACGAAACCGCCGTGCAGGCCGCCGATGCCTTTGGCCGCGACGCCAACCGCTTCGGCCAGGTGCTCACCGGCATGCTCCAGGGCAACCCCGGGCTGCGCATCACCCAGGTTGAGGACCAAGACGCGCGGGCGCGTCTGGCGGAGATCGCCGAGCTGTTCGAGTTTGTCTCAGGCTCCGTGGACGAGATCCTCGAAACCTCGCCGCAACTGTTCCAGGTCCGGGCCTCGGCGAACAATATTTTCAACCTCTCGCAAACCCTGCTCGATGAAGCCTCGCACCTGGCCACCGGCTTTGAAAACCTGGCCGGCGGGCGCAGTTTCGACACGATCGGCGGCTATGTGCTGGGCTTGCTGGCGCTGGCCTCGATCATCCTGATCGGCCTGGTGATGGTCCGCGCCACCAACCAGCAACTGCGGGAAACCGCCGAGAAGAACGAGCGCAACCAGAACGCGATCATGCGCCTGCTGGATGAAATCGAGGATCTTGCCGACGGCGACCTCACCGTGACCGCCTCGGTGACCGAAGACTTCACCGGCACCATCGCCGACTCCATCAACTATTCCGTGGACCAACTGCGCGACCTCGTTGCCACCATCAACCTCACCGCCGGCCAAGTCGCCGGCGCGGTGCAGGACACCCAGGCTACCGCCATGCACCTGGCGCAGGCCTCGGAACACCAGGCCCAGCAGATCGCCGAGGCCTCCACCGCGATCGAACAGATGGCCCAGTCCATCGACCAGGTGTCGGCGAACGCCGCTGAGTCCTCGGCGGTGGCCGAGCGCTCGGTGGAAATCGCCAACAAGGGCAATGAAGTGGTGCACAACACCATCCACGGCATGGACAACATTCGCGAACAGATCCAGGACACCGCCAAGCGCATCAAGCGCCTGGGCGAGTCGTCCCAGGAGATCGGTGACATCGTCAGCCTGATCGATGACATCGCCGACCAAACCAACATCCTCGCGCTCAACGCCGCGATCCAGGCGAGCATGGCCGGGGATGCCGGGCGCGGCTTTGCGGTGGTGGCCGATGAAGTGCAACGCCTGGCCGAGCGCTCGTCGGCGGCCACGCGGCAGATTGAAACCCTGGTGCGGGCGATCCAGGCCGACACCAACGAAGCGGTCATCTCCATGGAACAGACCACCACCGAAGTGGTGCGGGGTGCGCGGCTGGCCCAGGACGCCGGGGTGGCGCTGGAAGAGATCGAAGGCGTGTCGAAAACCCTGGCGGCGCTGATCCAGAGTATTTCCAACGCGGCGCAGCAACAGACGTCGTCGGCGGGGCAGATCTCGCTGACCATGAACGTGATCCAGCAAATCACCACCCAGACGTCGTCGGGCTCGACCGCCACCGCCGAGAGCATCGGCAACCTGGCGAAAATGGCCAGCCAGTTGCGCCGCTCGGTGTCGGGGTTCACCTTGCCGGCGCCCAAGCAGGCTGATGATTGAAATGCGATCCCGCATGTGATCGCCATTTGTTCCAAGAACACCAGCAACTCATGAATTCAAAGCGGAGCAGTTATGGTTGATCGGCACGACTACGTGGCCCTCGAATGGGTCAAGGGCGACATTGCCGAAACCCTGAAACAGGCCCGTTCGGCGCTGGACGCGTTTGTCGAAACCACCGACAACGAGACCCTCGGCGAGTGCCTGGCGTGCATCCACCAGGTGCATGGCGCGTTGCAAATGGTCGAGTTCTACGGCGCCGCGCTGCTCGCCGAAGAAATCGAAGCCCTGGCCCTGGCCCTGCAGGCCGGGCGCGTCAGCCAGCGCGATGAAAGTATCCGCCTGCTGCAACAGGCCCTCGGGCAATTGCCGCTGTACCTGGACCGCATCCACAGTGCCCGCCGCGACTTGCCGCTGGTGGTGTTGCCTCTGCTCAACGACCTACGCAGTGCGCGCGGTGAAAGCCTGTTGTCGGAAACCAGCCTGTTCAGCCCGCAATTGCTGTCGATTGCGCCGTTGCCCGAGGAGACGCTGGCGCAACGCGCGCCGCCCGACCTGAGCGATCAGTTGCGCCAGTGGCATCTGCTGCTGCAACAAGCCCTGGCCGGGTTGCTGCGCGAAGATCACGGCCCGAGCAACCTGGAAGACATGGCACGGGTGTTCGCCCGCCTCGAAGCGCTGTGCCAGGGCGCGCCGCTGTTGCCGCTGTGGCAAGTCACCTCGGCGCTGGTCGAGGGCATGCTGACCGGCGTGATCGCCAACAGCCCGGCGCTGCGCAGCCTGCTCAAGGCCAGCGACAAGCAACTCAAGCGCCTGCTCGCCCAGGGTATTGGCGGCATCAACCAGCCGGCGCCGGATGAACTGCTCAAGAGCCTGCTGTTCTACGTCGCCAAAGTCACCCGGCCAACGCCGCGCATGCAAAGCCTGAAAGAGCGCTACGGCCTCGATGAAGCCTTGCCCGACAGCGCCGTGGTCGATGCCGAACGCGCGCGCCTGGCCGGGCCGGACCGCAATGCCATGGGCTCGGTGCTCGGCGCGTTGTGCGAAGAGCTGGTGCGGGTCAAGGAACGCCTCGACCTGTTCGTGCGCAGCGATCGTCAACACACCAGCGACCTCGATGCGCTGCTGGCGCCGCTGCGGCAAATCGCCGACACCCTCGCGGTGCTGGGCTTTGGGCAGCCGCGCAAAGTCATCATCGACCAGCTTGCCGTGGTGTTGAGCCTGGCCCAGGGCCAGCGCGAACCCAACGATGCAGTGCTGATGGATGTCGCCGGCGCCTTGCTCTACGTCGAAGCGACGTTGGCCGGGATGGTCGGTACGGTCGAGCCGCAAGGCCGTGAAGAAAGCCGCCTGCCCACCACCGACCTGACGCAGATTCATCAGTTGGTGATCCGCGAGTCCTGCCAGTGTCTCAAGCAAGCCAAAGAGCTGGTGATCGACTGCATCGACGCCCAGTGGGAGCGCCAGCGCCTGGAATCCCTGCCGGAACTGTTGAGCCAGGTGCGCGGCGCCCTGGCGATGATTCCACTGCCACGCGCAGCGAGCCTGATGCGCGGTTGCACCGATTACGTCGATGAACAACTGATGATCAACGACGCAGTGCCGTCCGAAGAGCAGTTGGCGCATTTCGCCGACGTGATCAGCGGCCTGGAGTACTACCTGGAACGCATGCTCCAAGACCCCGACGCCGCTGGCGAACGGGTGCTGGAGTTGGCCACCGAGGGCCTGGCCGCGCTGGGTTACCTGCCTGCCGAAAAGCCCTGGCGCCAGGCGCTGGTGGCGCCGGACGGCGCGTTGTCGACCGAGAGCGCGCCGAGCCAATCCCAGTTCGACGCGCTGGCCAATCCTGCTTCGCGATTGAACCCGCCCGCCCTGCAACGCCCCGGCAGCTTGCTGCCGCCGCCGGCCGGTGAAGAGCCGATCGACGACGAACTGCGTGAAGTGTTCCTCGAAGAGACCGCCGAAGTTCTCGAGGTGCTGCACCAGCATCTGCCGAGCGGCGTCGATAAAACCGCCCTCGGCGAAATGCGCCGTGCCTTCCACACCCTCAAAGGCAGTGGCCGCATGGTGCGTGCCCTGGTGCTGGCGGAACTGGCCTGGGCCGTGGAGAACCTGCTCAATCGCGTGCTGGAGTGCAGCGTGGCCGCCGGCCCCGAGGTGCAACACGTGCTGGATGACGCGGTGGCCCTGCTGCCGGAATTGATCGCCGACTTCGCCGCCGGCGCCCAGCGCCAACGGGACGCGGTCGACGCCCTGGCCGCGCGCGCCCACGCCTTGGCCAGCGGCACCACCGTGCCGGCTGCCGAACCCCATGACCCGATGCTGCTGGAGATCTTCCGCAACGAAGCCCAGAGCCACCTCGACAGCCTCAACCACTTCTTGCGCGAAGCCGCCGAGCATGTGCCGCTGCAAGTCAGCGATGAGCTGCAACGCGCCTTGCACACCCTCAAAGGCAGCGCCTATATGGCCGGCGTGCTGCCGATCGCCGAACTGGCGCGCCCGCTCGATCACCTGACCCGCGAGTACAAGGCCCACCGCCTGCCGCTGGACCTGGATGAAGTAGAACTGCTGCTGGAGGCCGAGGATCTGTTCCAACGTGGCTTGCGCCAGTTGAACGGCGACCCGCTGATGCCGATCAAAGGTGCCGCCGACCTGATCGACCGCACCCAAAGCCTGCTCGATCATCAGCTTCAAGCCCAGCTCGACGCGCCGAGCACCGGCCTGCGGATCAAGCGTGATCCGCACCTGATCACCAACTTCCTGGCCCAGGGCATGGACATTCTGCTCGACGCCGAAAGCCTGCTGCGCCGCTGGCAACAACACCCTGGCGAACGCCAGGAGCTGACCGCGTTGCTGGATGAACTGACCACGCTAGGGCAGGGCGCGCACCTCGCCGACCTGCACGCCATTGACGAACTCTGCGAAGCCTTGCTTGACCTGTACGGCGCTGTGGAAGAAAGCAGCCTGGCGGTCAGCGAGCGGTTTTTCCAGGAGGCCGAACAGGCCCACGAAGCACTGATCAACATGCTCGACCAACTGGCTGCCGGCCAGGAAATCAGCCCGACCCCGGCGCGCATGCAAGCTTTGCGCGAGCTGCTGGATGGCGCTCTCGACCCGTCCGCCACTGGCCTGATCAAAAGCGACGGCAGCCGTGCACTGAGCATCTCCGAGCTAGGCGCCGCGACGGCCCGGCTGGATCGGCACGCGGTGGTGGATGATGAGATCGTCGAGATCTTCCTCGAAGAAGCCGTGGATATCCTCGACAGCGCCGGGCAGTCCCTCAAACGCTGGCTGCTGGAACCCGAGGGCGTGGCGCCGTTAACCTCGTTGCAGCGCGACATGCACACCCTCAAGGGCGGCGCGCGCATGGCCGAGATCGGGCCCGTTGGCGACCTGGCCTACGAGCTGGAAGGCCTTTACGAAGGCCTGGTGGACCGCCGCTACAGCTATTCCAATGACCTGTCCCAGGTGCTGATGGCCAGTCATGAGCACTTGGCGTTGCAGTTGGACCAACTGCAACAGCATCAGCCACTGAGCGATTCCAGCGCGTTGATCGCCAACGTCCGGGCATTGCGCCACAGCGCCCCGCCCGCAGCGCCGGCCGCTGCTGCGCAGGCCTTGGGCATCGACCCGGAATTGCTGGATATCTTCCTCGAAGAAGCCGCCGATATTCTCGACAGCTCGGGGGCGGCGTTGCTGCGCTGGCAGGCTGAGCCCAACAACCGCCAGGAAGTCGAAACCCTGCTGCGCGACCTGCACACCCTCAAGGGCGGTGCGCGTATGGTCGAGATCGGCCCGATCGGCGATCTGGCCCATGAGCTGGAGTTTCTCTACGAAGGCTTGTCCTCCGGTTTGCTCGTGGCGTCCCCCGAGTTGTTCACATTGCTGCAAGGCTGTCACGACCGCCTCGCGCAGATGATCGACGCGGTGGCGGATGGCTTGCCGGTGGGCTCGGTGGACAAACTCATCGAGCGCATCAAAAGCCTGGTCCACCCGAGCAAAGAGCCGGTGGTGCCGGTGGCGTTACTGACGGGCAAGGCCGAAGCAACCGTCGACCCGACGGCCGACATGGTGAAAATCTCCGCCGACCTGCTGGACGATCTGGTCAACCTGGCCGGCGAAACCTCGATCTTCCGTGGCCGGATCGAACAGCAGGTCAACGACGCGCAGGTTGCCCTCAACGAGATGGAAACCACCCTCGAGCGCATGCGCGACCAACTGCGCCGGCTCGACACCGAAACCCAGGGCCGCCTCTTCAGCCGTCAGCAGGCCGAAGCCGAGCGCCTGGACTATGAAGAATTCGACCCGCTGGAAATGGACCGCCATTCACAGTTGCAGCAACTGTCCCGCGCACTGTTCGAGTCCGCCTCCGACGTGCTCGACCTCAAGGAAACCCTTGAGCGCCGCAACCAGGATGCACACGACCTGTTGCAGCAACAGGCGCGCATCAACACCGACTTGCAGGAAGGCCTGATGCGCACGCGCATGGTGCCCTTTGAACGCATGCTGCCGCGCCTCAAGCGCATCGTGCGCCAGGTCGCGCAGGAATTGGGCAAGGACGTGGAGTTCGTGGTCGGCAACGCCGAGGGCGAGATGGACCGCAACGTGCTGGAACGCATGGTCGCGCCGCTGGAACATATGCTGCGCAACGCCGTCGATCACGGCCTGGAATCCCGCGAGGCGCGGCTGCTGGCCGGCAAGCCTGAGAAGGGCCGTATCACCCTGGACCTGACCCACGAAGGCGGCGATATCGTCTTCGATCTGCGCGACGACGGCGCCGGCGTGCCCCTCGATGCGGTGCGGCGCAAGGCAATCAAGCGCGGCTTGCTCGCCCCTGATCAAGAGATCAGCGACCGTGACGTGTTGCAGTTCATCCTGCAGCCGGGGTTCTCAACGGCGGAAAAGATCACCCAGATTTCCGGGCGCGGCGTGGGCATGGACGTGGTGCATGAAGAAGTGCGCCAGCTCGGCGGCTCGATGTCGATCGATTCGACGCCGGGGGCGGGCGTACATTTTCGTATTCGGCTGCCGTTCACCGTTTCGGTCAACCGCGCGCTGATGGTGCAGTGCGCGGACGATCAATACGCGATCCCGCTCAACACCATCGAAGGACTGGTGCGCGTGCTGCCCCATGAGCTGGAAGGGCACTATCAACAGGACCCGCCGCGTTATGAATACGCCGGCCAGCGCTATGAGCTGTTTTACCTCGGCGACCTGCTGCACACCGTCGCCCGCCCGAAACTGCTGGGCCTGTACCAGCCGTTGCCGGTGCTGCTGGTGCAGTACAACGAACGGCACGTGGCGGTGCAGGTGGACAGCATGGCGGGCACCCGGGAGATCGTGGTCAAGGGCCTGGGGCCGCAGTTTGCCGGGGTGAAGGGGCTCTCCGGGGCGACCATTCTCGGTGACGGCCGGGTAGTCTTGATCATCGATCTGCTCGCCCACATCCGCGTCCGGCAACCGGCGTTGCCGGCCCAGGTGGTGGACGTCCCGCTGCTGCTCAACGCCCCGCTGAAAAAGCGCCCGCTGCTGGTGCTGGTGGTGGACGACTCGGTCACCGTGCGCAAAGTCACCAGCCGCCTGCTGGAACGCAACGGCATGAACGTCCTCACCGCCAAGGACGGCATCGACGCCATGGCCGTGCTGGAAGAACACACCCCGGACCTGATGCTGCTGGACATCGAAATGCCGCGCATGGACGGTTTTGAAGTGGCCATCCAGGTGCGCAACGACCCACGGCTGATGCGCCTGCCGATCATCATGATCACCTCTCGCACCGGCCAGAAACACCGCGACCGCGCCATGGCCATTGGCGTCAACGACTACCTCGGCAAGCCGTATCAGGAGTCGGTGCTGCTGGAAAGCATCGCTTATTGGAGCCAGTCCCATGCTTGACCACCGCACCAGCCAACTCACCGGCCTGCTCCTGCCCCTGGCCGACCGCCACCTGGTGCTGCCCAACGTCGCTATCGCTGAACTGATCGACTTCCAGCGCGGCGAACCGGCCAGCGATGCACCGCCCTGGTATCTGCGGCAAGTGACCTGGCGGGACCGGCAATTGCCGCTGATCAGCTTCGAAGCGGCCTGCGGCGAAGCCAGCGTGACCGGCGAGCGCTCGCGCATCGTCGTGCTGAACGCCCTGGGCGGGCGGCCGTCATTGAAGTTTATTGCGATGGTGATCCAGGGGATTCCACGCTCGTACAAGCTCGATAGCCAATTGAGTTATGTGGATGTGCCGCTGTGCCCGTTGGAGCTGGCGGCGGTGCAAGTGGGGGAGCATGTGGCGAAGGTGCCGGATTTGATGGGATTAGAAGCCCTGCTGGTTGAATCCGGCCTGGCCTGAACATAAGCCTTGCGATGATCCCAATGTGGGAGGGGGCTTGCCCCCTCCCACACAGGTTAGCGCTCGTCTTCAGAGCTCAATCAATCCGAGCAAACCGCTCAATTACCGGTTGCTCCCGATGCTCGGCCTGCCACAAGTCGTAGGCACTTTGCATCGATAACCAAAGCTGCGCGGTGCTCACGCCGGCCCGTTCCAACCTGACGGCCAGATCCGGCTGAAAGACCTGTCGGATTCTTCCTGCAAGATTTTGCGCCGTGCATGAACGTGTCGCGTGCCTTCTTCAGCATCGTGAAGCGTTCCCAAACAGCGACTGATCACTCCCTTTTGGGAACCACTATTTAAAAGACACCACCGAACAAATGTGGGAGGGGGCTTGCCCCCGATAGCGGTGGTTCAGTTACAAATACTGAGACTGACACACCGCGATCGGGGGCAAGCCCCCTCCCACATTGGAATTTTCATTCGACCCACGCCCGCGTTTGCTCATGATTCATTACTCCAGCCGTAACGATCCAGCGCCGAGCTTGATTGATGCCCCTCTGAATCACTCCTAAGGTACAACCCACGACAGCAAACCCGTGGAGCGACCATGACAACAATAATTACCCCCGACTCGCGCTGGACGCGGCGGCGCGATGAAAAGCAGCGGCGGCTCGGGCTGGTCAGGCACTACGCCGACGGGGCCGTGCTGCCCAGCGACAAAATCGTCGAGGCCCTCGAAGCCCTGATCCTCCCCGGCGACCGCGTGGTGCTGGAAGGCAATAACCAGAAGCAGGCGGATTTCCTCTCGCGCTCCCTGGCCAAGGCCGACCCGGCCAAGCTCCACGATTTGCACATGATCATGCCCAGTGTCGGCCGCTCCGAGCACCTGGATCTGTTTGAGAAGGGCATCGCGCGCAAGCTCGACTTCTCTTTCGCCGGCACCCAATCCCTGCGCATCAGCCAGTTGCTCGAGGACGGCCTGCTGGAAATCGGCGCGATCCACACCTACATCGAACTCTATGCCCGGCTGGTGGTGGATCTGATCCCCAATGTGGTGCTCTCGGCCGGTTTCATGGCCGACCGCGCCGGTAATATCTACACCGGCGCCAGTACCGAAGACACCCCAGCGTTGATCGAACCTGCCGCGTTCAGCGACGGCATCGTCATCGTGCAGGTCAATCAGTTGGTGGACGACGTCACTGATTTGCCCCGCGTCGACATCCCGGCCAGTTGGGTGGATTTTGTGGTGGTGGCCGACAAGCCGTTCTACATCGAACCGCTGTTCACCCGCGACCCGCGCCACATCAAGCCGGTGCATGTGCTGATGGCGATGATGGCGATCCGTGGCATCTACGAAAAACATAACGTGCAGTCGCTCAACCACGGCATCGGCTTCAATACTGCCGCCATTGAATTGATCCTGCCCACCTACGGCGAATCCCTGGGCCTGAAGGGCAAGATCTGCCGCAACTGGACCCTCAACCCGCATCCCACGCTGATTCCCGCCATCGAAAGCGGCTGGGTCGAAAGCGTGCATTGCTTCGGCACCGAGCTGGGCATGGAGAATTACATCGCCGCCCGCCCGGATGTGTTCTTCACCGGCCGCGACGGTTCCATGCGCTCCAACCGGATGTTCTGCCAACTCGCCGGCCAATACGCGGTGGACCTGTTTATCGGCGCCACCCTGCAAGTGGACGGCGACGGGCATTCCTCCACGGTCACCCGTGGTCGCCTCGCCGGTTTTGGCGGTGCGCCGAACATGGGCCATGACCCGCGTGGTCGCCGCCATGGCACCCCGGCCTGGCTCGATATGCGTCACGAGGATGCCCCCGAAGCACTCTTGGAACGCGGCAAAAAGCTCGTGGTGCAAATGGTCGAGACGTTCCAGGAGGGCGGCAAACCGACCTTCGTCAACACCCTCGACGCGGTGGAAGTGGCGCGCAAAAGCGGCATGCCCCTGGCGCCGATCATGATCTACGGCGACGACGTCACCCACCTGCTCACCGAAGAAGGCATCGCCTACCTGTACAAGGCGCGCTCGCTGGAAGAGCGCCAAGCGATGATCGCCGCCGTCGCCGGGGTGACCGCCATCGGCATGCGCCATAACCCCAAGGACACCGCACGCATGCGCCGCGAAGGCCTGATTGCCTTGCCCGAAGACCTCGGCATCCGCCGCACCGACGCCACCCGCGAGTTGTTGGCCGCCAAGAGCGTGGCCGATCTGGTGGAGTGGTCCGGTGGTTTGTACAACCCGCCCGCCAAGTTCAGGAGCTGGTAAATGCGCGCCCTCAAACTGCACCAACTCAGCCTCGCCGAACGCCTGGCGGACCTGGCCGTCGACGCGCTGATCGACGAAGCCGACCTGTCGCCCAAGCCCGCCCTGGTGGACCGCCGTGGCAACGGCGCCCACAGCGACTTGCACCTGGGCTTGATGCATGCATCGGCGCTGTCCTTGTGGCCGATGTTCCTGGCAATGGCCGAAGCCGCCCTCGACATCGGCGAAGTCGGCTTGCCCCTGCGCGAAGCCCTCGGCCGCATCGGTCGCGACGGTGAGCAGGCGATGCTCGTCACCACCAACGGTGTGAACACCCATCGCGGTGCGATCTGGGCCCTCGGCTTACTCACCGCCGCAGCGGCACTGGAGCCGCAATCCTGCACCCCGAATGCCGTGACCTTAAACGCGGCAAAACTGGCCCTACTCGCCGATCGCTATGCCCCGCAACCCATGAGCCACGGCGCGCAGGTGGCGCAACGTTACGGCGCACGCGGTGCCCGTGAAGAAGCCCAACTGGGTTTCCCTTCGGTGCTGCAACGCGGCCTGCCGCAACTGCACAAAAGCCGCCAGCAACAGGCCGGTGAGCAGAACGCACGCCTGGATGCCTTGCTCGCGATCATGACCGACCTGGCCGACACCTGCGTGCTCTACCGCGCTGGCACTGCGGGCCTGCACGCCATGCAACACGGCGCGCAAGCCGTACTCGACGCCGGCGGCAGCGCCACCCTCGCGGGGCGTCGCCAACTGCACGAACTCGATCAACAGCTGTTGGCCCTGAATGCCTCCCCCGGTGGCGCCGCCGACCTGTTGGCCGCCTGCCTGTTTATCGACCGCCTCGACGGAGCGTTTTGATGGAAACCTTATCCTTTGAATTCCCCGCCGGGCAGCCGCCCAAAGGCCGCGCGCTGGTGGGGTGTGTCGGTTCGGGCGACCTGGAAGTGCTGCTGGAACCGGGCACGCCCGGCATCCTGACCATTCAGGTGCAGACCTCGGTGAATGGCGCCGAACAACGCTGGCAGCACCTGTTCGAGCGGATCTTCCTGGAGCAGACGCCGCCAGCACTGAACATTGATATCCACGATTTCGGCGCCACCCCCGGCGTGGTGCGCCTGCGCCTGGAGCAGGGCTTCGAGGAGATCGGCCATGACTGACTTGCTCAGCAAACACAGCTTCGTCGAACTGGGCGCACGGCAGCGGGCCAAGGCCTTGTTGGACGCGGGCTCTTACCGTGAACTGATCGACCCGTTTCAGCGAGTCATGTCGCCCTGGCTCAGCCTTCAGGGTGTGGTGCCCCAGGCCGATGACGGCGTGGTGATCGGCAAAGGCAGCATCGCCGGCAAGCCGGTGGTGATCGCCGCGATCGAAGGCAACTTCCAGGGTGGTAGCCTCGGTGAAGTCGGCGGCGCAAAAATCGCCGGAGCCCTTGAACTGGCGGCCGAAGACAACCGCAACGGCATCCCGACCTGCGCCGTGCTGCTGCTGGAAACCGGTGGCGTGCGCCTGCAGGAAGCCAATCTGGGCCTGGCGGCGATTGCTGATATCCACGCCGCGATTGTCGATCTGCGCCAGTATCAGCCGGTGATCGCTGTGGTGGCGGGCAGCGTCGGTTGCTTTGGCGGCATGTCCATCGCCGCCGGGCTGTGCAGCTATCTGGTGGTGACCCGCGAAGCGCGCCTGGGCCTGAACGGTCCGCAGGTGATCGAGCAGGAAGCCGGCCTGGACGAGTACGATTCGCGCGATCGGCCCTTTATCTGGAGCCTGACCGGCGGCGAGCAACGTTTCAACAGCGGCTTGGCCGACCGTTACGTGGCAGACGATGTCGCGCAGATTCAGCAGACCGTCAGCGCGTTGTTGCAGCTCGGTTTGCCCGCCCAACAACGCAGCCGCCGGGCCGACTTCTACCTGGCGCGCCTGGCTGAACTGGACGCCGAACCGCAAATCGACCCGGCGACGGTTCGCGATCTGTATCAGGGAGAACGCTCATGAGAGGTTTGCAGTGGTTCAACGCATTGACTGCCGGCGCCCAACCCGTGGAAGGGTTGCCGAACTCGCTGAAAGTCGCCGATGGCGTATTGGGTGAACACAAGGTGCGCTTTATCGCCGTGGTCCCCGACGCGCAAAACCGCTTCCCCCGCGCACGCAACGGCGAAGTCGGCTTGCTCGAAGGCTGGGGCTTGGCCAAAGCCGTGGATGAAGCCATCGCGACGGGCGACAAACGCCCACTGATCGCCATCGTCGATGTGCCGAGCCAAGCCTACGGCCGTCGCGAAGAAGCCCTCGGCATCCATCAAGCCCTGGCGGCTGCCGTCGACAGCTACGCCCGCGCCCGTCTGGCCGGGCACCCGGTGATCGGGTTGTTGGTGGGCAAGGCCATGTCTGGCGCGTTCCTCGCCCACGGTTACCAGGCCAACCGCCTGATCGCCCTGCGCGACCCCGGCGTGATGGTACACGCCATGGGCAAGGCCTCGGCGGCGCGGGTGACCCTGCGCAGTGTCGAAGAGCTGGAAGCCCTGGCCGCCAGCGTGCCGCCGATGGCCTATGACATCGACAGTTATGCCAGCCTCGGTTTGCTCTGGGAGACCTTGTCGGTCAGCCAGATTGAACAGCCGACGAAGGACGATGTGGCGCGGGTCAGCGATTGCCTGGTGAATGCGATCAAGGATGTCGATGGCTGTGATTTGAGCGGTCGCCTCGGCGCCACCAACCGTGCCGCCTCCAGCCATGTCCGCCAACTGCTGCGGGCGCAATGGTGAACGCTCACGACTTGCTCTGGGGCATGACCCCGGCGCAAGCCCCTGCCGATGCGCCGGCCTGGGTGCTGGCGGCGCTCGGTGCCGGGCAGCCGGTGGTGGTACGTCGGGCAATTGCGCAACCGGGCCATGTGGCGGTCGGCGTGCGTGGGCGTTTGCGCGAGCAGCGTTTCGCCGCCGAAATGCCGCTGGCGCTGGTGCAACGGCGGGTGGTGCCGGAAGCGCTGCGCGAGGTGATCTCGCCACGCGATTTGCCGGCATTGCGCGCCCTCGCTCAACTGCGGCCGGTGCTGGCGCAGAAGGACTGGGGCGTCAGCGGCAGTGCGGGTTTTGAATTGGCCACGGGCATTGAAGCGCTGCATGACAGCAGCGATCTGGATTTGATCCTGCGCACCCCAGAACCGCTTGAACGACGCGACGCCGGGGACTTGCAGGCGATCCTGGACACGGCGGCCTGCGTTGTGGACCTGCAACTGCAAACCCCGTTTGGCGCCGTCGCCTTGCGTGAATGGGCGGGCTCATCACGCCGCGTGCTGCTCAAAGCCGCCAGCGGTGCGCATCTGGTCATTGATCCCTGGCAGGCGCTGATATGAGCAGCCTGCTGGTGTTTCCGGGGCAGGGCGCTCAACGGCCCGGCATGCTTGAGCATGTGCCCGCGCCGGTGTTGGACGAAGCCAGCGCGGCCTTGGGTGAGGACGTTCGCCAGCTCGATTCTGCGCGGGCCTTGGCCAGTACCCGCGCCGTGCAGTTGTGTCTGTTGATCGCGGGCGTGGCCCATGCGCGTCTGCTGGAGCGCACGCCGGACTATGTGGCGGGCTTGTCCATCGGCGCTTACCCGGCGGCGGTCATTGCCGGGGCCCTGGACTTTGCCGACGCCGTCAGACTGGTCAGCCTGCGTGGCGAACTGATGCAGCAGGCTTATCCACAGGGCTACGGCATGACCGCCTTGATCGGCCCGGACTTATCCGCTGTCGAAACCCTGCTGGCCGAAATCCATTGCCCCGAAACCCCGGTGTACCTGGCCAATATCAACGCCGATAACCAGACGGTGATCGCCGGCAGCGATGAAGCGATGCTGCGCGTGGCCCAGCGCGTCAAAGGCAACGGCATCGCCAAGCGCCTGGCCGTCAGCGTGCCGTCCCATTGCGCGCTGCTGCAGCGACCGGCCCAGGCGCTGGCTGAGGCGTTCGTTACGCTCAAGGCTCCGCGCATCACCTACCTGAGCGGCACACGGGCGCGGCCGATCCATGACCCTGCGCAGTTGCGCGACGACCTCGCCTTCAACATGTGCCGCGTCGTCGACTGGCGCGGCACCGTGCAAAGCGCCTATGAGCGCGGCGTGCGCCTGCAAATCGAACTGCCCCCCGGCGCCGTACTCACCGGCTTGTCACGCCGCGTGTTCGAACAAGGCACGGTGATCGCCTGCGAAGGTGCGCGCCTGGACACCTTGCAGGCCCTGCTGGAAGAGGAGGATCGCCACCACCGATAAAGCACCACCCAAGGCTTTCGAAGCACAACAACAAAAATTCGATCGAGCACTTTGAGGACAACAACAATGATTATTTACGGTGTGGCATTGCTGGCGATCTGCACGCTCGCGGGCGTGATCATGGGTGACATGCTTGGCGTATTGCTCGGCGTTAAATCCAACGTGGGCGGGGTGGGCATCGCGATGATCCTGCTGATCTGCGCGCGGCTGTGGATGCAAAAACGCGGCGGTATGACCAAGGACTGCGAAATGGGCGTCGGCTTCTGGGGCGCCATGTACATCCCTGTGGTGGTGGCGATGGCCGCGCAACAAAACGTGGTCACCGCCCTGCACGGCGGCCCGGTCGCGGTGCTCGCGGCCATCGGTTCGGTGGTGTTGTGTGGTTGCACCATCGCGTTGATCAGCCGTACTCACAAGGGCGAACCGTTGCCCGCTGAAGAACCGCTGATCACACCGACACCTGTCGTGGGAGGCCGCTGATATGTGGGATCTCATCGAAAAAGGCTTGGAACATAACGGTCTGGTCACTGCATTTGCCTTCGTGGGCGTGGTGATGTGGATTTCTGTGGTGCTGTCCAAGCGCCTGACGTTCGGGCGCATTCACGGTTCGGCGATTGCCATCGTGATCGGCCTGGTGCTGGCCTGGGTTGGCGGCACCATGACCGGCGGGCAAAAAGGCCTGGCGGATATATCGCTGTTCTCTGGCATCGGCCTGATGGGCGGCGCGATGCTGCGCGACTTCGCCATTGTTGCCACCGCGTTTGAGGTGCAAGCCACCGAAGCCCGCAAAGCCGGGATGATCGGCGTGATTGCGCTGTTACTGGGCACGATCCTGCCGTTTATCGTCGGTGCGAGCATGGCCTGGGTGTTTGGTTATCGCGATGCAATCAGCATGACCACCATTGGCGCTGGCGCCGTGACCTACATCGTCGGCCCGGTCACTGGAGCGGCGATTGGCGCGACCTCGGATGTGATGGCGCTGTCGATCGCCACCGGCCTGATCAAGGCGATTCTGGTGATGGTCGGCACACCGGTCGCGGCGCGTTGGATGGGGTTGGATAACCCGCGTTCGGCGATGGTGTTTGGTGGGCTGGCCGG
>Ga0209913_1000482_pt1 | contig 33164 bp, 22 predicted proteins | sample PersoiDNA2013203_FD_185805 | JGI IMG/M metagenome (GOLD analysis project Ga0209913, IMG submission 185805) | Permafrost soil microbial communities from the Arctic, to analyse light accelerated degradation of dissolved organic matter (DOM) -... | ecosystem: Environmental > Terrestrial > Soil >... | reverse complement strand
GTGCTACTTAACTGGCCAAGAGTTCAAATGAAACACCGGAGAGGTGGCAGAGTGGTCGAATGTACCTGACTCGAAATCAGGCGTACGTTAAATCGTACCGTGGGTTCGAATCCCACCCTCTCCGCCATGTTGTTGTCCTGGATCATCTCAGGACTGAGAAAACCCCGCTAACCTCATAGAGGAAGCGGGTTTTTTTTGTCCCAAACTGTCGAGCAACGTCCTGAAGCCTCCAGAGGTTTTCGGGGCTTTTTTGGGGGCCTGCTATCATGATCTCGCAGTGAGGCCCCCAAAATGCCGAAGCGTATCCCACCTCTCTCCGACCGGCAGGTTCGCAATGCGAAGAAGCGCGAGTCTCCATTCAAGCTGTTCGATGGCGGCGGCCTGTACCTCGCAGTCACCGCGGACGGCGCCAAGCACTGGCGGATGAAACATCGTCGTCCGGACGCATTAGCGCAGGCGAGCAAGGATGGAGGTTGGCGTCTGGGAGCGATTGGTGTTGTGCCCAGTGCGACTGCAGGATTTGATCACTATTCTCAGCATTCTGAAAGTCCGGTTCTTGTTGGCGTTTGGCGGGAGTCCTGTGACGCCGCAGATGCACTCTGACTCGCCGGCCCCAAGTCTATTTCTGCTCTGATGCTGCCTTTTTTCGTTGCTCAAGGCGGGTTGCCCGAGCCTCTCTGTAGTGGAGGAGTCGCACAGTCGCTTGTTGCGCGAGGTAACGGTATGCTTTGCCACTTAGAACCGACGAAAATTTAAAGGCGGCTGTTGCTTTTTTGCCTACGTGCCTGATGGCGATGAGTATCCACGAGGGCGGGCCAACTAAATCAGCCTTGACCATCGCCCTAGCCGAGCGTGCTCAGGAGGCCCGGGAGCAACCACAAAATCAAGCTAATACAGCCGAACCACTTGTTCAAATAGAAGCAGGCGCGGATGTTCAGTAGGAACACAACAAAGAGTACGCCGGTGAGGATAACGGCCACGTTGGCGACGCCAGTCGCCGGATTTAAGTTCATGGGATAGAACACGGCGTCGCCGACCCGAATCGGTTGGGTGTTCAGGTAACTGAACATCCCCAAACCCTCGAGGTTTTGCGCCACTCCCCAAGAGGCGAGATGGCAAAGCGCTAGATATGGCAAGAAGAACTGGAGAAGCATGGGGATTCGGTCGTCGGCAAAGTAAAAACTTAAGAAAGAAAGTTTACGAGTTATAAAAATCAGCCGCCGATCTAATCTGTCTGATAGTCCTTTAGGTCGATGTACTTGAACAGACAGATCGAAAGGACGTTGATGTTACAGCAAGTTGGAAATATTGTTAGGGTCCGTACGTGTGACGAATCGCGAGTAAGTCGGGCCGTTCGTGCAGTCGATGATGTAGGCCAGTTCGCGCATTCCTGGTAGCTGTAGTTAGTGTTCTCGTCATTGAGAATGCGCTGGCTCTGGTCTGAGCGGACTCATGTGAGCGGTGTTACGCTAAGCTATTGATTTTTATTGTGGTGCAGCGGCCTGCAAAGCCGTTTGGACGGGTTCGACTCCCGTCCTCGCCTCCAGAACACGCGGTAAAACGCAGCAAGACGCAGCAGCACTCAGCTAAAAACCAAGCCCACTTTCGAGTGGGCTTTTTTTCGTGGTTGACCCGAAAGTTCGGCCAATCAGCCGACCGCACTGGACCTGCTGACGTCCATCGTTTGCAAAGCGCTTACACCAGGCTCTTGACCACCCCGCCATCGACCCGCAGTGCCGCGCCCGTGGTGGCCGACGCCAGGCTGCTTGCCACGTAGGCCACCATCGACGCGACTTCCTCGGGCGTGCCGAAACGCTTGATGAGGGAAGTAGGGCGCACGTGCTCGAAAAACTCTGCCTCCACCTGTTCGAAGGTCTTGCCGCTGGCCTTGGCCATCTCGCCCACGAAGTCGCCCACGCCGCGCGACTTGGTGGGGCCGGGCAGCACGCTGTTGACGGTGATGCCGGTGCCTGCCACCGATTCGGCCAAGCCCCGCGAGACCGCCAGCTGGGCCGTCTTGGTCATACCGTAATGGATCATCTCGGTGGGGATCTGCACGGCGCTTTCGCTGGAAATGAAAATGATGCGGCCCCAGTTGGCCTGCTTCATCGCCGGCAGCACCAGGCGCGCCAGCCGCACGCCGCTCAGGACATTGACGTCGAAGAAGCGCTGCCAGTCTTCATCGGGGATGTCCTCGAAGGCCTTGGGCTCGAAGATGCCCAGGTTGTTGACGAGGATGGCGATGCCGGGATGGCGGCGCACCACCTCGGCGGCCGCCGCGGCCTGGCTCAAGTCGCCCGCGAAACCGTGTACCTGGCCCTTCGCGTCGGCGCGGATGCGTTCGACGGCGCCGTCCACCGCTGCCTGGGTGCGGCCGTTGACGATGACGTCGGCGCCTTCCGCGGCCAACCGGTGCGCGATCGCGTAGCCGATGCCGGCCGTGCTGCCGCTGACCAGGGCCAGCTTGCCATTGATTTGCAGATCCATTTCAGTTCTCCTTGTTGGTGGAGTTGGTGGGGTTGGTGAGGTTGGTGGGGTTGGTGCGATTGATGGGATTGGTGGGCTTGGCGGGGTGACTTGCGCTGCCGGACGGCGCTACGGCGGCGGCCCGCCGGGGCGCCGCCGGGATCGCGCGCATATGCACCCACATCAGGTGGCGAAAGACAAAAGGCATGGCGGTGCTCCAGTGGCCGGGACCATTCCATCATCAAACCGCAGCGCCCGCCGCACCAGTGAATCATAGTGAATTTGCGGCGATGGCGTGCGGCGCCGCTTCACACGGATTCACGCACGGCCAACAGCGTCAGGCAGCAAAGCCCCCATCGATCAGCAGGTCGGCCCCCGTGACGAAGGCTGATTCCGCGCTGGCCAGATAGGCCACCATGCCGGCCACTTCATCGGCCTGGCCGTGGCGGGGCAGGGCCATCAGGCCGTGCAGGGACGCCGCAAAATCGGTGTCGGCCGGGTTCATGTCGGTGTCGACCGGGCCGGGATTGACGTTGTTGATGGTGATGCCGCGCGGGCCCAGGTCGCGCGCCATGCCTTTGACGAGGCCCGTCAAGGCCGATTTGCTCATGGCGTAGACGGCGCCCCCCCCGAAGGGCATGCGTTCGGCGTTGGTGCTGCTGATGTTGATGATGCGGCCGCCCTCCGTCATGTGGGCGGCGGCCGCCTTGGAGGCGACGAACACGCCGCGCACGTTGACGGCGACGGTTTTGTCGAAGTCGTCCAGGGTGAACTGGTCGATGGCGCCCAGCAGCAGCACGCCGGCGCTGTTGACGAGGATGTCGAGTCGGCCGAAGCGCTCGGCCACGCTGTCGATCGCGCGGGCCAGGGCGTGGGCGTCGGAGGCGTCGGCCTTGAGGGCGATCGCCTTACCGCCGCGGGCGTCGATTTCCGCCACCAGGGCTTCGGCGGCGATGGCCGATGCGGCGTAGCCGATGGCGACGGTGGCGCCTTCGCTGGCCAGGCGGCGCGCGGTGGCGGCGCCGATGCCGCGTGAACCGCCGTTGATGAAGGCCACTTTGCCGTTGAGGGATTTGCTGTTCATGATGATGTCCTTTGCTGGTTGAAAGAGAAAGAGAGAAGCGAGTGAAGCCAGTATCTGCCCCCTCAACCAGTCGCGGTAGTCATCAATCGGCAACTACACCTATAACCTGTGGTATAAAATTCGGAAAGCATACATTATCAATTAACCATGCACATTGAGCTCATCAGTCATCTGGACGCCTTTGTCGCCTCCGCCGACGAGGGCAGCTTTTCAGCTGCCGCGCGGCGCCTGGGGATCACGCCGCCCGCTGTCAGCAAGAGTGTGGCGCGGCTCGAGAGCGGTCTCGGGGTGCGCCTGTTCCAGCGCAGCACGCGCAGCCTCAGCCTGACGGAAGAGGGCGAGCGCCTGTACCGCCAGGTGCGCACGCCCTGGCTGGAAATCGGCGACGCCCTGGCCCAGTCGCAGGAAGGCGCGGGCAAGCCGGCCGGCACCCTGAAGGTGTCGCTGGCGCCCACGGTGGGGCGCAGGTATTTCGTGCCCATGTTGAGCAGTTTTCTGGAGCGCTATCCCGACATCGTGCCCGACCTCCACTTCGACAACCGCCAGGTCGACCTGATCGCCGAAGGCTTCGACGTCGCCATCGGTGGCGGCATGCCCCTGACGGAAGGCCTGGTAGCGCGCGAACTGGCGCCGGTGCGCATCGTGCTGGTGGCGGCGCCGTCCTACCTGGACCGCCACGGCACGCCGCAAACGCCGACCGACCTGGCGCGCCACCGTGGCCTGCTGCGGCGCTCGATCGCCACTGGCCGGCTCACCCCGTGGATCCTCAGGAACGGCGCCGGCGGCGAGCGGGGAGAAATCGTCGCCAATGTGCGGCCGGTGACGGTGATGGACGATCCGGAAGCGCTGGCCACCGCGGTCGCGTGCGGACTGGGCATCGCCATGCTGCCGCTGCCCCATGCGCTGCCCCTGCTGCAAAGCGGCGAGATCGTGCGCGTGCTGCCCGAGTGGTATGCCGACACCCGCCCCATCTCGATCTATTATTCGAGCCGCAAGCTGCTGCCGGCCAAGGTGCGCGCCTTTGTCGATCACGTGGTCGAAGCGGCTGCGGCGGCCGGCTACGGCAGCCTGTTCGGCGCAAACAGCTTGACCCTGGCGGTGTCATCCACTAGCGTGAGAAAGTGAGCAGGACCGCTATTATTTTCAGGACTATTTGCAGGATAAATCATCCATGAAAGCGACTGTTCCCACCCCGGCGGCACCATCATGAGCAGCGAAGGCGCCATCCCCGCCGCGCCGGCGGCAGCCTCTCAACGTGCAGCGTGCGCGGCGCCGGCGCTCGCCTTCGGGCCGTTCGTGCTGCACCTGGATCCGGTGCGCCTGTGCCGCGGCGGGGACGAGGTGCACCTGGGCGGGCGCGCTCTCGACCTGCTGGCGGCGCTGCTGTCGCGGCCCGGCGAAATCCTCAGCCGCGCCGAACTGGAAGCGCGGGTCTGGCCCCACTCGGTGGTGGAAGACAGCAGCCTGCGGGTGCACGTGGCGGCCCTGCGGCGCGCGCTGGGCGACGGCATCGACGGGGCCCGCTACATCGCCAACGTGCCGGGCCGCGGCTATAGCTTCGTCGCCCCGGTCCAGCCGTTCACCGCCACGGCAACGCGTCAACCTGATCCCTTGCCTTCGATCGGGGATGCCGTCGACAACCTGCCCACCAGCCTGACCCAAATCATCGGCCGCGACGCCGTCATCGCTGCCCTGTGCACGGAGCTGGCGCAGCGGCGCCTGGTGAGCATCGTCGGCCACGGCGGCATCGGCAAGACCTCGCTGGCGCTGGCGGTGGCGGCGCAGGTACGCGCCCTGTATCCGGCGGGTGCCTGCTTCGTCGACTTCGCCCCCCTCACCACGGCCGGCCACGTGATTGAATCGGTGGCCTCGGCGCTCGGCTTGCCCCTGCCGTCCGAGTCGAATATGCGCGCGCTGGAAAACTGGCTGCGGCCGCGCCGCCTGCTGCTGGTGCTCGATAATTGCGAACACCTGCTCGACGCCGTGGCCGAACTGGCCGAACGCCTGCTGCACTGCGCGCAAGGCCTGGTGGTGCTGACCACCTCGCGCGAACCGCTCGACGCCGAAGGGGAGTGGGTGCACCGCCTGCTGCCGCTGGAGACGCCGCCCGACGGCGCGCCAATCGACAGCAGCAGCGCGCTGGCGTTTTCCGCCGTCGCCCTGCTGGCCGAACGTGGCGCGGCGTCGCTCGACACCTTCGAACTCGATGGCGCCAACGTCCACCTGGCCGCGGCCCTGTGCCGGCGCCTGGACGGCGTGCCGCTGGCAATCGAATTTGCCGCCTCGCGTATCGGTCTGCTGGGATTGCAGGGCGTCTGCGTGCAGCTCGACGACCGTCTGCGCCTGCTGGGCAGCGGCCGGCGCACGGCTTTGCCGCGCCACCGCACTTTGCGCGCCTTGCTGGACTGGAGTTATCACCTGCTCTCGCCCACCCAGCAGCTGGTGCTGCGCCGCTGCGGCGTCTTCAAGGCCGGCTTCTCGCTGGAGGCGGCCAATGCGGTGATCGTCGACGAGCAGCTGTCCGCCACCGCCGTGCGCGACTGCCTGCTCGACCTGATCGCCAAGTCGCTGGTGCGGGTGGAGTTGAGCCAGTCGCCGCCCATTTACAGCCTGCTTGAAATCACCCGCGCCTACGCCATCGAACAGCTGGACGGCGACCCGGACCGGCGCGACATCCACCACCGCCACGCCGCTTGCATGGCGGCGCTGGTCAGGCAGGGCGCATCGGACTGGGAACGCATCTCGCCCCAGCAGTGGTTCCGCGCCTTCGCCGCCCACATCGGCAATTTCCGCGCGGCGCTGGACTGGTGCTTCGGCGCCGACGGCGAACCGGCCATCGGCATCGAGCTGCTCGCCACGGTGCTCTACCCGATGACGATGCTGCTGGGCGAGACTGAATTTCGCACGCGCGCAACGCAGGCGATCGACGCCATCGAGGCCGGCGTGTCCGCCGATCCAATCCACCAAATGCGCATCCTCAGCATGTTCCACTACATCACACCGGGCACCTGGGTGACGGACGCGCATCCCTTGATGCAGGCGGTGGCCGATCAGGAGCAGGATGCTCAGGCCCAGCTCGAGGCGCTGTATCACATGCAGGTGCATGCTTTCGGCGGCGGCGATTACCGCCAGTCGGTGCAGTACTCCCTGCGCGGCGAGGCGGTGGCCGCACGCTGCGGGCCGCCTGAAATGGCGCACGCGATGCGCCTGCGCGCGCTCGCCTCGCACTACATGGGTGAGCACGCGACGGCCTCGCAATACGCCGCCGCGGTACTGGAGAGCGAGTCGATGCCAGTGCCCTTGCGGCTGGCGGCATGGCTGTCGAAACGCTTGTCGATGCAGATCCTGATGTCACGGATTTTGTGGATGCAGGGGCAGGGCGAACAAGCGGTGGCGCTGGCGGCGACCTGCGTGCAGAACGCGCGGGATGCCCGCTTTCCGGCGGCGCTGTCGCAGGCGCTGTGCCTGGGCGCGATTCCGCTGGCGTTCTGGCAGGGCGACGCTGCGCGCGTGCGCGAATTGCTGCAGCTGCTGGTGGCGCACCTGGACCGGATTCCCCAGCCTTACTGGGCGCTGTGGGCGGAACACTTGCAGCATGCGGCCGCAACGTGCACCGCTGGCGGCCTGTCCGGTGCCCCCGACGCCATGCTGACCGATCACCTGCTCAGCGTTGGCGCCTGGGATCATCATCAAACGGCGCTGGAGCGCTACCGCCAGGGCGTGGTCGGCTGGACCGGTCCCGAACTGCTGCGCATCGAAGGTGAGTTACTGCTGCGCCGGCACGGTCCGTCCGCGCAGCAGGCCGCGCGTGAACTGTTCGGCCAGTCGATGGCACTGGCCAGGACCCAGCAGGCCGCGGCCTGGGAGCTGCGCGCGGCCAGCAGCCTGGCGCGGCTGCAGCTGGCGCAGGGCGAGATGGAGGCGGCGCGCGCGCTGCTGGCGCCCTGGCAGGCGCGCCTGCAGCCGATGGGGGAGGGCGCCGACGTGGCGGCGTGCCGGCGGCTGCTGGCAGCTGCGCAATGCTGATTGATTCACATCTTTTCACACCTGGCTAGCGCCGTAATCCTCTACCATCGGCACCGATACGCAGACTTCCTGCGCCGTGCCGCCACGATGGATACTTCACCCAGCCAGACCGCCTCCCGACAGCCCGAGCCGACCGTGCTGCTGTTCGGCCCATTTGCCCTGCACCGCGCCAGCCAGCAGCTGCTCAAGGGCGGCGAAACGGTGCGCATCGGCAGCCGCGCCTTCTGCCTGCTCGTCGACCTGGTCGAGCGGGCGGGCGAGCTGCGCACGCGGGCCCAGCTCGAGGCGCGGGTCTGGCCCCGTTCCGTCGTCGAAGAAACCAGCCTGCGCGTGCACATGTCGGCGTTGCGGCGGGCACTGGGCGACGGCCGCGATGGCGCGCGCTACATCGCCAACATTCCCGGCTGCGGCTACAGGTTTGTCGGCACGGTCACGCAGGCGCGCCCGGCTAACGTGCCGGTTTCCCCACCGCCGCAGCGGCAGCATCGCCTGATCGGCCGCGATGCCGAACTCCATGCCCTGTGCGTCAACAGCATGCGCACCCGCCTGCTCTCCATCGTCGGCCCCGGCGGCATCGGCAAGACCGCACTGGCGCTGGCCGGTGCCGCACAGCTGAGCGGACGCTTTGCCGATGGCGTGCTGCACGCAGACCTGGCCGGCGCCGGCGACCTGGCCAGCGTCGTCGATGCAGTCGCCGGGGCGGCCGCCATCGTACTGCATGGACTGCCTGCCCTGTGCGGCTACCTGGGCCGCCGGCGCCTGCTGCTGGTGCTCGACAATTGCGACCGCGCGGTGGAAGGCGTCGCCGCCCTGGCCATCGCCGTGCTGCAGCAGGCGCCGGGTGTGCACATGCTTGTCACCACCCGCGAACCGCTCGACGTGGAAGGGGAGCGGCTGCACTGGCTGGACGGCCTGGCCATGCCTGCCGACGATGTGGCAGGACCTGCGGCGATGCGGTATCCGGCAGTCGTGCTGTTCGTCGAGCGGGCGCGCGCCAATGACGCCACTTTTGTGCTCGATGCCGCCAATGCCGGCGCGGTTTGCCGCCTGTGCCGCCATCTGGACGGCATCCCCCTTGCCATCGAACTGGCGGCCGCCCGCGTCGAGGGCCTGGGCGTGGCAGGCATGGCGGCAGCGCTGGATGGTCTTTTGGGCTTGCTCACCCGCGCGCGCCGCACGGCCCTGCCTCGCCACCGCACCATGGAAGCGACCCTGGCCTGGAGCTTCGACCTGCTTGCCGCCGACGAGCGCGCGGTGCTGTGCCGCAGCGCCATCTTCGAGGCCGAATTCAGTATCGAGGCGGCTGGCACCGTGTGTTCCTGCGAGCGCATCGACGCCATTGCAGTTGCGCGCTGCATCGAAAGCCTTGCCGCCAAGTCCCTGCTGGTGCGCTGTCTGGCCGGCGGCAGCGCCCTGTACCGGCAGTTGCTGCTGACCCGCACCTACACCCTCGCGAAGCTTGATGCAGCCGAAAAGGCGCTGCTGGCACGGCGCCATGCGGGCCATGTGGCCGCGCTGCTGCAACACAGTGTCGCCGCGGCGGCCCGAGCCCCGCTACCGTGGCTGGCGGCGCACGGCCGCAGTCTCGACGACTGCCGCGCGGCGCTCGACTGGGCGTTCAGCGAACATGGTGAACGTGCGCTGGGCGTCGCCATCACGCCGGCGCTGGCGCGCACCATGCGTTTTCTCGGCTTGCCGGACCAGGTGCGGCACCGGCTGATGCATGCGCTCGACGAACGGGGCGCGCCCGCCATGGCCCAAGAGGCGGCAATTGCGATCTGCACGGCGCTTGCCATACTCGGCGCCTACAGCCACAACGGATTCGACCTGCTGCGCGAGGTACTGGCGCGGCTGCACGGCCTGCTGCGGACGGTCGCATCGCCCGCACTGCACATCGAAGCGCTGATGGCGATGGCTACCGCGGCCTTTGCGATGGGCGAGCCGGGCCTGCTGCTTGAAATCGTGCGCGCGGTGCGGGCGCTGGCGCGCGACGAAAACATGGCCGCCTGGGCCCTGATCGCCGACCGGCTGGAATCGGACGGCACCCATCTGCTGGGCGAGCACGCGCAGTCGCAAGCCCTTTGCCAACGCATACTGCAGGCGGATCCAGCGGCCATCGCGCGCAACTTGTCCTGCCCGACCCCCATGCCGGTGGGTGCGCGCTGGAACCTGGCGCGCATTGCCTGGATTCGGGGCCAGCCCGAGCTGGCGGCGCAGATCGCCCACGAGGCCCTGCTCCACGCCGAGCAGCAGCAGGGACAGTCCCTGTGCCAGACCTTGGTCGTGGTGGTCCTGCCGGTGGCCTTCTGGCGGGGCGATCACGCGTACGCTGCGCAACTGGTGGCGCGCCTGCATGCGCTGGCCGACAGCAGCGGCAGCGACTATTGGCGCGACTGGGCGCGCGCCTATGCCGCGGTGCTCGGAAATTCAAGCGCCTGCCCGGCGGCGCTGGCGCCAATTGCCCGCGATCTGCTGGCGACCCTCGACGCCGGCCTGCTCGACGAGGCCACCGTGGCGCGCGCCGATGCCGGCACCATTCCCTGGTGCGCGCCCGAAGTGTGGCGGGCCCAGGGCGAAGCACTGCTGCGCGAGGATCCCACGGCCGGCGCGGCGGCCAGCGCCCTGTTTCTGCGCGCGCTGGCATTGGCACGCCGCCAGCAGGCGCTGGGTTGGGAATTGCGCGTCGCCCGCAGTCTGGCGCACTGCTGGGCTAATGATACCCGCGCCGCTGAAGGCCGCGATGTGCTGGCGCAGGTACTGGCCCGCTTCAGCGAAGGGTTTTGCACTGCCGACTACCTGGGGGCAGCTGCCGAACTGGCTCGCTTGCAGGCGGAAGCGCCATGAGCACCGCCCTGCAGTCGCTGGTGCTCGACGCCGTGTGCGGCGAGGCCCATTGCGCCGGCGTGCGGCTCGATCTCGATGCCGCCGCCTTCGAGGTCTTGCGCATTCTGCTCGCCGCCGATGGCGCCGCAGTCGCCCCATCCGGCTTCGGCCAGGGCGAGGGCGCCGCAAAGTTGTGGGTGTGCGTTGCGCGGCTCAATGCGGCGCTGGCGCGGGCCGCGCCGGCCGATGGCGTTGCCCTGCACGTCGCCAATTTTCCCGGCCATGGCTACCAGCTGATGCAGGCGCCCGCGCCACCCCGCCGTTTGCTGGGTCGGCAGGCGGAACTGGCGCGGGTCGGCACGCTGCTGCAACAGCAGCGCTTCGTCACCATCGCCGGAGCTGGCGGCATGGGCAAGACCACCCTGGCGCGTGCCGTCGCCGCCGAGGCAGCGGCGCGCTATCCCGATGGCCTGCGTTTCATCGATGTCGCCGTGCTCGCGGAAGGCCGGGAACTGGCCGGCGCGCTGGGTGCAGCGCTCGGCATCGACCGCCTGACCGGTGACGGCCTGGCGCGCCTGGCCACCTGCCTGCGCGGCAAGCGCATGCTGATCGTGTTCGACTGCTGCGACCATCACACGACGGTCGCCGCCCAGGCCGCGGAAGCCTTGCTGGCCGCGTCGCCCGGCATCGACGTCCTGTGCACCAGCCGCGAACCCCTGCTGGCGCGCAGCGAACGCATCGTGCGGCTCGGGCCGATGGCACTGCCGGCGGCCGTCAACCATGGCGGTCCGAGCGCCGCAACATCTGCCGCCGTCGAATTGTTTACGGCCCGCGCCAGCCAGGACGATCCGGCCGGCTTCGCGCTCGATGCGCACACGCTGCCGCTGGTATGCGCCATCTGCCGGGCGGTGGAAGGGGTGCCGCTGGCTTTGGAACTGGCGGCGGCGCTGGTGCGGCCGATGGGACTGGAGACGCTGGCGCGCCAGACCGCCCGCTGGCTGCTCGAGCCGCCGCCCCAGGCCGGCCGGGGCAGCGATCGTCACCGCTCCGTCGCCGACATGCTGGACTGGAGCTACGACGCCCTGTCTCCCCCCGAACAGGAAGTGCTGCGCTGCCTGGCGGTGTTCCGCGGCGGTTTTACGCTGGAGGCGGCGGGCGCCGTGGCTGGCACCTCCGCTGCCGACAGCGCCATCGATACCGTCATCGAACTGGCTGGCAAATCTCTGGTGAGCATGCGCCCCGACGATGGCGGCAGCCGTCCGCGCCTGCTCGATCTGACGCGCGACTATGTGTACGCCAAGCTGGCCGCCAGCGGCCGTTTGCAGGAAGTGCAGGAGCGCCATGCGCGCTGGCTGGGCAGTCTGATGGACCGGCTCGAAGCGGACTGGATGACCCAGCCGCGCCAGGCCTGGGTGGAGGCCTACAGCCCCTGGCTGGACGACATCCTGGCCGCAATCGACTGGGCGCTAGGTCCCGGCCGGCAACTGCTGCTTGGCGCCCACCTGGTCAGCGTGGGCTTTTCGCTGGGCGACCAGGTGGGTGCGGCGCGCGAGTTTCACACGCGGGTGCGGCGCGCAATGGGCGCGATCGGCGCGGTGGATGCCGTGCCGGCGCAGGTGCTGCTGCGCCTGAATCTGGTCCACGCCGATGGCCCCGGCCAGTCTGCGACCAGTCTGATGCAGCTGCTGGGCGACGCCGAATGGGTGGTGCGCCTGGCCCGCCGCTCCGGTTCGCCCATGCTGCAGGGCGCATCGCTGGTGGCCATCTGGGGTTCGCCCTATGTGCGCGGCGACTACCCGGCCGCGCTGGCCGGCGCCCGCCGCATCGCCCGCGCGGCGCGCTCGCGCGGCGACGCCTACCTGGAGCTGATCGGCCAGCGGACCCTGGCCCAATCGCTGCATTTCATGGGCCGCCACGGGCCGGCCCGCCGCCATGCCGAGCTGGCCCTGACGCACAGCGAGCGGCGTATTCCGCTGGCTTACCAGCCTTCGCCCGTGCAAGTGGGAACCTCGATGCGGATCATCCTGGCGCGCCTGCTGTGGATGGAAGGCGCGGCCGACCAGGCGCTGGCGATGAGCGAGGCGGCGCTGGCGCTGGCGCTCAGCGACCGTCCCTCGGCTTTGTGCCAGGCGCTGGGGATGGCAGCCATTCCAGTCGCCGTCTGGCGTGGCGACACTGCCGGCGCCGCCCGGCTGGCCGTGCGCCTGCGCGAACATGCGGCCGGCCATGACCTGTGCTTCTGGGTCGAATGGGCCCGGCGCTTCGAGCTCGCGCTGGCCAAGATCGCCTGCCAGGCCGCGCCCGCCAGCCTGCCGTCACTGGGAGACGGCCCCGATTATTTCGCCAAGTGCCGCGACCATCTGGTCACCTTCAGCCCAGGTTTGCTCACCGCCGACAGCGCAGCGCGCTGTGAGAACGGCTTGGTGGCGTGGTGCGCGCCCGAGTTGCTGCGGGCGCAGGCGCTGGCCCGGCTGGCGGCGGAACCGAATGACAGCGATGGCGCGGCGGCGGCGCTGCTGCGCCGCTCGGTCACCCTGGCGCGCCGCCAGGGTGCGCCGGCGTGGGCGCTGCGCAGCGCTACAAGCCTGGCGGCACTGGATCAACGCCACGGGGCGGCACGCCAGGCGCGCGCCATGCTCGAATCTATATTGGCCATGTGCCGCGAAGGCGCCGGCACTGCCGACGTGCGCGCGGCGCACGCGATGATGGCGTCGCTGCCATGAGCGCGCCGGCCTGCCCCACCACGCCGGCCATCGCAGCCGGCCGAAGAATGAACAATAGCTCACCATGATCGTCAACGACTCCTTCACCCAACTCCCCGCAGCGGCGGCGCCGGCGCTGCTCGCGTTCGGCCCGTTTCGCCTGCACACGCTGCCGCCCCGTCTTTATCGCGAAGGTGGGAGCGCGCCGGGAGAAGTCCGCCTGGGCGGCCGTGCACTGGCCCTGTTGATGGCGCTGGTCGCGCGACCCGGCGAGGTACTCAGCCGCAGCGAACTGGAGGCGCAGGTGTGGCCCTACACGGTGGTCGAGGACAGCAGCCTGCGCGTGCACGTGGCGGCCCTGCGCCGCGCGCTCGGCGACGGTATCGACGGCGCCCGCTACATCGCCAACGTGCCTGGCCGCGGCTACTGCTTCGTCGCAGCAGTGGCGGCAGACGCTGCCGGCCCGTCGCTGCCGGAAGCGCGCGCGCCCACGCCTGAAGCGCGGACCAACAATTTGCCGGTCTCGCTGACCTGCCTGTTCGGTCGCGACGACATCCTGGCGACGCTGGCGGCCGAACTGGAACGCCGGCGCCTGGTCAGCATCGTCGGCCACGGCGGCATCGGCAAGACCACGCTGGCACTCGCGGTGGCGGCGCGGGTGGAACAGTTGTTCGCCGACGGCGTCTGCTTCGTCGACCTGGCGCCGGTCACGGCGGCGCGGCACGTCGTCGACGCGGTGACCTCCGCCCTTGGACTGCCGCCATCGGCCGAGGCGCGGATCGGCGAACTGGAAGCGTGGCTAAGGGGGCGGCGCCTGCTGCTGGTGATCGACAATTGCGAACACTTGCTTGATGCGGTGGCGGCGCTGGTCGAGCGGGCGCTGCGCCAGGCGCCGGGACTGGTGGTGCTGACCACTTCGCGCGAACCGCTCGACGCCGAAGGGGAGTGGGTGCACCGCATCGCACCGCTGGCGACACCGCCCGAGCGGGCGGACCTGGACAGCGCGGCCGCGCTGACCTTTTCGGCGGTCCAGCTGCTGCACGAACGGGCCTCGGCCAGCATGGACAGCTTCGCCATCGACGACGCCAATGTGCAGCTGGCCGCGGCCCTGTGCCGGCGCCTGGACGGGGTGCCGCTGGCGATCGAGTTCGCGGCCTCCCGTATCGGCTTGCTGGGTTTGCAGGGGGTGTGCGTCCAGCTCGACGACCGCCTGCGCTTGCTGGGCAGCGGCCGGCGCACCGCCTTGCCCCGCCACCGCACCCTGCGCGCGTTGCTGGACTGGAGTTATCAGCTGCTGGCGCAGCCGCAGCAGGCGGTGCTGCGTCGCTGCGGCGTGTTCAAGGGCGGCTTCTCGCTGGAAGCGGCGCACGCGGTGCTGGCGGATGACGAACTGCCTGCTGCCACCGTGCGCGAATACCTGCTGGACCTGGCCGCCAAGTCCCTGCTGCGGGTGGACCTGGCCCACACGCCGCCCATTTACAGCCTGCTTGAAATTACCCGCGCCTACGCCCTCGAGATGCTCGACGCCGATCCCCACAGCCAGGCGCTGCGCCGCCGCCACGCGCAATTCATGGTGGGACTGCTCAAGCGGCGCGCTTCCGAACAGACCGAGAGCCTGCCCCAGCAGGCTTTTCTGTCGTACGCCGCACAGGTGGGAAATTTTCGCGCCGCGCTCGAATGGTGTTTCGGTCCACACGGCGACCGCGCCATTGGCGTGGCCTTGCTGGGGACGGATTTTCATCCGATGGCGCTGTGCCTGGGCGAGCAGGAATACCGCATGCGCGCCCGCCAGGCGCTCGATGCGATCAAGGCCGGTGTCACCGCTGATCCCATCCATGAGGTGCGCATCTTCAGCGTGTTCCACTATATCTCGGCGGCCGATGGCGACCAGTCGGCGCTCGACCGGCTGCTCGCTGTCGCCGAACAGGCCACCGACACCGACGCCCAGCTGGAGGCCCTGTACCAGCTGCACGCCCACCATTTCGGCCGCGGCAATTACCAGCTGTGCGACCGCTTTTCGCTGGCCCATGAAATGGTGGCGCGCCGCTGCGGCGACGCCGAGATCCTGCATGCGCGGCGCCTGCGCGCGCTGGCGCTGCACTACCGGGGCGAACACGTTCAGTCGGCGGAATACGCCACCTCGCTGCTGTACCACGACGACCAGCAAGTGGCCCTGCATCTGTCCGGCTGGCTGTCGCGGCGCCTGTCGATGCAGATCCTGATGGCGCGGATCTTCTGGATACAGGGGCAGGGCGCGCGCGCCACACTGCTGGCGGCCGAATGCGTGCGCAATGCGGAGCAGGCGCGCTTTCCGGCGGCGCTGTCGCAAGCCTTGTGCCTGGCCGCGCTGCCGCTGGCGCTGTGGCAGGGCGACGATGTGCTGGCCCGTTCGCTGCTGGGGCGACTGGCGCAGCATCTGGCCAGTTATCCGCAGCAGTACTGGACGGCCTGGCTGAGCGAGATCGAGCAGCTGATGGCCCTGCGCGCAGGCCCGGCCAGTCTGGTGACCAACTTGCCCGGCGCGCCTGACGCCAAACTGCTGGACCACCTGGTCAGCTTCGGCGCCTGGGGCCATCACGCCAAAGCGCTGACACGCTGGCAGCATGGTATCGTTGGCTGGAATGGACCGGAGTTGGTGCGCATCCAGGGCGAACTGCTGTTACGCAGCGGTGGAGCCGATGCCGCCGCGGAGGCATTTACCCAGGCGCTGGCGCTGGCACAGCAGCAGGCAGCGCATGCGTGGGGCGTTCGTGCCGCCAACAGCCTGGCGGCCCTGCGCCTCGAGCAGGGGCGCGTGGGCGAAGCACGCGCGCTGCTGGCGCCATTCCTGCCGCGCCTTCAGGCGATGGGGGCGAGCGCCGATGCGGCGCAAGCGCTGGCCCTGTACGAACTTTGCTGACATATTTGCCGATCCCAGCCGATAGCGACCATGGATACAAGCAGCACACCCGCTACTGCCGAAAGCAGCCACCCGTCGGCGCAGTTGCCGGCCGTACTGCCCCAATTGCAGGCGTCCCGTCCGGCGCCGGCGATGCTGGGCCGCGGGGAAGAGCTGGCGCGGGTCGCGGAATTGCTGCAAGCGCATCGGCTGGTGACGGTTGCGGGACCTGGCGGGATGGGCAAAACCACCCTGGCACGGACGGTGGCGACGCTGTGCGCGGAGGTGTACGCCGACGGCATGGTTTTCATCGACCTGGCGGTGCTGGCCCAGGGCCGTGAACTGGCCGGCGCCCTGGCCGCCGCCCTCGGCATCACGCAGCTGGCGGGCGACCCTGTGCCGCAGCTGGCGGCGCGCCTGCGGGGGCAGCGCGTGCTGTTCCTGTTCGACTGTTGCGAACACCATACCGAGGCGGCCGCGCAGGCCTGCGAAGCGCTGCTGCGCGCGGCGCCCGGCGTCGACGTGCTGTGCACCAGCCGCGAGCCCCTGTTGGCGCGGGGCGAACGGATCATACGGCTGGGACCCATCGGCCTGCCGCAGCGCGGCGCGATGCTTGATGCTGGCGCCGCGCTTGCGTATCCGGGCGTCGCGCTGTTTGCCGGCCGCACGCGCGAATTCCTGCGCGACGCCGGCGACATCGCGCAGGTGGTGCGAATTTGCCAGGCCCTCGACGGGGTGCCGCTGGCGTTGGAACTGGCCGCGGCGCTGGTGCAGCCGCTGGGATTGGAGCAACTGGCCCTGCGCACGGCGCGCAGCCTGCTGGAGTCGGCCGATGCGGCGCCAGCAGGCGGCCGGCATTGCAGCATCGCCGGCATGCTGGACTGGAGCTACGATCTGCTCTCGCCCGCCGAACAGCAGGTACTATGCTCTCTCTCCGTTTTCCGTGGCCACTTCACGCTGGAAGCGGCAGCGGCGGTGGCCGGGGCTGGAGCCGGGGAGGGCGATGCCGACGGCGTGATCGATACCGTGATCGAACTGGCCGCCAAATCGCTGGTGGCCATGCATGAAGAGGGTGGCGCTTATCGACCACGGCTGCTCGATCTGACGCGCGAGTATGCCGCCGACAAGCTGGTCGCCAGCGGCGCCGCCATGCTGGCGCAAGAGCGGCACGCGCGCTGGCTGGGCAGCCTGATGGAGCGGCTGGAGCGCGACTGGATGACGCTTGACCGCGACGAATGGGTCGAGCGCTACGCGCCCTGGGTCGACGACATCCTGGCCGCCGTCGACTGGGCACTCGGCCCCGGCGGCCAGCCCATGCTGGGCGCCCAGCTTGCGGGGATCGGCTTTTCGCTGGGCGACCAGCTGGGCGTGGCGCGCGAGTTCCAGCAATGCGTACGGCGCGCCGTCGCCGCTGTCGATGGCGCGGCGTTGAGCGCAGCGGAGTGCGCCGGTGAGCCCGCCGCCGATCCGCCCGCCGCCGTGGTCGGCATCCTGCTGCGGCTCAATGCCGTCAATTCGGACGGCCGCGACCTGTCTTCCCACAGTTTTCGCGCCCTGATGGACGAGGCGCGGCGCAACCTGCGGCTGGCGCAGGCGATCGATTCACCCATGCTGCAAGCCTCACCCCTGACGGCAATCTGGGTCTGGCCCTATGTGCGTGGCGACTTTCCGGCTTCGCTGCTGGGCGCCGAGCAGATCGCGGTGGCGGCGCGCAGGCATGGCGACCGCTACCTCGAGCTGTTAAGCCAGCGCACCATGGCGCAGTCGCTGCATTACCTGGGACGGCACGTACAGGCGCGCCAGTATGCCGCGCTGGCCCTGTCCAGCAGCGATCTGCGCATCCCGCTACCGTACCAGCCCTCGCCGGTGCAGCTGGGTACCTCCATGCGCATGGTGCTGGCACGCATTCTTTGGCTGCAGGGGGCACCCGACCAGGCGCTGGCCATGAGCGAGGAGGCGCTGGCGTCGGCCCGCAAAGATCGTCCGGTGGCGCTGTGCCAGGCATTGGCGCTGGCGGCGGTGCCTGTCGCCGTGTGGCGCGGCGAAATGGCGCGCGCGGCACAGCTGGTGGCGCGCCTGCGCAGCTGCGCCGAAGGCCACGGCCTCGGTTTCTGGCTCGACTGGGCCAGGCGCTTCGAAGATGCGCTGGACGTCATGAATGGCGTGGCGGCGTTTGCAAGCAGGCCGTCGTTTGCCGACATCACTGAATTTTCCGCCATCTGCCGCGATCACCTGGCAACGTTTTCGCCGCAGCTGTTGACTGCCGACGCGGCGCTGCGCTGCGATACCGGCATGGTGCTGTGGTGCGCGCCGGAGCTGATGCGGGCCCGTGCCATGCGTCTGCTGGCGCACGACGCCGTCGACAGTAGCGGCGCCGCGACCAGTCTGCTGGATGCCGCGCTGGCACTGGCCGAGCAACAGGGCGCACTGGCCTGGGCGCTGCGCTGCGCCACCAGCCTGGCTGCCCTGTGCGTGCGACAGAAGCGCCCCGCGCGGGCGCGCGCAACGCTCGAACCCGTGCTGGCGCGCTGCCATGAAGGGCGCGGTACGGCCGACGTGCGCGCAGCCCACGCCGTGCTGGCAGGCGACGGGGCCGCATGAAGCATGCCCCCGCTCCGCTCATCACGCTCGACCGCGCGCGCGGAGCGGCGTTTGCCGGCGTCGAGCGGCTCGAGATCGATCTCGCTGCCTACCTGGTGCTGGAAGCGCTGCTCGACGCCGCCGGTCCCGTTCCCGATCCAGGCGCCGTGCGCCAGCGCTACGGCGCCCGCAAGCTCTGGGAGTGCGTCGCCAGCCTCAATGGCGCGCTGGCGCGCTGTACGCCGTCGGCGGGCCATATCGTCCACCATCCGGAGGCCGGCTACCAGCTGGCCGCCAGCGTGCCGGCGCCGCGCCGCATGCTGGGACGCGATGCCGATTTGGCCCGCGTGTCGAAGCTGCTGGAGGCGCACCGCTTCGTGACCATCACCGGTCCCGGCGGCATCGGCAAGACCACCCTGGCGCACGCGCTGATGGCGGCCAGCGTCACGCGCTATCCGGATGGGATGCATTTCATCGACCTGCCCGCGCTGGCGCAGGGGCGCGATCTGGTCGGCGCGCTGGGCGCCGCGCTGGGCATGGCGCAACTGACCCGCGAAGCGCTTTCTCAATTGTCAGCCTCGCTGCGGGGATTGCGCATGCTGATCGTGTTCGACTGCTGTGATCATGGCACCGGCGTCGCGGCACAGGCCTGCGAAGCGCTGCTTGGCGCTGTGCCGGCCATCGACGTGCTGTGCACCAGCCGCGAACCGCTGCTGGCGCGCGGTGAATGGATTTTCCGGCTCGGCCCGCTCGAGGTGCCCGCCAGTGGTGTGGCACTGACAGCGGCGCAAGCGGCGCGCTGGGCCGGCGTCGCCCTGTTCGTGGCGCGCGCCGACAAAGAGAGCGTGGCAGGTTTCAAGTTTGATGCGTACAACGCGGCCCTGGTGGCCGAAGTGTGCCGCTCGGTGGAAGGCGTGCCGCTGGCGATCGAGCTGGCGGCCTCGCTGGTGCGCCCGCTCGGTCTGGAGCGGCTGGCACGCGACACCTCGGCCAGCCTGCTGGCCCCGCCCACCTCCGCGCCGCATCCGAGCGGCCGCCATCACACCTTGTCGGCCATGCTCGACTGGAGTTACGACGCGCTGGCGCCCCGCGAGCAGCAGGTGCTGCGCGCGCTGGCTGTTTTTCGCGGCTCTTTTACTCTCGAAGCGGCGGCTGCGGTGGCCGCGGTTGGGGTGATCGATGCCGACGGCGCCGCCGATACCGTCATCGTTCTGGCCAGCAAATCACTGATCAGCATGAGCGGTGAGGGCGGCGGCCAGCGTCCCCGCCTGCTGGGACTGACCCGGGAATACGTCCACGACAAGCTGGTGCGCAGCGGCGAGCTGCTCGCCGTGCAGGAACGCCACGCCCGCTGGCTGGGCGATCTGATCGAGCGGCTGGAACGCGACTGGATGTCCCTGCCGCGCGAGGCCTGGCTGCAGGTGTACGGGCCGTGGATCGACGACTTCCTGGCCGCGATCGGCTGGGCGCTCGGTCCGGGCGGCGACGTCCTGCTGGGCGCCCGCCTTGCCGGCGCCGGATTCGTGGTGGGCGACCAGCTCGGCGTGGCCCGCGAGTTTTACGGCCCCGTGCAGCGCGCCTTGCAGGCCTTGGGCGAGCTGCCCGATCCGCCCGCGCTGGTGCTGCTGCGCCTGATCGCGGTCAACGGCGACGGCCGCGATTTGTCCGGACTGCCGTTCGCCAAGCTGATGGCCGACGCGGAACAATGCCTGCGTCTGGCGCGCGAGTCCGGCCTACCGCAGCTGCAGGTGGGGCCGATGGTACAGCTGTGGGGCTGGCCCTATGTGCGAGGCGATTACCCGGCAGCGATCGCCGGCGCCGAGCGCATCGCGCAGGAGGCGCGCAACGGCGCCGATCCCTATCTGGAACTGATCGCCCAGCGCACCATGGCGCAATCGCTGCACTTCGCCGGACGGCACGCCGAGGCGCACGCTTTCGCCATGCTGGCGCTGGCGAACAGCCACCGCCGCATCCCGCTGGCCTACGTGCCTTCGCCCCTGAAAGTGGGCACCTCGGTGCGCATCATCCTGGCGCGCCTGTTGTGGATGGAGGGCGCGGCCGACCAGGCGCTGGCCATGAACGAGGAGGCGCTGGCGTCGTCGGAATCCGACCGGCCGGTGGCAATGTGCCAGGTGCTGGCGATGGCCTCGGTCCCGGTGGCCCTGTGGCGGGGCGAGACGGCGCTGGCGGCGGCCCTGGTGGCGCGCCTGCGTGAACGGGCCGAACGCCACGGCATGGGTTACTGGGTTGACTGGGCTGCCCGCTTCGAGGACGTGCTCGACGTGATCGAGGGCCGCGCCAGCATCGATCAACGACCGTCCTTTCACGACACCCACGAATTTTCCGCCAAATTCCGCGATCATCTCGCCACTTTCGATCCCCGTCTGCTGACGGCCGACGCCATTGCCCGCTGCGAGACCGGTACGGTGGGCTGGTGTATGCCGGAGCTGCTGCGTGCGCAGGCCTTGCAGTTGCTCGAGCGTCAGCCTGAGGATGGCAGCGGTGAGGCGGAGGCCCGGCTGCGCCGTTCGCTGGTGGTGGCGGCGGGGCAGGGCGCGGCGGCGTGGTCGCTGCGCAGCGCTGCCAGCCTGGCCGGCCTGTATCTGCGCCGCGGCGATCGTGCGCGCGGACGCGCCGTGCTCGATCCCTGGCTGGCGCGCCTGCAGGAGGGCCGCGGCACGGCCGACTTGCGCGCGGCACTGGCGCTGAGCGCCCGGTTGGATTGATTTTCGGCGGCTTCACAGTTTTTCACGCGGTCCCGCCGCGAGAATTCACCGTGTTTCACTGGGCTTGGCGGCGTCCCTGATCGAAGATGAATGGCACGCACATGGCGTGCGCTGCGTCATTGCTGGCGCAGTTCATTCATTCAAGGAGCCGTTCATGAAATTCCCTGTCCTTCCATTTCCGTCTGCGCTTCTGACCGCGTTCGCTCGTACCGCAGCGCGCGGCGCCGGCCGGATCGTCCGCAGCCTGGCGATCTTTGCGGTGCTGACCTCGCCCGCGTTCGCGGAGACTCCGCAAAGCAAATTCGCCGACGTCAACGGCGCCAAAATCCACTACCTGGTGGCCGGCAAGGGCGATCCCATCCTGCTCCTGCACGGCTACACGGAGACCAGCCATATGTGGCTGCCCCTGATCGACAAGCTCTCGCGCGACCACCTGGTGATCGCCCCGGATCTGCGCGGCTTCGGCCAGTCCTCGCTGCCGAAGGACGGGGTGACGAAAGCGGAGATGGCGCAGGACGTGCATGCGCTGGTCGTCAGCCTGGGCCTGTCCAAGGTCAAGGTGGTGGGCCACGACATCGGCCTGATGGTGGCCTATGCCTACGCCGCCCAGTACCGCGACCAGGTCAGCAAGATCGCCCTGATGGACGCCTTCCTGCCCGGCGTGGGCAACTGGAAGGACGTCTGGCTGCTGCGCGACCTGTGGCATTTCCATTTTTACGGCCCCACCCCGCTGGCGCTGGTGAAGGGGCGCGAGCGCACCTACTTCGAACACTTCTGGAACGACTTCGCCGCCGACAAGAACCATTCGCTGTCGGAAGCGGACCGCAAATTCTACGCCGCCGCCTATGCGCGCGAGGGCGGCATGCGCGCCGGCTTCGAGGTGTTCCGCGCCCTTGAAAAGGATGCCGCCGACTTCGCCGAATACGCCAAGACCCCGCTCAACATCCCGATGCTCGTGCTCACCGGCGAGAGGGCATCGGGCCCCGTGCTGATCGCCCAGGCCAAGCTGGTCGATAGCCAGGTCGACGGCGTGATCGTGCCCGGGGTCGGCCACTGGCTGATGGAAGAAGCGCCCCAGGTGGTAATCCCCAAACTGGTCGACTTCCTCAAATAACACCACTCACCCTGCAAGGAGCACATCATGCGCAATATCACCGTCGCTATCGTCTACCACTCCGGCTACGGCCACACCGCGCGCCAGGCCGCCGCCGTCTGGCGCGGCGCCAACGCCGTCGAAGGCGTCACCGCACGCCTGTACGCGGTCGAAGGCGAGGACGCGCCCTGGGCCGAACTGACCAGCGCCGACGCTCTCATTTTTGGCGCACCCACCTACATGGGCGGCCAGTCGGCCCAGTTCAAGGCCTTCCAGGACGCCACCTCGCGCACGGTGTTCGCCGCCGGCGCCCTGTGGCGCAACAAGGTGGCGGCCGGTTTTACCAACTCGGCTTCGCGCTCGGGCGACAAGCTGGCCACCTTGCAGCAGCTGGCCGTCTTCGCCGCGCAGCATGGCATGCACTGGGTGAACCTGGGCCTGCCGCCGGCGAACAATTCGAGCACGGGCTCGGAAGAAGACTTGAACCGGCTGGGCTTCTTCATGGGCGCCGCCGCCCAGTCGAACGCCGACGAGCCGCCCGAGCTGGCGCCGCCCCAGGCGGACTTGCTGACCGCCGAGCACCTGGGCCGCCGGGTTGCCGAGGTGGCGCTGCAGCTGATGCATGGGGAGGCGGCGCTGGCCGGGTAGCCGCAGAAATTCACAGCTTTGGGTAGGACGGGGATTGGCGCCGCAGCTGCCTGTCCCCCTTTTGATCCGTTCACACCTTTTCACACCCGGAGACGTCGCCGGCCCCTATCATTGTCGAATCGCCGGATCGTTCGATCCGGGTATGACAACAACAGGAGCAGGGCATGCAGCACTCACGACCACTGCGGCGCGACAAGACGGCCTTCAAACGGACCCCGATCAGCCTGGCCCTGATGCTCACCGCCTGCGCCGGCGCGCACGCGCAGGAAACCGGATCCGCGGCACTGCCGGAGGTGGTCATCACGGCGGAACGGGCCGCGGGACTGGTGCGCACCACGCCCGTCTCGATCGGCGTCGTCGAACGGGGCGACATCGAGCGCAAGGGCGTGGCCGACCTCCACGACCTGGTCGGCGTGGTCGCCGGGGTCAGCGTGCCCAATGGCTTCAGCAATATGCCGCAGGCGATCGCCATCCGCGGCATCGGCGCCTCGAATGCGGCAATGAGCCAGGCGGTCGGGGTCTACATCGACGACGTGCCGCTGCTGCGCGGTTACGCCACCGGTCTGTGGGACCTGCCCGATATCGAGCGCATCGAAGTGCTGCGCGGGCCCCAGGGCACGTTGTACGGCCAGAACTCCAGTGGAGGCGCGGTACGCTTCGTCACCCGCGATCCTTCGGTCACGCCATCGGCCTGGCTGGCGGTCGGCGCCGGCAATGTCGGCGCCAGGGAAGCGCGCGGCTACGTCAACGACGCCCTCGGCGAAGGATGGACCGGCAGCCTGGCGGTGTCGCGCCGTACCAACGACGGCTTTGCCTGGAACGCCACCCGTATGGAAAAGGTCAACAATCTCGACGTCGCCCAGTTCCAGGCCAAGCTGCGCTATGCGCCCCGTGCGGGACTCGACGCCACCTTCGCCATCGATGGCGCCCAGGACCGCTCCGATGCCAACACCACCGATTACCCCCTCAACCACGCCAATGCGGCGCCACGGGTGACCTTTACCAATGCGCCCCGCGGCGCTTTCCTTCGCAACGCGGGCGGCGCCTCCCTGCGCATCAACGATGAACTGGGGAGCGGCATCACCCTGCGCTCGATCAGCGCCGTGCGCCGCTATCACGACGACCCCACCGTGGTCGATTTCGGCGGACTCGAAGTGCAGCGTTTCGGTATTTCGCAAAACGTCGACCAGACCGCCGTCTCCCAGGAAGTGCAGCTGCAATCGACCGGTGCGCGCCTGAACTGGACCAGCGGCTTGATGTTGGTGCGCGACCGTTTTAATTTCGACCGTCTCTCCGCGGTGACAGCGCTGGCCGCCCCGTCGACGGCTTACTCGCAGGCGGTGACCTATCTTGAAACCGTCGACACGGGCTTGTACGGCCAGGCGCGCTATCTGCTGGCGCCGGACACAGGACTGACCGCCGGCGTGCGTGCCTATCGCACGCGGCAGACGGGTTCCAACAGTTTCTGGCGCACCGACAGCGCCGGCCGCCGCACCGCCACCGTGTATCTGGCGCCCGATCTTGCTACCAGCAGCAGCGGCGTGCTACCCCGGCTCGGTATCGATCACCGGTTCGGTGCCGACACTTTTGTGTACGCCAGCGTGGCCCAAGGCGAAAAATTCGGTGGCTTCAACCGCGCCGCCGAATCGCTGACATCGGCCCAAGTGGCCACCAATCCCGAAAAGGTGCGGGCGTGGGAGCTGGGCGCCAAGCTGCGCCTGGCCGGCGGCCGCCTGAGCGCCAACCTGGCCCTGTTCTACAACGACTACCGCGATTACCTGGCGTCGTTGTCCGGCCTGCGCATCAACGGGGTGCTGGTCAACGATGCGGTGCTGATCAACGCAGGCAAGGCGCACAGCCAGGGCATCGATCTCGAATTGGCCGCCCAGCTGGCGCCCCACACCCGCTGGACCGCGTCGGCCGAAGCGCTGGGATCGCGCATCGATGCCTTCGTCAACCCGGCCGGTACCCCCGCCGCCGATTTCGTCGGCCGCCGCCTGCCCAACGCCGCCCCGCTCAGCCTCGGCAGCAGCCTGCAGCACCAGCAGCCGCTGGAGAACGGCGCCGCCCTGTCCTACGAGCTGTCGGCCGTCTACCTGCGCGCCCAATATCTGGATGTGGCCAACAATCCCCTGACGCGGGTGCCGACGCAAAATTATCTCAATGCTTATGTGGCGTGGCGCTCGGCCGACCGCCTCTGGACGGTGGCCTTGCGCGGCAAGAACCTGATGGACAAGAGTTATCCTTTGCTGCGCCAGGTGGTGCCGCCGCTGGGACTCGACGCCGGCTACTACAATCCGCCCCGCACCGTGCTGCTGACGGTCAGGCGCGACTGGTAGGGCGCGCCTATATTGAAGTCCACGCTGGCGCCGGCGCTGCAATCGCGCCGGCTTTGCAGGCGCTCTTCGAACGGGGCGCACATGCGGTTGCCGGCCGGGTCTTCCAGGTCCGCATGCACGCGCACCTGATACGCGCCTTGCTGCCATGGCGTGGCGGGCACGAAACGCCATTGGGTCTCGCCGGCTGTCAACCGGGCCGTCCCGGCCACCCGCCTGCCATCGGATTCAGCAATGGCGATCAAGGCCGCGCCGCCGGCGTTGATGGGGGAGGGAAGGTCGAGCACCAGCGGCGCGCGTCCGCCGGCCGCCGGCGCGTGCAGCCGCCACTCGGCCGGCACCAACGCGCGCGTCACGGGAGCGGTGATGCGCCAGCTGCGGCGCAGGGGATGGGCCAGGCGGGGATCGCGCACTTCGAGGGTGACTCGCTCGCCTTCATGCAGGGCCGGGCCCAGCGCCAGATTGGGCCCGACACCGTGCTTGATGCGCCCCGGCTGCATCAGCACCACCAGGGTGCGCTCGTCGCCGTTGGGCAGCACCAGGTCGAGCAGGGCATCGGCCAACGGGCGGCCCGCGCCGTCGCGCAGGACGATCGACTGCGCGGAGATGCCCGGCATGGCGCGCTCGAAATGCACTTCGAAGCGCAACAGATTGGCCGGCAGTTCTCCACCCGAGGGCGTGATGCTGGCGGCGGCGCCGGCCAGCGCCAGTTGCAGCATGACGGCGGCGGCGCCCATGGTCAGCGCGCCAGCTCGGGATAGCCTTCCAGGGTACGCCCGAACTTGTGGAACTCGTGGTATTTGTCGGTGGGCGGATAGACGTAGTCCCTGAAATCGTATTCGTTGACGAAGTCGCTCAGGCGCAGGTAGGCGCCCTTGGGAATCGACACCAGCTGCATGGCGCCGCTGGCGTCTTCGCGGCGCAGGGCCAGCAGCAGCTTGTCGTCCTGGTTGTCGAAACGGGTCACCGCGGCCATCGGCGTCATGGCCGCCTTGACCCCGGCGTAGGGCTGGTCCGGCACCGAGATGGGATCGCGCAGGCCGGGCAATTTGGCCTGTTTGGCAATGTCGCCGACCGACATCAGGTCGGCCGAGCGGCTGGTGTTCGCCAACAGCACCATCTCCTGCTCGCCCAGTGTGTAGCTGACCATGCCCACCGGGGCGCTGCCCCAGCCCATCTCGCCGATGGTCTTGCCGACGATATGGGCGCCGTCTTCGATGGCGTCGAGCGGTATCAGCACCAGCGGCGTGCAGGTGTAGGCGGCCACCATGCTTGGCACGCCGTCGACGGTGGCGAAAGTCATGGCGCGGATGGGCGCCCGTGTTTCGACCTGGTTGTGCACGGGATGGTACATCTCCACCGTCGCCGTCCTGGCCTTGCCGCTGGCGCTCAAGGGCAGCTCGAACACCCGCAGGGTCGAGGCGAAATTACGGTTCGACAGGCCTGCCAGGTACAGCTTTCCGCCATGGACTTTCATGTCCGTGACGGTGAGTGCGGGCGCCGGCAGGTCGCGCCAAAAGCTTTCGGAGGACGCTGGGGGATCGGTGATGACTGCGTAGTTTTGCAGATGGCCGGTGGGCAGGACCCTGACCTTGCCGGCGGCATCGATCGAGACCACGGCCGGCTTGCCGTTCGCCGTCACCGCCACCCAGGCCAGGCCGCTGCCCGGCTGCACGGCCAGGTCGTCGAAGCGCAGGCCGGCGTTTTTCACCTTGAGCGCGCTGGCGATCGGTGTTTGTACGTCCTGCAGATTGAATGGCGTGGCGGCCGCGCCGCTCGCGGGCGGCACCTTGACGGCGTACACGCGGGCAGCCTTCCAGTCGGCGATGTACAGGGTGCCCTGGTCGTCAAAGGTGAGCTTGGCCGCCGATGTGAGCTGGGCTGCCTGCGCCTGGCAGGCCAGCGCCAGCATAATCCAGATCGACGCTTGCGTGAGTTTCAGTTTGGGGGTGGTCATGGCGTTCTCCTCTCGGTGGTAGAGCCGCCATGGTGTTCCGGCGCGCCGTGCGCCGCCAGTAAATCTTCGTGAAGTGCCGTGAGGCGCCTCAGGCCACCGGCCGCCGCGCCGCCCCTGCAGGCGCCGACAACAGCAGCAGAACGCCAGCCAGCAGGGTTGTGGCGATCACGCCGAACATGGTGGAGGCGCCTTTGCCGTGCAGGAGGGGCAGCAGCAGCAAGGGCCCGAGCGCGGCGCCCACCCGGTTGACTGCCCAGGCACCGGCGACGGCGCGGCCGCGCGTGGCGGTCGGGAACAACTCGCTGATATAGAGGTTGAGGAAGGACAGTTGCATGGACACCAGCAAAGTGAAGACGAAGCTGCTGGCGACCAGCAACGGGGCGCTGCCGCTGGCGACGAACAGTGCGCCCGCGGCCAGCATGCCGAGCGAGCACGCGATCATGGCCGCGCGCCGGCCGACGCGATCGATAACGGTGGCCACCAGCAGATTGCCGAAAAAGGGACCGAAGGTGGACAGGCCGACGAACAGCAGGGTATCGGTGACCTTGAATCCCTTCTGGGCCAGTACCGCGCCGCTCAGCAGGGGAAACGCCACCGTCGACCAGGGACTCAGGAAGGACAGCGCCGCGGCCAGCGGCCATGCGCGGCGGGGCGCCGCGGCCATGGCGGTCTGCGCCGGCGCGCTCACCAAGGACGGCACAGTGGACAACAGGGCCGGTGAGCGTTCGAAACGCAGGCAGGCGTGGTCCGCGTCAACCATACGCAGGCGAGCGGCCAGCCAGCGTGGCGATTCCGGCAGCAGCATGAACAGCAGGCCGGCCAGGCCGGCGCCAGCGCCGCCGAAAATAAAACCCCAGCGCCATGCCTCCAGGCCAAGCGGTTGCAGGGGCGTCAGCGTGCGCACCAGGAAAATGCCGGCAGCCGGTCCCAGCGAAGCGGCGCCGATGGTGACCATGGTGAAGGGGCCGCGCCGGCTGGCTGGCAAAAAATCGGTGAGGTAGGTGATCACCAGCGGCGGGAAGCCGCCCAGCGCCATGCCGCCCAGGCAGCGCCATGCCGTGACGCTGCCGATGGCGGCGCTGGAAGCGGCACCGAACGAGGCGACGCACAGCAACAGCAACAGGCCGGTCAAGGTCAGCCGGCGCCCGCGGCGGTCGGCCAGCCAGCCGGCCAGCGGCGCGCCCACGGCGGCGCCGATGAACACGGACGAGAGCAGCAGGGACAGTTGCGCCGGTGCGGCCGTGTGCGGGGGACTGGAGAACACGGCAGCGAGTGCGCTCCCCAGCATCATCTCCAGCAGGTCGAAGCCGAAACCCAGCGCGCACAAGGCGACGGCGAGGGCATGCAGGCGGGTGAACGCGACGCGGTCGAGGCGTTGGGCGATGGTCGGCGTCGACAGATCGGCATGCATGGCGGCTCCAGGAGAAAGTGGCGGCCCATCATAACCCGCGCCGGTGCTGTAGCGCCCGTGGCGGCGGCCCATTCACGGAAATTCACACCGCGCGGTTTGCGGCGTTTTATGAAGCTTCACAAGGATTAACTGGCGGCCCTGGGCGGTGGCGACGAAGATGAAGCCATCCACCGAATGCAGGAGCCGCCATGCACGCCGCCTTCACCACCAATCAATACCCTGCAAGCCAGAGCTGTCAAATGGCCGCCGAAAAGGTGGGCTTGCGGCGCATCCGCTTGAACTTGCCGCACCAGTGCCTGCGCGCCAGCGTCGGTAATTTCTTCGCCGCCGACAAAGTCTTGCTGGCCTGGGCCGGCCGCCACCGCGGACCGCTCGACTGCGAATTCGAGATCGTCTACGCCGACGGCCGCACCCTGGCCGGCGACTACCGCTTTGAACGCGGGGCGGCGGCGCGGCCGGCCCTGATGGCCTTCGTGCGCAAGACCCTGGCCGCGCTGTGCGAAGGCAGTTGCAAGGCGGCGCCCGTGCGCGGCCTGGATGAAGGACCGCACAGCTTTCTTGCACATTACGAAACCGAAGATTTCATGTCCAACTGACGAAAGGAAGCACCATCATGTCATCACTTTCCATTCTTGGCATCGTCCACACGGGCATCAGCCTGGTGGCCGTCGCCGCCGGTATCGCCTGTTTTATCCGCCACGGCGCCATCGACTCCCGCTCGCGGGGCGGCAAGCTGTATTTCGCCACCACCATTCTCACCTGCCTGAGCGGCTTTTTCATATTTGCGCACGGCGGCTTCGGCAAGCCTCACGCCCTGGGCGTGCTCACCCTGATTGTGCTCGCGCTGGCGCTGGTCCTGGAGCGCCGGGTCGCGCGGGGACGGGCCGCCCGCGTGGCGATGGTCGCGTATTCCCTGAGCTTTTACTTTCACCTGATTCCCGCGGTGACGGAAACCGCAACCCGGCTGCCGGCATCGTCTCCGCTGGTGGCGAGCGCCGAGTCGCCGATCCTGGCGGCGGTCGACCTCCTGATGTTCCTCGTTTTTCTGGTGGGCGTGCGCAAGCAGCTGCGCCGTCCACGCCAGCACGTTCTGCGCACCAGCGCAGCATGGCCCTGAAGCTCGGCCTGCGCTCGACGAGGATCATCATGTCCCTGCCCATCCTGGCGCTGGCCCTGGCCACTTTTGCGATCGGTACGACCGAATTCGTCATCATGGGTATCTTGCCGGACCTGGCCCAGGCCTTGTCCGTGTCGATACCCGCCGCCGGCCTGCTGGTGAGCGGCTACGCGCTGGGCGTGGCGGCCGGGGCTCCCGTGCTGGCGCTGCTGACGAGCCGCATGCCGCGCAAAGCCGCCCTGCTTCTGTTGATGGGAATATTCATCGGCGGTAACAGCCTGTGTGCGCTGGCGCCGGATTACACCTGGCTGATGGCAGCCCGCGTCATTACCTCATTCGCCCACGGCGCCTTCTTCGGCATCGGCTCCGTGGTGGCGGCCTCACTGGTCCCGCACGACAAGCGGGCCAGCGCCATCGCCATGATGTTCACCGGCCTGGCGCTGGCCAACGTGCTGGGCGTGCCCCTGGGGACCTTCATCGGCCAGCGCCACGGCTGGCGCGCGGCCTTTTGGGCCGTCAGCGGCGCGGGCATCCTGGCAGCCGCCGCCCTGATCTTGCTGGGGCCAGCGTGCGGCAATGGCGGCGCGCTGAACTTGCGCAGCGAGCTTGGCGTGCTGCGCTTACCGCGCGTGTGGCTGGCGCTGGCGATGACGGTGACAGGCTTCGGCGGCGTGTTCGTGGTCTTGACCTACATTACCCCCATCCTGGAAGAGGCGAGCGGGTTCGCGCCGGCTTCCGTGACCTGGCTGCTGGTCCTGTTCGGCACCGGCCTGGCGGTCGGCAACGTCGCCGGCGGCAGGCTGGCCGACCGGGGCGGATTGCGCGCGCTGCTGTTCGTGTTCCTGGCGCTGGTGGGCGTGATGGCGCTGTTCACCTTCACCATGCACATTCCCCTTGCCTCGGCCCTGACCCTGTTTTTGTGGGGCGTGATCGCATTCGCCACCGTTCCAGGCTTGCAGATGCAGGTGATGCACGAGGCGGCCGATGCGCAGAACCTGGCGGCGACACTCAATATCGGCGCTTTCAACATCGGCAACGCGCTGGGCGCGTGGATCGGCGGTGTCGCGCTGACGCACGGCGCCCGGCTCGATACCTTGCCTTGGCTGGCGGCGCTGATGACCGTGGCGGCTATCGGTCTGACAGCGATCGCCATGCGCATAGGAAAACCGCCACCCAGGCCGATGATGGCTTTGAAACGGGATGCGCGGGCATTTTTGGATTGAATGGGGTTGCGATGGGCATGGCGCAGGGCGGCGCTGGCGCCGGGCGCCAAGGTGGTGAGATTGACGCCGAAATTGGCCAGCGCGAATACCTCGCCCAGCCGGCGTTTGGTCCGTCCCGCTATGCGCCCGCCGCCCGAATCCTTGCCTGGTTTCTTGCTTGGCCAGCCGGCGATCGCGTCGTCCATTCTGGTCATCTATAGCTCCTGAAAGTGTTTTTAATGTGTGTGCCATTCGGCACAGGTGGTATCCTCTCATCCCGTTCGGAATGAGCGGTACCGCGAAACGGAAAACTAAGATGGATGAACACGTTGTTGCCGATCACGTTGCGGAGACCGATGCGCCTGTTTATGGCGGCGCTCAGTGGCGGACTGCGGCGGAAGTCCGGACATCTTGACTTGGGTCATGGACAGGCGCGATGCGACCTTCCACATTTCAAACGGGATCAATCGCGGTCGGGAGGGCGTCGTTAGGATTCATGTCCTTAGATTCGGGCGCGATTTGGGGACGCGCAGGCGTCAAGGAGATGTATGAGTAAAGCTGATGAGTTGCAAAAAGCTATCTTGAACAACATTCCCGACCAAGCGTGGCTAAAAGACTGCGAATCGCGCTATATCCTGATCAATGAAGCGTTCATGGCCGCTTGTGGCCTACCCGAGATGGCCATACTCAATAAAACGCCGCTGGACGTGTGGCCGCCAGATTGGGGGCAAGAATACATCGACACTGATCAAAAGGTAATCAGTCTCGGCCAACGCATACGTTATGAGGAAGGACGTCCCGGCGCAGACGGTACACCGCGGTGGTTCGATACGATCAAGACGCCGGTTCTCAACGAACAAGGCGAGGTGATCGGCACTACCGGGATTTCGCGCGATATCACCGATAGAAAACAGGCGGAACAGGAACTGGCGCGGCTAAACCGGCTATATAGATTTCCTGCCCAGGTTCTCCGGCGTCGCGGGCACGATCATTTCGGCGATCGGGACCATTTCGACCGTGATCGATTTATCCTACAAGATCTACCGGGACGTACAAGACCGGGAGGCAAAGGAAAAAGCAGAAAGGGAGGCGAAGGAAGCGGCGGAAAGGGAAGCGGCCGCGCGGGCTGCGAGAGAAGCGCAGCAACGCGCGGAAAAGGAGATGCACGACTGGTCGCGTAATGCGAAGGAGATTCCCGGCTCCTCAGACCACTGTGACTCCTTCGAACGCAATAGCGACACGATCGGCAGGACCTGCTAGGGCACACGATTGGCAGGGACGGGCTTGGCGGCGGACTTGGGTGGGGAGCGGGGCGGGCTCGAAACCCGCGCCGTCGCGCGCCGTGATGATCCCCGCGATCACGCCGGCGAGGCGGGCGAGTTCCGGTGTTCCGGCGGCCTGCAGAAAGCGCAACTCGCGCCACGCCAATACATGCACTTGTTGTGGCGACAGCGGCATGATTCCCCTTTAAAAAGGTTGGCAGGACACAGGGATGCACAATTCCTGATTAATAATATTGCACGATATTTTTTATATTGAAAAGCCCGCCTTTAATTCGTTTTACAACATTTAGGCATTAAATGTGTTAATTGCTGCGCCATGGCCGACGCTGATGTTTCATTCGTATGAAGTTGGTTGGTGTTACGGTAATGCCGATCATAATGCCGGCCCCCGCGATTCATTTCCCGAGCCGACAGGATTTGGCAGATAAATAATAGTCTCGTATTTGCGGCAATGTCTACGGGAAATAGAATGGCATGCATATTAAGTAATTTGATAATCAGACTCGATCATGGAATTAACTATGCAATTCATATATCGATGGCTTTGGTGGTGCTGTTGTTCGCCCACATTACGGTTGATTCATGTAAGCAAATTTGTTTGTGTTCCGGTTGCGAGCCCGGCTTTGAGATCGTAGACTCGCTCTCACTGCCTCGCTCAGTACGCAGCCCCAGCGACAGGATAAAGAGCGCACATGCGCCGTTTGTTTCAAGAGGAGAGCTTCAATGGTATTCAGCGTCGCCGTGCCACTTCCGCCTTTGATCATCCCCGCCATTTCCTGTGTGCTTACCCCAGTCGGGTAGCGCATCCGCCAGTTTTTTCCAGATTGACGTA
>Ga0209913_1000481_pt1 | contig 33380 bp, 29 predicted proteins | sample PersoiDNA2013203_FD_185805 | JGI IMG/M metagenome (GOLD analysis project Ga0209913, IMG submission 185805) | Permafrost soil microbial communities from the Arctic, to analyse light accelerated degradation of dissolved organic matter (DOM) -... | ecosystem: Environmental > Terrestrial > Soil >... | reverse complement strand
GTATGCACTCAGCGCTGGGCTATCAATCACCTAACCAATTCGAAGCACAACACGCCCGACAAGCGGCTTAGTTTCTCGATCAACCTTGGTCCAGCCCAAGGGGTTCACTCCAAAAGTGGGTCAGTTTCGACGCAAATCAACAATCGGCACAATAATTTGAATAATTGCAAAAATGAGAGCGGATTCGAAAAGGACGCCATTCTGTAAGTGCTACTCTATTTTTTCGCACACGCGGCATTGGATCAGAGCGTCGAGTAATCTCAAAATGAGATCATTCCCAGTTGAGTGTTTTCTTTAAAATGTAAACAAACAGGCTCTTAATGAACTATTTGTTTACACTTTAAATGACTGAACGGACTAATAAGAACTAAATTACTGGGCTGTAGGGGATGTTTACATATTTAAGTACGCATAACCGTTCTGAAACGCACTGCGTTTTGGCATGTCGACCAAGCCCTGTAACGTTGATCGTTACGGGGCTTTTTCTTTGCGCGGCGGCGCCATGATCTGAAACGCCGGGCTACGCTTATACTCTCCCTCTGGCACTTCCCTACCCAGTACGCATCCGTTACCCCCTATCCCGACCATGCGCGTTACCGTCAATGCCGGCAGCCAGCCCAGTGAAACCAGCGCGTCGCCTGGCAAGGACATCATCGATCGCCTCGATCGCAGCCCTGCGACCAAGGCCAGCGCCAAGACCCTCGTCAAGCCGCGTAAGCCGGGCGCGCCGGACAATGGTGTTGAACTGACCATCGGCTTCCTGCTGTGGCCGCGCTTCCCCTTGTTTTCGCTGGCGGGCTTTTGCGATGCCTTGCGCCACGCCGCCGACGTCGGCGACCAGAGTCGGCCGTTGCGCTGCTCCTGGAAAATCATCGGCCTCGAGCACGAACAGATCGCTGCCAGTTGCGGTATTCCGGTGTCGGTGCAGGCACCCTTGTCGGCGCCCGAGCAATTCGACTACCTGGTCGTCATCGGCGGTTTGCTGTCGCACGTGGACCAGGTCGACAAGCGTTACTGGAGCTACCTGCAACAGGCGGCCGGGGCCGGCGTGCCGCTGATAGGCATGTGCACCGGCAGTTTCATCCTGGCCCAGGCCGGGTTGCTGGACGACCGCGTGGCCTGTGTGCACGCCTTTCATTTCGACGACTATCGGCGCATGTTCCCGACGCTGCGGGTGATCAGCAACGCCGATTACCTGATCGACGGCGATCGTATCACCTGCGCCGGCGGCGTCTCGGTGATCGAGCTTGCCTCGCAACTGATCCATTTGCATTGCGGCCCCGATCGCGCCTCCAAAGTGATCTACCAGATGACGGTGAGTCGCCACGGCGGCCGCCCTTTCGTCGAACGTCGCAAGGCGCTCGGCTACCTCACCGTGGACGATGTCGGCATCCGTCATTGCGTCATGCTGATGGAAGAAAACCTGGAAGCGCCACTGAATATCGCCACGCTGGCCGAGCTGGTTGGCATCAGCGTGCGCCAGCTCGGCCGCAAATTCCAGGATGAGTTGGGCATTGCGCCGCAAGAGTTTTACCGCCTCATGCGCCTGCGCTATGCGCGCTGGCTGCTGCTCACGACCGACAAGGCGATCACCGCCATTGCCTATGAATGCGGCTTTGCCGACGCCTCTCACTTCATCCGCGGCTTCAAGCAAGTGTATGGCGTGCCGCCGGCCAAGTTGCGCACCGCCGTCAGCGCCAGCGTGTCCGAATAATCCCGTCGCGGTTTGCCGTCGCCGCGCCATCGCGCCGCTGGATTGCGCTTCAACCATTGCGCTGGGGAAATTCCATGCAAAAATCGAAATGTCCCAAACGTTCTATTTTTTTACAAGAACGTGCAATTCCGAGCATGCTCCCCTGGCATAAAGTTGGTCCCGTCATGGAAGGGTCCATGCAGTCAAATTTATCCTGGGAGGGTTCAATGAAGATCAAATTCGGAAGTGGGTTCGTTGTCTGTATGTTGAGTTGCGCCGCCATGATGCTGGCCGCAGCGCCGGCGTCGGCGCAGTCGCTCAAAACCATCGACGCCGGCACGCTGGCGATCGCCTTCACCGGCGACATGCCTGGCACCGGTTACCAGGACGGCAAGATGGTCGGTTTCGACGGCGAAGTGCTGCAACAGAGCGCCGACGCGCTCAAACTGAAGATTCGTCCGGCCCTGATGGAATGGTCGGCCACCATCGCCTCGGTGCAATCCAAGCGCGTCGATATCATGGGCGGCACCATGGGCTGGACCGAGCAGCGTTCCAAGATCATGCTGCTGACCGATCCCATCATGTACTTCAAGAACGGCATCACGCAAACCGCCGCCACCAACTGGTCGCGCCTGGCTGATCTGGAAAACAAGAAGGTCGGCACCATTACCGGCTTTTCCTTTATCCCCGAATTGCGCAAGATCGCGGGCCTGCAACTGGCGCTGTACGACACCTCCGATGCCGCCGTGCGCGACCTGATGTCGGGCCGCATCGACGCCGTCATCGGCGACCCGCCGGTGATGCAATACGCCATCTCGCGCAATCCGCAATGGAAGCTGCATTTCAACGCCTTCGGCGACAACAATCCCGACTTTCCGCTGCTGACCGGCCTGGGCCAGGTGGTGTTCGGCATCAACAAGGACAATCCCGAGCTGCTCAAGGCCGTCAATGGCGAGATCGCCAAGCTGTGGAAGAAGTGCGACATGAAGAAGATCGGCGCGCGTTACGGCCTCACGCAAGATGTCTGGTACAAGCCGGACGGCAAGAACTTCCGTGCCGGTGTCGACCGTCCTGCCGACTGGTCGCTGCCGACCTGCCAGTAAGCGTCGCCTGGCGCTACCCACCATCATAACAACACAGGCCAGGCATCCGCCCGCGGAGACCACGCGGATGCCGGCAACATCTCACTGAGCGCACATCATGAGCATGCCACTGCTGCGGGTCGACAACCTGCACAAGCAATACGGAAACCTGGAAATCCTCAAGGGCATTTCCTTCGATCTGACACGGCGCGAAACCGTCGCCATCATCGGCCCCAGCGGTTCGGGAAAATCCACCTGCCTGCGCTGCATCAACTATCTCGAGCTGCCGACTTCCGGACACATTCATCTTGACCAGGAAATCATCGGCGAAAAAAAACTGCGCGATGGCACGCTGCGTCGCATGAGCGATACCGAACTGGCGCCGCAACGCCAGGAAATCGCCATGGTATTCCAACTGTTTTACCTGTGGCCGCATCTCACCGTGCGCGACAACGTCGCCATCGGCCCGATGAAGGTTCGTGGCATGCCGCGCGCCCAGGCTTACGAACTGGCCGACGCCATGCTCGAAAAAGTACAGATGCGCCACAAGGCTGACGCCTATCCCGACCGGCTTTCGGGCGGCCAGCAGCAGCGTGTGGCGATTGCCCGCGCGCTGGCGCAGCAACCAAAAGTGATCCTGTTCGATGAGCCGACTTCGGCGCTCGATCCGGAGCTGGTGGGCGAGGTGCTCCATGTCATCAAGACGCTGGCGCAGGAAGATCGCTCGATGATTCTGGTGACGCATGAAATCCGCTTTGCCCGTGAAGTCGCCGATCGCGTGATTTTCATGGATGGTGGAAAAATTATTGAGCAGGGTACGCCGCAGCAAGTGATCGACGATCCGCAGCATGAACGCACGCGTGCCTTCCTCGGCCAGATCGACAGCGGCCGCGAGTTGCCGGCGACGGGCGTGCACGGAGTCGCGGTATGAGCGGCGACCTCGCCACGCGGCTGTTGCACATCTTGCCGCTGCTGATCATCGGCGCATGGACGGCATTGCAGATTGCGTTCGGCGCCTTCATCGTCGCCGCCGCCGGTGGTTTGCTGGTGGGCACCGCCGCTACTTTCGCGCGTGCGCGTTGGCTGAAGTGGCTGATCTCGGCCTACATCGAATGGCTGCGCAATGTGCCGGCGCTGGCGCATGTATTCATCCTGTATTTCGGCTTGCCGGCCATCGGGATCAGGATGGCCGCGATGACCGCCGCCATCCTCGGTCTCGGCATGATAGGCACGGCGGTGCTGGCCGACGTCTTCCAGGGCGGCTTTCGTTCGTTGCATGTGGGTCAGAGCGAAGCTGCGTTGGCCATCGGCATGACGCCGTATCAGAACTGGCGTTACATCATGCTGCCGCAAGTCGTGCGCAACACGCTGGGGCCGATCGGCAATTACGCCGCACAACTGGTCAAGGACACGTCCATCGCCTCGGCCATCGCCGCGCCCGAGATCATGTTTTTTGCACGCAACCTGGTCACGTCAACGTTTGACACGTCGCTGATCTATCTCGCGGTGATCCTGATTTATGTCGCGATGATCTTGCCCATCGGCGGCATCTTCCTGCGTCTCGAACGCATCTTGAGGAGATCGTGATGCTGGAATTTTTCATGCAATATCAAGATTACCTGGCGGACTGGATGCCGCGTCTGGTCGCCGGCGTGCGCGTTACCGCCGCCTTGTCGGTGCTGGGTTTCTTGCTGGCGCTGGTGCTCGGCGCCGCGCTGGCGGCAGCGGTGATGAACCGGCGCGGCTGGATACGTACACCGGCCATGGCCTTCGTCCAGGTGATGCGGGCGATTCCCTTGCTGGCGCTGTTGCTGTCGCTGTATTTCGGCTTGCCGCCGCTGGGCATTACGCTGAGCGGCTTTTGCGCCGGCGTGCTCGGGCTGGGTCTGGTGGGCAGCGCTTATGTCGCCGAAATCGTGCGCAGCAGCCTGGCTGCGCTGCATCGCGGTCAGCGCGAAGCGGCCCTGGCCACCGGCATGACGCCGCGCGCCGCGATGCTGCACATCCTGTTGCCGCAAGCGGCGCGCAGCATGTTGCCGCCGTTGATGATCACCTTCGTTTCGCTGCTCAAAGACAGTTCGCTATGCGCGCTGATCGCCACCGACGAGCTGATGCTGGCGGCCAAGGCGATTGCCTCGGAATCCTTCCTGCCGCTGCAGATCTTCATCCTGGTCGGGGTGTTCTATTTTGTGGTTGCCTGGCCCTTGTCGATGCTGGCGCGCCTGCTTGAGAAGCGCCTGAGCCGCGACTTGCGTCGGGTCGGCAATTGACAATCGGACTATTGCGACGCCATGACTACTATTTCATGCAAACCTAATATCATGCTCATCGGCACCGGCGGCACCATCGCCGGGCGCGGTGAAAGCACGGTGAATGCTTCCGCCTATGACTGCTCGGTGTTGCCGATAGAAGAGATCATCGCCAGTGTCGAAGCGGCGGGAGAGATCGCCAACATCGGTGCCGAGCAATTGTTTCAGATGGGTTCGGAGAATTTCGACAACCAGCAACTGCTGGCGCTGGGCAAGCGGGTCTCGGTCTTGCTCAAGCGCGAGGAGGTCGACGGCGTCGTCATCACGCACGGCACCGATACCATGGAAGAGACTGCCTATTTTCTGCACCTGACATTGGATAGCGACAAGCCAGTGGTATTGGTCGGCTCCATGCGGCCACCGTCCGCGCTGAGCGGCGACGGTCCGCTCAACCTGTATAACGCCATCGTGGTGGCGGCCAGTCCGCAGGCGCGTGGCAAGGGCACGCTGCTGGTGTGCAATGACGAGATTCACACGGCGCGTGATGTCTCCAAACAAAACACCTTCAAGCTGGAAGCTTTCCGTTCGCCCTATGGTCCGCTTGGCGTGGTGGTGGAAGGGCAGGCGTTGTTTTACCGTGCACCGGCGCGGCCGCATACGGTCCACAGTGAATGGTCGATCGACAGTATCGAGACGCTGCCCGAAGTGGGCGTGGTGTATGCCCACGGCGGCGCGCGTCCCGGGCCGATCAAGGCCATGATCGAGGCCGGCGTCAGCGCCATTGTGTATGCCGGCACCGGCAACGGCAATGTGGCGCAATGGCTGGTCGAGATCCTGCGACTGGCGCGCAGCCAGGGCATACACATCGTACGCGCCTCGCGCACCGGCAGCGGCGTGGTGGTGCGCAACGGCGCCCAGCCTGATGATGCCTACGACTGGCTGGTGGTGGGCGACCAGATCGCGCACAAGGCGCGCATCCTGATGATGGTGGCGCTCAGCCTCAATCGGCAGGGCAGTACCGCCAGCTTGCAGCGCATCTTGCTGGAGTACTGAAGCGAGGCAAAAACGCCAGGGAACAGACACGAAGCAGGTGCAAGGCGCACGGGCTGTCGGCTTGCCTGCGACCAACGACAAGCAAAGGGGAAATGCCATGAAGTGGTTTTACGCTCTGACGATTTCAAAAAAACTGTTGTTGAGTTTTTCGCTGGTGCTGGCGCTGAGCATTGCAGCCGGCATTTTCTCGATTCATCAATTGGCGAGCCTCAATCAGGCTACCACAGAGATTGCCGCGCGGCGCCTGCCAGGCGTGAGCCTGAGCCTGGAGATCAAGTTGGCGCTGGAGGGCATACGCACCATCCAGCTTGAGCAATTGCATGCCGAGCGTAATGAAGACGTCAAAGCCAATGAAGCCAACAGCGACAAATTGTTTACCGACGTGCGCGCCAACATGGTGGCCTACAGATTGCTTATCGCCACACCCGAAGAGGCGAGCGTGTTTGCCCAGCTGGAGCAGGTGCTGGGCCAGTTTGTGACGGCACACCGGAACATTTTTGAGATGTCATCCGTCACGCGCGGCGCCGGTGAAGTGGCGCGGCGCGCGGCAATTCCTGTGTATCAAAAAATGTTCGCCATCGTCGATCGCCTGGTCGCCATCAACCAGGATGCCGGCGCCGCCGCCAGCCAGAATGCCAAACGCGACTACGACAATTCGCGTGTGTTGATTACGGCCGCACTGGGTGCGTGTGCGGCGCTGGGCGCCGGTCTGGCACTGTGGCTGGCGCGCATCGTCGCGCGGCCCTTGTATGAAGCGGTGCAGGTAGCGCAGCAAGTCGCGGCCGGTGATTTGTCGGCGGGCTTACGGTCTGCGCAGCGGGTGAGCGGCGGCGAGACCGGGCATCTGCTGCTGGCCTTGCAGACCATGACGGAGGGCTTGCGCGGCATCGTCGGCAAGGTGCGTGCGGGGACCGATGCCATCGCCGCCATTTCGGGTGAAATCGCGGCCGGCAATCTGAATCTGTCGAGTCGCACGGAAGAGCAGGCAGATTCGCTGGGGCGCACCGTCACGGCGATGGAGCAGCTGACTGCGACCGTGCAAAATAACGCCGACAATGCTGCGGCCGCGCGCCAGCTTGCCTCTTCGGCCTCGAGCGTGGCCAGCGAAGGTGGCGTCGCCATGCACCGGGTCGAGGCGACCATGCAATCGATCAGCACTTCATCGAGAAAAATCGTCGACATCATCAGCGTCATTGATGGCATCGCTTTCCAGACCAATATCCTGGCGTTGAACGCTGCAGTGGAGGCGGCGCGCGCCGGTGAGCAGGGGCGCGGTTTTGCGGTGGTGGCGTCGGAGGTGCGCAGCCTGGCCCAGCGTTCGGCATCGGCGGCGCGTGAAATCAAGCAACTGATCGCTGACTCCGCCAATGAAATCGACGAGGGCGGCAAGCTGGTCGCCGCCGCCGGTGCGACCATGTTGGTGGTGGTCGACAGCGTGCGGCGCGTCAACGAGATCGTCGACGATATCAGCAACGCCAGCCAAGAGCAGGGCAAGGGGATAGAACAGATCAACGTGGCCATCGCGCGCATGGACGACATGACGCAGCAAAATGCGGCGCTGGTGGAGCAGGCGGCCGCGGCGACGCAATCAATGCGCGACCAGGCCGCGCATCTGGCAACACTGGTCAGCGTGTTTCGATTGGATGCCGCCCCGGTTTTGCCGACGTTGGCCGCGCCGCAACCACGCAATGCGTCGCACTTGCTGGCACACGGCCAAGCAGGATAAATGCAGGTCAGCGCGTCGGGCTGAAACCGTCAAACGCCACGTGCAACATGTGGCTCACGATATCGTCGGTTTTCATCTTGCTGAACTGCTGCAGATATTCCACCGCCGGGTCGCAGGTGCGCGCGTAGTAACTGAACAGGATCACATCGCTCGGCAGCGCGGCATCAAGCTCGCCGTTCTTTTGCGCGGCCAGCACCAGCTTCTCGATCTGGCCGTTGAGCTTGAGCACGCGCGTGACGTATTTGAGATTGCGCATCAGCATGTCGCGCACATGCGCGCTGGTGGATGGCAGGAACGGCAGGCCGCCGTCCAGCCGCACGCGCAGCGCCCACTCCAGCAGCGCCGCCAGTTTGCCTTTGGGCGTCAGGCCCGCATCGAGTTGCGCCAGATAGTCGACGGCGCCGTCAATCAGGCGTATCAACGCCTCACCCACCAAATCTTCCTTCGACTTGAAGTGTTTATATAGACTGGGCTTGGAGATGCCGACCGCACCGGCGACATCATCCATCGTCATCAAATCGTAGCCCTTGCTGCCCAATACCGAAGTAGTGGCATCCAGGATGGCGCTTTCACGCAGCTTGAAGGCCTGGTCCTTGAAGCTCAATTTGCCAAAAATACCCATTGGTAGCTTTCATTACTAATTAGTAGATTTTATTTGTCATTGGTAGTAATCTTAGCACCGAAGCGGGAAAATCGACAGCACAAACGATCTGGGACGGTAAGCAATGGTGCCACAACGGCAAAAAATCGCAGTAATCGGGGCCGGTGTATCCGGCCTTGCCAGCGCATATTTCCTGGCGCGCGAGCATGACGTCGTGCTGTTCGAAGCCGGCGCGTACGCCGGCGGCCATACCAATACGGTCGAGGTCGCGCTGGACGGCAAAACCTTCCCGGTCGATACCGGCTTCCTGGTGTTCAACCAGGCCACTTATCCCAATTTGATTGCCTTCCTCGACGAACTGGCGGTGCCCAGTTACGCCACCGACATGTCGTTCGGCGTGTCGCTCGACGACGGCCGTTTTGAATGGGCCGGGACCAATCTCGATACGGTGTTCGCGCAACGCCGGCGCGTGTTGTCGCCGTCTTTTTTGCACATGCTGGCAGACATCTTGCGTTTCAATCGCGCCGCGCCGGTCAATCTGGCGACCAGCCTGGCGCAGCCGATCACGCTGGGCGAGCTGATTGCCGACGGTGCGTATGGCGCGCTGTTCCGCGACGCCTATCTGCTGCCGATGGCGGCAGCGATCTGGTCGAGTTCGCCGACGGACATCCTGCAATTCCCGGCCAGCACTTTCTTGCGCTTTTGCCTCAACCACGGTCTGCTGCAAGTCAACGACAGGCCGCAATGGCGCACCGTGCAGGGCGGCGCACGTGAATATGTCAGGAAGATCCTGCTCAGCTTGCCGCTGGTGCGTCTTAATACGCCGGTTCTGCACGTCGCCAAAAAGGGCCGCATGATCAGCGTCAGCACTGCGCGCGGCGACGAAGACTACGACGCCGTGGTGTTTGCCACCCATGCGCCGCAAACGCTGGGCATGCTCACTGATGCGACCGGCGAGGAACGACGTTTGCTGGGCGCGGTGCGCTATCAGGCCAACACCGCCTACCTGCACACCGACCTGCAACTGATGCCGCGTCAACGCAAGGTCTGGTCATCCTGGAATTATCTCGGCGCCGCCTCGACCAGCGGCGTGCGCTCGGTCTGCGTGAGCTACTGGCTCAATCGCCTGCAAAACCTGCCCTGCAGCACCGACCTCATGGTGACGCTCAATCCCGGGCAGGCGCCTGCCGCCGACCGGACGCTTGCACGTTTCGACTATGAACATCCGGTGTTCGACCAGGCTGCGATTTCTGCGCAGCAAGAATTGGCGGCGATCCAGGGCCGGCGTGGTATCTGGTTTGCCGGCGCCTGGACCGGTTATGGCTTCCACGAAGACGGTTTGAAATCTGCCCTGCGCGTTGCCGCCGATTTCGGCGTTGCACCGGTCTGGGCCAAGGCGACGCCATGATTAGCACGAATCCGGCCCCCGCTGCATATCTGATCCGTGGCCAGGTCATGCATGAACGCTTGCGGCCGGTGTTGCATCGTTTCGTGTATCCGGTGTTTTGCGTGCGCCTGAATCTGGCGCGATTGACTGAACTGAATAATGTCTGGTTTGGTGTCAATCGACGTCGCCTGATGATGATACGCACGCGCGATTACGGCCCGCGCGACGGCAGCGATCTGGATAACTGGATGCGCGCGCAACTGCAGGACGCGGGCTTGCCGGCGGATGGCGAGATCTGGTTGCAGACGTTTCCGCGGCTGTTCGGCTTCGTCTTCAATCCGGTCAGCTTCTGGCATTGCCATGACCGTAGCGGCGCATTGCGTGCGGTGCTGGCCGAGGTCAACAATACCTTCGGCGAAAGACATCGTTACTTGCTGGCCGAGCCCGAAGGCCAAGAGATCACTGCCGAGACCCGGCTGGTCTGCGCCAAGGCCATGCACGTTTCGCCATTTTGCGAAGTGCGCGGCAGCTACTGTTTCCGCTTTCGCGACACCGCTGCGACCACGATGGTCGGCATCGATTATGACGACGGCCACGGCCCGCTCATCCATACCGCCATCGGCGGCAAGCAACAGGTGCTGACTGCAGCGAGCGCCTTGCAAGCCTTGCTGGCGCAACCGTTCATGACCATCGGCATCGTTGTGAAAATTCATTGGCAGGCATGGAAACTCTGGCGCCGACACGTGCCTTTCTTCCGCAAACCTGACCGCTCACCAGACTCTGCGGCAGGAACCGCGAACTTCACTAAGGAGACGTCATCGTGAACCAGAACGAGATGAATCATCTAAGCAGGTCATCGCCGGCTGCGAGCCTGCCTGATGCTTCGGCACCACCGGCCACGCGCCTGTTCCTGCGGCTGCTGAATTGCCTTGCGCATGGCCATTTGCAACTGATCACGCCGCATGGCACCACGCTGACTTTCGGCGACCTGCATCAGCCGCCCAGCGCGCAATTGCATATCAAGGACTGGCGCGCCTGCGCCCGTATGCTGCGCTCCGGCGATATCGGTTTCGCCGAAAGCTATGCCGCCGGCTGGATCGATACCCCCGACCTGAGTGCCTTGCTGCGTCTGTGCTTGCGCAACCAGGTCGAGCTGGAACGCATGATGTTCGGCGGCAAGCTGGCTGAACTCTGGCATCGGCTGCGGCACTGGATGCGCTCGAACACGCGCGAAGGCAGCCGCAAAAACATACACGCGCACTACGACATCGGTAATGACTTCTATCGTCTGTGGCTTGATCCGAGCTGGACATATTCGAGTGCGTTGTTTGCCGGCGACCATGCGCAAAACCTGGAATCCGCGCAAGCGTGCAAGTATCAGCGGATCATCGACCAGCTCGGCCTGCGCGCCGGCGACCGTGTCCTGGAAATCGGCTGCGGCTGGGGCGGCTTTGCCGAACACGCCGCGCTGCGTGGGATCCACGTGCACGGCGTGACGATTTCGCCGGCGCAATTGCAGGTGGCGCAGCAGCGCATTGCCGCGCAAGGCCTGGGCGAGTTGGCGCAGTTGGAGCTGTGCGATTATCGCGACTTGCAAGGCACCTACGATGCGGTGGTGTCGATCGAAATGTTTGAAGCGGTCGGCGAGCGCTACTGGTCGCAGTATTTCCAGACCGTTTCTGCACGCTTGCGGCAGGGCGGCCGCGCACTGATTCAGTCGATCACCATCGCCGAGCAATACTTCGAGCGCTATCGCAGTAGTTCGGATTTCATCCGCCAATACATCTTCCCGGGCGGCATGCTGCCCAGTCCTGAGCGCTTTTGTTCAAGCGCGTCCAGCGGCGGCTTGCGGACGCTGGATCAATACCGTTTCGGTTTCGACTATGCGGAAACCTTGCGCCGCTGGCATACCGCGTTCCAGCAAAAGCGCGAAGCGATCATGGCGCAAGGATTCGACGAGCGCTTCATGCGCCTGTGGCAACTGTATTACGCCTATTGCGAAGTCGGCTTCGACGAAGAGCGCACCGACGTGGTCCAGTTCACCTTGTGCAAGAACTGAAGCGGATGGCCGCCATCATGCCTGGACAAAAATCAATGCATCAGCATCTTGCCGCGGGTGTTTCGTTGTTCGTCTTGGCGGCGGGTTTGCTGGCTGCTGCGCCGTCGCAGGCGGCGCAGTGGCGTGACGAGCTGCCGCAGGCAAAGCAACTGGGCGCAGGTGAATTGCGCTGGTTCGGGCTGAAGATTTACCGTGCGGCGCTATGGAGTGCGCGCTCGCCGTTTGATCCGCAACAGCCGTTTGCGCTGGAACTGACTTACCAGCGCAGCATCAGCCGCAATCGCATCGTGCAGACCAGCATGGATGAGATTCGCCGTCTATTCGGCGAGCGTTACAGCGACGACCAACTCAGGCATTGGGAGGCGCAGATGAGCACCATCTTTATCGACGTCAGCGAAGGCGAGCAACTTACCGGCGTCTACCTGCCCGGCATCGGCTGCCGTTTCTACAACAGTACGCGCCTGCTGGGCGACATTCGCGATACCGATTTTGCACATGCCTTCTTCGCTATCTGGCTCGATCCGCGCAGCAAGGACACGCAATTGCGCAGCCGCCTGCTGGGGGAGGGAAAATGAAATCTCCCAGCCTGCTACGCTACCTGGCGTACGGCTTGCTCGGCATGCCACTGGCGATGTCGGCCTTGCCGATTTATGCGCAGGTGCCGGCTTACTACACGGGCACGCTGGGCCTTGCGCTGGCCAGCACCGGTTGGGTTTTGTTCCTGGCGCGGCTGATCGATACCGTGCAAGACCCGTGGCTGGGTCGTTGCATCGATCGCCTGGACCGTGCGCGCCTGAGTATGTGGATGCTGGCAGGCGCCGTCATCCTGGCGCTGGCGTTCTGGGGCATCTGGTTGCCGCCGCTGGCGATCAGGGAAAATAACGCTGCCTTGCTGGGCTGGTTGGCGCTGATGCTGATCATCGCCTACACCGCACACAGCATGCTCAACATCGCTTACATGTCGTGGGGCGCACGTCTGGCGGGGCACGCTGACGGTTTGCTGGGAGCCTCGGCGACGCGCGAGATATCGGGTTTGTTGGGCGCTGTCATTGCCGGAGCGATCCCCAGTTTCATCATGACCGGCGGCGCCGCAGTCGATCCGCAATTGAGGGTGTATGGCGGCGCGTTTGCCGTGTTGCTGGGCGTGTCGCTGCTGGCCTTGCTGTACTTCGCGCCGCCATGGGACAAGCTTGCCGGTGTCGCCACCGGCTGGCGCGCGTCGATGGCAACGATGGCGTCGAACGCCGGATTCCGGCACCTGTTATTGCCGTTCTTTCTGAATGCCGTGTCGATGGCGCTACCCGTGACGCTGGCCTTGTTTTTCATCAATGATCGCCTGTTGTTGCCGCAATACGCAGGCGCTTTTATCGGCATCTATTTCCTGGCGTCGGCCTGTGGCTTGCCGCTCTGGGTGGCCGTTGCAAAAAGGCTGGGCGTGTTGCCGACCTGGCGCCTGGGCATGTTGCTGTCGGTACTGGCGTTCGGTGGCGCCAGCTTGTTGGGGCCGGGTGATTTCTGGAGTTACGGCGCGGTGTGTCTGCTGGCCGGCCTGGCCCTCGGCGCCGACCTGTCGCTGCCGCCGGTATTGCTGGCGACCATGATAGGCAAGGAAGAAAGCACCGCCGCCTACTACGGTGTCTGGGCATTGCTCGGCAAGTTGTCGCTGGCGGTAGCCGGCCTGGCGCTGCCTTTGCTGGCCCTGCTCGGTTACCAGCCCGGTACCGCCGCCGACGTGTCGCTGGCGCTGGTGTACGCCTTGCTGCCCTGCGTTTTCAAGCTGGTGGCCTTGGTCTTGCTCAAGTCCTTGCCGGCGTCGCTCCAGCAGCCTGCCGTGCCGGTTGGCATCCATGATTCACAGGAGTCTCTGCCATGAACATTACGCTCTTCAGATGTTGCGCGCCGATGCTGGTGGCGTTGTTGTCGGCCTGCGCTGGGCCGGACGTTGCGCAGTACGCGCAGAAGCAGCCGTTGTTTGATCCGGCGCAATTCTTCGTCGGCAAGACCGAGGCCTGGGGCATGTTCCAGAAGCGGGGCGGCGAAGTAGTCAAGCGTTTCCATGTCGACATCACCGGCAGTGAACACGACGGCAAGCTGATGTTGGACGAGCGTTTCCGTTACGACGACGGCAGTACACAACAACGCGTCTGGTCGCTGACCCGTCAGCCTGACGGCAGTTGGCGCGGTAGCGCCGGCGACGTGGCCGGTGAGGCGGTCGGTTATTCGGCCGGCAATACGCTGAACTGGCGCTACACCTTGCTGTTGCCGGTGGATGGCAAAACCTGGGAAATGACCATGGATGACTGGATGTTTCTGATCGACGAAAAAACCATGATCAATCGCACCAGCATGAGCAAGTTCGGCATTGAAGTCGGGCAGGTGAGCCTGTTCTTCCGCAAGCCGGACTGAATGGCGGCTGTGCCTTTTCTTCTATTCCATCAACACACCATCAGCCACTAATCGAGATCGGCGGACAGCATGATATTTAGCCCGATGAATACCCCAGTCGCGGACTGGAAGGGCAAGCGCATCTGGTTGATCGGCGCTTCCAGCGGTATCGGTGCAGCACTGGCGCGACAAGCGCTGGCCAATGGCGCCAGCGTGGCGATTTCAGCGCGTCGTGCGGATGCTTTGCAACGGGTGGCGGGTGTGTATGGCAATGCCTTGATCATGCCCTTCGACGTACGCGATCATGCCGCCTGGCGTGCGCGGCATGCTGAGATCTGCGCTGCCTTCGGCGGCATCGACCTGCTGTTTTTTTGCGCCGCCGGCTATCGCCCCGAGCGCAGTTGGGAAGTCAACGACGATACCGCCGAGCAAACCTTGAAGACCAACCTGATCAGTGTCTATTCGGCACTGGCCAGCGTATTGCCTGCCATGCTGGAACAAGGCAGCGGCGGCATCGCGCTGATTGCCAGCGTGGCCGGTTACATGGGCTTGCCCAACGCCAGTGTGTATGGCCCCGGCAAAGCGGCCTTGATCAACCTGGCGGAGATTTTGTATAGTGACCTGCACAGCAAAGGCCTGGATGTTTATCTCGTCAATCCCGGCTTCGTGAAGACCGAGCTGACCGACAAGAATGACTTCGTCATGCCGGCCATCCAGACCGCCGATGTGGCCGCCGCCAGGATCTGGAACGGCATCGCCGCAGGGCAGTTTGAAATTCACTTTCCGCATCGCTTTACGCGTATCCTCAAGCTGTTGCAGATGTTGCCCTACCGCTGGCGCTTCGCCTTGTTCCAACGCTTTTTACACCTCACATGACAACCGCGACAACGACAACGATACAGACCAAAGAACGGCTGCAGGTATTGACCGACTGGTATTGCTCGTTGACGCGCCAGAGCGTACGCCACATCGGGCAGTTTTACGCCCCCGAGGTGGTGTTCAAGGATCCCTTCAATGAGGTGCGCGGCGTCGCCGCGATGATGTCGATCTACGAACACATGTTCGACACCACCGACGATCCGCGCTTCGTCATCGACGATCGTGTGGTTGACGGCGACCAGGCCTTCATCACCTGGGCCTTCCAGTTCGGACTCAAGGGCAAGCCCTACGTGATCATCGGCAGCACCCACCTGAAGTTCAATGCCGACGGCCTGGTGGTCTTGCATCGCGACTATTGGGATGCCGCCGAAGAACTCTTGCAAAAGCTGCCGCTGGTCGGCGGTTTGATCCGCAGGCTATGTGCGCTGTTCAAAACCAGGGTCTGAATTTGCACGCTATCGCTGCGCGCAGGATCAATACACGCCGCGGGTCTTGAACGGTTGGTATTGATACTGCCAGGTTTCGGATAAAGTCTGATTCTTGTGGCGCAGGTACAGGCGCAGGTCGACCGTATCCTCGCCGTCGACGGTGAGGTCGAATTGCGCGCGCCAGTGGCCGGCGACGCCGTTCGGCACGGCTTCGGTGAAGACATAGGAGAAGGTGCCGCGCGAACTCGACAACACCGCTTCCGGCAATTCGCCAAAGGCCAGTTTCTCCAGCGGCGCACCCTTGAACTCCACCATGAACTTGCGCACATTGGGCGGACGCGGCTGGCCCGGTTGACCGCCGTTGCCCAGGCGCGTGGCCACGCAGCGCGCCAGCGGCGACGGATACGGTTCGTCCTTGAGCCAGTGCAGGCGGTAGCGCAGGCGATAGCTGCTGCCTGCCACGGCCTTGGCTTTGGGCACCCACATGGCGACGATGTTGTCATGGATCTCGTCGTCGGTCGGGATTTCGATCAACTGCACCGATCCTTCGCCCCAGCCTTCCAGCGGCTCCACCCACAGGCTGGGCCGACGCTCGTAATGGACGCCGTCCTGGTAGTGGTCGAAATTGCGGTCGCGTTGCAGCAGGCCGAAGCCGCGCGGGTTGTTGTCGCCGAAAGCGGAGGCGGTAATGCGGGCCGGATTGTTGAGCGGGCGCCAGATATGTTCGCCGTTGCCGTTCCACATGGCCAGCCCGTCGGAGTCGTGCACTTCCGGACGCCAGTCGGTGCCGGTGCCTTTGACCGCTTCCGAGAACCACAGCATGGAGGTCGCCGGCGCAATGCCGAGGCGGCCGACATCGCGGCGCAGGAACAGCGCGCAGTCGACGTCCATGACGACGCCCTCATTGCGGCGCATGACGAACTTGTAGGCGCCGACGATGCTGGGGCCGTCCAGCATGGCGTAGACCACTACCGTGTCGCTGTTGTCGGCAGGCGCTTCAAAATAGAAATGCGTAAAGTTGGGGAATTCTTCCGCCTTGCCGGCCTGGGCCACGTCGATGGCGATGCCGCGCGCCGACAAGCCGTATTGATAGAGGTCGCCGATGGCGCGGAAGTAAGACGCGCCGAGGAAGGCGACCCAGTCGTTCTTGCGCCAGTCGAGCTTGGTCTGGTCGCCGCGCCGGCTTTCCTGGAAGCGGAAGCCGGCAAAGCCGCTGCCGCGCGGCAGCTTGCGCGCGGGGCTGTCGGCCGGCATGTCGAAGTAGGATTCGTCGTACAGGATTTCGCGCGCGCGGGCATTGTTGCCGGCGCCTTCCAGCGTATACATGTGCACCGGCGCCTGGAAGAAGCGGCCCAGATGGAAGAAGGTCACCGGGAAGGGGCCGGGGCCGTCGGCGAACAAGGAGGCGTCGGTATTGAATTTGATCTTGCCGTGCGCCTCGTAATCGATCTTGTCGAGGATCTCGGCGGGCGGTTTGTTCTGCGCTTTATAGGGCGACTGCGCGGTGCTGCGCGCCTGCGCGATCAGCATGTCGAAAGAAAACGGCGCAGGATTGCCGAGCTTGATGCGGTTAGCGGCGAGCGCCTCGGGCGGAATGCCGAGGGCGGCGAGTGCGGCAGTCGCAGCGGCGGAGCTCAGGAAGGTGCGTCGATTGATCATAGGCAATAAATGTCGAACGATTAACACTGCGCAAGGCAGTGGGGGGTGGTCGGGAACGCAGCATGACGCAGGTAGGAGGCATCATTGGATTCGTGCATCACGGCACGAAAGCGCTGCAAGGCGGAAATCCTAGCACGCCAGGGGCGCTTCGGCGTGGGCAGATGAGGCCGCGCGCCGGTGCTTGTTTGCCCCTGTTTCATAAAGAGTCTCATTACCGGGCTTGGTTCCGGCACTGCACAATATTTTCTATGGACTGGCAAATATTAATTGAGTAAAATGCGCAGGTCATTGGGGAGTAGTCGCCTTCCGCCCTGAGGAGGGGCTTATGTCAACATACTTGGTCAACCAGACCATGGCATAAGCGGTCCTAAAGCTTGACAAGACCTTTGACCACGTTGCCTCCGGTATGGCCGGGGAGAGGCGTGGTCATTGTTTATTGTCCGGCCATGGAGACCCCAATTGGATGCATTTCTCATTTCTACCGGCGTAGTCGCATTAGCTGAAATCGGCGACAAGACGCAACTTCTGGCTTTCATTCTCGCGGCCAAATTCCGCAAACCGATACCTATCATTCTGGGTGTTCTGGTGTCGACCATTGCCAACCACGCGTTTGCAGGTGCCCTGGGCGCCTGGATTACGTCGCTGGTGTCGCCCGAAACCATGCGCTGGATCCTGGGCGCGTCTTTCATCGGCATGGCGATCTGGACGCTGATCCCCGACAAGTTTGACGAGAGCGAAGCCAAGTTCGCGCGTTTCGGCGTGTTCGGCACCACGGTAATTGCCTTCTTCCTGGCCGAGATGGGCGACAAGACGCAAGTCGCTACCGTCGCGCTGGCCGCCCAATATCACGCCTTCCTGCCGGTGGTGGCCGGCACCACGCTGGGCATGATGATCGCCAACGTGCCGGCCGTACTGCTGGGCGACCGCATTGCCGGCAAGATCCCGGTGCGCATCGTGCACAGTATCGCGGCGCTGATCTTCGCGATCATCGGCGTGGCGACCTTGTTGGGCGCGGGCAAGTCGCTGGGTTTCTGAACCTGAGGCGGCGCCCTGCGTCGCACCCATTTGCACTCATCATTTGCACGACAAAAAACGGCCCGCATTGCGGGCCGTTTTTCTTGCTGCACAAACCGAAGATTAATACTGATAGAAGATCTTTTGGATTTCTTTGGTATCGGAAGTCTTGGTCAGCGCCAGCATCAGCAGGATGCGTGCTTTTTGCGCGTTCAGTGTGTCGGAAACAACGAAGTCCAGCTTGTCGTCGTCCGCTTCGCCGTTGCGCGCCACAATGCCTTGGCCGACGCGGCTGGCGCGTACGATCACAACGCCTTTCTTGCGTGCATCAGTCAACGATGGAACCACTGTGTTGTTCAGGCTGCCGTCACCCACACCGGCGTGGATGATGCCCTTGGCGCCGGCGGCGACGAAGGCGTTCAGCGCGATCGGGTTCATGTTGGCGTAGCCGTAGACGATATCAACTTGCGGCAGGACATCCAGCTTCGAAATGTCGAATTCCGAATCGGCAGTGTGCTTGCGTGTCGATTGGCGATAGAAGAATGGCTTGCTGCCCTGGATGTAACCGAGGAAGCCCAGTTCAGGCGTCTTGAAGGTATCCAGTGTCGAGGTGTTGGTCTTGGTCACTTCGCGCGCTGCGTTGATCTGGTCGTTCAGTGTCACCAAAACGCCCTTGCCGATGGCTTCCTGGCTGCCTGCCAGCAACACGGCGTTGTACAAGTTGATCGGGCCGTCGGCGCTGATCGCTGTCGATGGACGCATGGAACCGACGATCACCACCGGCTTCTTGCTGTGTACGGTCAGGTCGAGGAAGTAAGCAGTTTCTTCGATGGTATCAGTGCCGTGCGTGATCACGATGCCGTCGACATCGCTTTGCGCCAGCAGCGCGTTGACGCGCTTGGACAGCTTCAGCCAATAGTCGTTGTTCATGTTTTCGCTGGCGATCTGGAACACTTGTTCGCCCTTGACGTTGGCGACCTTCTTCAGTTCCGGCACCGCGTCGATCAGCGCTTCAACACCGATTTTTGCCGCCGTGTAGCCGACCGTCGTGGTGCTCGAAGCACCCGTGCCGGCAATAGTGCCGCCGGTTGCCAGGATCATCACGTTAGGAAGTTTTTGCGCATGCGCGATGGAGACGAAGGCTGCACAAGCCAGGATCAGAAACTGGCCGAATATCTTTTTGGAATACATGTCGTTCCTCTTGGTGAAAGTATGTTTTTTAGTCTCTTCCCCGTTTGTTCCAACGCGAGCAGTAAGCGCCGGAAGCAACCCTTGTGAGGCGCGGAGAGCAGCCACGATAGCATTCATTCCAACTTCTTAGAAGTATTCTTGGTCCGATTTCTAGACTTTTTTTTATATGAATATTCGTTCATGATATTTGCATCGATAGCGAGCATCAATGAACTATTCAAGTGCGTTAAATGCGCTTGCCGCACCTAAAATGCACGAGCGCCGAGATTGTCAAATTTACTGTGTTGCGTTGCGGTATTTTCAACGCCGACTAGTCACAGGAAAATAGCAAATCCGCGGGAAGTTCAGCGCCCGTTGCGAGGCCGAGATCTTGTTTGATTTTTTTCATCTGCTCGGGCGAGCACTGAGGATTCTCGGTATGTGGTTTGCTGCGACCCTCGAATGGCGAGGGTGAGAGGGGCTGTGCGCAGCCGACAAGAAACAAGATCAGAAAAACCTTTCTGATCTTGAGCGGGGCGGGGCGCACAGCGGTTCTGGCTAACGCGACGATCAGAATGCGTAAGTCAGGTTGACGCCGAATTCATCGGTCTTGTTTTTTGGTTCGATGACGTAAGTTGTCGATGACACGTAAGTACGCTCGCTGTCGTTGATGCTCCAGTAGCGGTAAAACGGCGTGATCTTGACCACGCTTTTGTCCTGCAGCGTGTAAGCCAAGGCCGCAGACAACTCAATACCATTGCCATTCTTTTGCTTGTTGTCCACGGTACCGGATGTGAGATAGGAGTGTTGCGTGCCTTGCAGCAGATAGTTGTACACAAATTTCGGTGTGACACTCAGTTTGTTTCCTTCGAAGGCAAACTTCGATTCCAGGCCCAGCGCCAGGAAGGTGTATTCCGATTCGCGCTTATAGCCGCCAGCGCCGATCTGGTCCAGCTTGTCGATCAGGTTGCGGTAGCCAAGGCCGATCGATGGTGTGATGTTCTGGCCGAACAGCGGTGTTGTGTATTCGTAAGTGCCGCGCAGTTCGTAAGTGCGGCGATCTTGCCCATTGCGTTGCAGCGTGCCATAAGCCTGGCCCTGGAAAGCGCCGGTGTAGTCGCTCTTGCCTTGGGCGTAGCGGCCGGTGAATTTCAGTACGTGCTGTTGGTTCAGTTGCAGGCCGGCTGTGCCGGTCACACCGTACATGGTTGCCTTCTCTTGCATGAAGTCGCGGCCATTGACGGTTTCTTTGTAGGTCTCTTGATAGACTTCTGTACCGATTTCGAAAATTGGCTTCATTTCTTGTGCAGCGACATTGGCGGAAATAAGGCTCAATGCTACGACTCCAAATGCATACTTCTTGCTCATTTTCAGGTTCCTGTTTTTGGACGAGGCCATGCCTCGTTTTGTTTTTACGCAGAGAATTTATCTCGTGTGAAAATTCTCTGTCCCCACATCAACTTTTCATAGGAGAAAAGCGGATGTGAGAATATCATCGAATTAAGCGATTACAGTCATTTGACTTGGTATGTTGGATCGTTATTGATACGAGTGCGTTGGATGTCAAAAAACATCGACTATCTCGGCACATTTTTTTGCTTCACGAGGAGGAAATATTGACTGCAGAACTCTTTACTGATCCGCAGGCGGCGGTCGATCGTGTGATCGAGATCTATGAAGCCAACACCGCCATCCTGCGTGATGCGTTCAAGCGCTTTGCCAAAGGCGAGGTGTTGCAGGAGCGTGTACGTGCTTGCTATCCCTTCGTGCGTATCACGACCGAGAAGGTCACACATACCGACACGCGCCAGTCGTTCGGCTTTGTCGCCGGTCCGGGTACTTACCAGACCACGCTCACGCGTCCGACGCTGTTCAAGAATTATTTGCTGAGCCAGTTCAAACTGTTGCTGGCGAATCACCAGGAGCCGCTGGAAATCGGCGTCAGCGATTTACCGATTCCGGTGCACTTCGCGTTTGCTGAAGGCATCCACGTCGAGGGGGATCTCGATCCGGATCATTTGCGCTTGCTGCCGGACGTCTTCGATTTGCCCGACCTGGCCGAGATGGATGATCGCATCGTCAACGGCACCTACGAGGTGGACAACGGCGGTTGGCGCGCCGGCATCCATCCGCTGGCCTTGTTCACCGCGCCGCGCATCGATTATTCGCTGCATCGCCTGCGCCATTACACGGCGACCGCGCCGCAACAGTTCCAGCGTTATGTGCTGTTCACCAACTACGCGTTTTACGTTGATGAGTTCGTGCGCATGGGACGCGAGTTGATGCAGGCGACCGATGATCCCGAGGTGCGCACCTATCGCCAGCAATACACCGCCTTCGTCGAACCCGGCAACGTCACCACCCACAACGCCAACGTCGAAGGCATGAAGGGTTTGCCGAATACCGGTACGGCGCCGGTGCGGCAACCGCAGATGCCGGCCTACCATTTGCAGCGTGCAGATGGTTCCGGCATCACCTTGGTCAATATCGGCGTCGGTCCATCCAACGCCAAGACGATTACCGACCACATCGCGGTACTGCGGCCACATGGCTGGATCATGCTGGGCCACTGCGCCGGCCTGTCGTCGTCGCAACGCATGGGCGACTATGTGCTGGCGCATGCCTATGTGCGCGATGATCATGTGCTTGATGACGACTTGCCTCTGTGGGTGCCGATCCCGGCGCTGGCGGAAGTCCAGCTGGCCCTGCAGGACGCGGTGGCCGGCATCACGCAGCTGGAAGGTTATGAGTTGAAGCGCATCATGCGTACCGGCACGGTCGCCTCGGTTGACGATCGCAACTGGGAGTTGCGCGACCATCGTACGCCCTTGCTGCGCTTCAGCCAGAGCCGGGCGATTGCGCTGGATATGGAGAGTGCAACCGTGGCCGCGAACGGCTTCCGCTTCCGGGTGCCGTACGGCACCTTGCTCTGCGTATCCGACAAGCCGCTGCACGGCGAGATCAAATTGCCGGGCATGGCGAACCGCTTTTATGAGCAGCGGGTGGCGCAACATTTGAAGATTGGCATTCGCGCGCTGGAGCTGTTGCGCAATCATGGCATCGAGCAATTGCACAGTCGCAAGCTGCGCAGTTTCGGCGAACCGGCTTTCCGTTAATTTTTCTTTTGTTGTCGTGCGCGAGCCCATGCCGGGAAACCGGCGTGGGCTTTTTTATTGCGTTGTTCAGCGCCGCGTAGCGGCAGTCGCAACGCCGGCGCGTGAGCGCACCGCCAGCCAGACATACAACGCCGCGCCAGCCAGCAAGGTCGCTGCGGCGATGCACAGCGATGGCGTGAATGAGCCGGTGGCATGCACCAGGCGCGTGGCCAGCGGCGGGCCGGCGATCTGGCCGATACCGTAAGAAGCGGTCATCAGTCCCATCAGCCCGGCGGCATGGTCGCTGCGCAGGCGGCGCGCTTCACGCATGGCGAACAAGGTGATGGCGGTGAACGGCAAGCCCAGCAAGATGCTGCCCAGCGCAAAGCCGGCTTCGTTCGGAAAAATTGCGCTGCCGAGCACGCCGGTCGCTTGCATGACATAGCTGATCGCCAGCAATAGTCGTTGGTCGACGTGCACCGGAATGCGCGTTGCGCCGAGTGCGCCCAACGCCACACACAAGCCGAACAGCGGCCAGAAGAAATCCGGCCACGCCGAACCCGGCGGCAGCGCCTGACGGGCAATCACCGGTAGGAAGGTGGCCGTGATGATGTAGCCGAAGCCGGCCATGCCATAGGCCAGTACTTGCCAGCGCACTTCTTGCCGTATGGCGGCAGGTTCGGTGCTCGTTGTCTTCGCGTGTGCGCCGGCGCGCAGGTCGAGATCGCCGCTGAAAGTACGCCAGACGAACACCGTCAGCACGGCCGCCAGCAGGCCGAAGGCTATCCAGCCGCTGTCGGCATGCCAGGCGCCGGCGACCATGGCGCTGCTCGACAAGCCGGTCAGCATGATGCCGATGCCGGGGCCGCAATAGATGATGCCGCCCAAGGCTGGCAATTGCAGCTGCGCCAGGCGTTGCAGGCACCAACCGGAACTGTAGACGAACACCAGCGCGCTGGCGATGCCCGACAGCAGCCGCAACAGCAGCCAGATCGCCGGTGCATGCAACAGGCCCATGCCGAGTGTGAGCAAGATGGTGGCGATCAGTCCGGCGCGTATCGTGCGCGTCGGCGGCAGGCCGCGCCAAAACGCGCACAACATGGCACCGAGGAAGTAGCCGAGATAGTTGGCCGTCGCCAGCCAGCCGCCACTGTTGAGGTCGATGGTCTGGTCGTGCAGCATCATCGGCAGCAAGGGAGTGAAGGCGAAGCGGCCGATGCCCATCGCCGTGGAGAGGGCGATCAGACCTGCCAGTGCAATGCGCAGGGCACTGTCGCGATTGGTGCGTGTATCCGGAGTCGTCATGGTTTCCCGTTCTTGGCGCGCCCGGTCGATGCGGCAGGCGGCATCGTCGCGCAGCGGCGCTGCGTCTCTGTTATTGCGTGTTTATGTCGCGTCTATTAGCGATTTTGTTATGGTAGCTTGTCTTTATCATTCTAAAAAATGAATAATTAGAATGTATTCATCTTTTTATGAGATGGTAGATGAAAGTTTTTTTCACGGAGCAAAGCATGGAACTTGCCGAACTTGAAATTTTCCGCGCGGTAGTGAGCGAGGGCGGCGTCACGCGCGCGGCCGAACGTCTGCATCGTGTGCAATCGAATGTGACAACGCGTTTGCGCCAGCTGGAAGAATCGGTCGGCGTGGCCTTGTTCATTCGTGATCGCAAGCGCCTGGTGCTGACGCCCGCAGGCGAGGTGCTGCTGGACTACTCGGAGCGGATACTTGGGCTGGTGCAAGAAGCCAAACACGCGATGTTGCCGCAAGGTCCGCGCGGCAGGCTGCGTGTGGGGGCGATGGAAAGCACCGCAGCCAGTCGTTTGCCCGGGCCGCTGGCGGCTTTTCATCAGCGCTGGCCGGAGGTGCAGCTAGAACTGACCACCAGCGCCACGCAAACGCTGATTGATCAGGTGCGCGCATTCAAACTGGACGCCGCCTTGGTGGCAGGGCCGATTGTGGACGAGGTATTTTTTTCAACGCCGCTGTATCCGGAAGAATTGATGATCACAGTGCCGCGTGGCCATGGCCGCGTCAGGAGTCCGGACGATCTCACGGTGGAGACCCTGATCGTGTTCGAGCAGGGCTGTGCTTATCGGCGTCGAGCCGAACAGTGGTTCGCTTCCGGCACCATCAAGGGGCGTCGGCCCTTGCGTATTCTCGAGCTGGGTTCTTACCATGCCATGCTGGCCTGTGTCGCGGCTGGTGTAGGCGTCGCGTTTGTTCCGCGTTCGATATTAAATATGCATGGACAACAGAATTTTTCGGCCTATTCTTTAGGTAAGGAAGGACGCATCATGACCTATCTGATTTGTCGTCGCGATCAGCAGACGGCGGTCTTCGATGCCTTGCGAAGCCTTTTGCTGACTGACTCCTGACGGAAATGTTGCGAAGTTCGCAGTGGCGTAACAATTTGTAAAAAAGACTGCGACCGCCGCCTGCATTTCTTATAGTTTGTTTTCCCCCTCCATTCTCTCCCCCGAGAATGGGATTTACCCCACGCGCTGCAAGGCGCGTGGGGTTTTTTCTTTGTCGCTCGGTTTCAAGTGACCGCATCGCGACTTTGTGTTCTTGCAAACATTGCCATAAACACACGGCAACCGGCGCACGCGAATCGACCATCCGACAATCTTGTCACTTCCCCTGTGGAATGATCAGGCTCTCACGCGCGGCGGATTGAATCGCCAGCACCGCAGGGTGGGTCAGGCGACGCTCGACTGAGATGGCATAGAACTGCTCGGTAACTTGTTCGGTCTGGCCGATCTGCACCACGCCGAGTTGCTGCTTCAATTGCGCAGCAACTGCCGAGGGCGCTGCGAAGATGCCGGTGCCTGCTTCTCCGAAGGCGTTCAGCAAAGCACCGTCGTCGAACTCGCCGGCAATCTGCGGGTGTATTTTTTCCTTTTCAAACCAGCGCAGCAGTTTCGGTCGCACGGCGGCATCTTCACCTGGCATCAGGAAGGGCGCGCCATCGAGGCTGCGCGGGAAATTCTTCTTGTAGCGTTTGGCCAGTTCGGGCGTGGCGAAGAAGCTGGTGCTGCATTCTCCCAGCAAGTGGCTGTAACCGCGCACGTCGATGTTGGCCGGCATGGGGCTGTCGGCGATCACGATATCGAGGCGATGGATCGCGAGGTCGCCAAGCAGACTGTTGAGCTTGCCTTCGCGGCACACGATGCGCACGGGATCATCCAGCGTTAACGCAGTTTCCAGCAACAGATAGGCGATGGTTTTGGGCACCGCATCGGCCAGGCCGACGCGAAATTGCAAGGGCCGTCCTCCTGGGCGGAAGCGCATCACTTCTTCGAGTTCTTCTCCCAAGCTAAAAATCTGGTCGGCGTAGGCGAACACGGTGCGGCCGGCGTCGTTGAGTTCGAGCTTGCGTCCGACCCGATTGAATAGCTTGTAGCCGATGCTGTCTTCGAACAAACTGATTTGTCCGCTGATGGTTTGCGCCGTCAGGTGCAGGCGTTCGCCGGCGCGCGCGATGCCGCCGGTCTTGGCGACTACCCAGAAGTAGTGCAGGTGCTTGTAATTGAGTGCCGCCATGGAACCTCCTATACATCGGTTTTTTCGAACAGATTGAAAAGTATATTCGAGTTTTCAATAAATCCAAATCTGGCTACAGTAAGGCCTGTTTATTGCACAGCCATGGAGGCCATCATGAAATGTCCCGTTTGCACCAGCGTCAATCTGAACATGAGCGATCGTCAAGGCGTCGAGATCGACTACTGTCCGCAATGCCGCGGCGTCTGGCTGGATCGCGGCGAGCTCGACAAGTTGATCGAGCGTGCGCAGGCGCCACAGCAGCCGGCAGCGCAACACATGCAGCAACGGCCGCCGGCCTCGCAGCACCACGCGCAGCAACGCAGCGACGAGCGCCACAGTTACAACAAGGAATATCATCCCGACTATCGCTCACGCAAGAAGAAGGGTTTTCTTGGCGAGTTCTTTGATTTCGACTAAGTCGACGTCGCCGGCATTGCAGTACAGGTTCTTCGCCGGCGGCGAAGAACCTCATAACAAAGGGGAAGTATCGTGAATGGTGTGGAGAGTTTTGCAAGTCCGCTGATGTGGGGCGGTTTCATTGTGTTCGTGCTCGGCATGCTGGCCTTCGACATGCTGGTGCTCGGCGGTCGCCATGCGCATAAGGTGACGGTCAAGGAAGCGTTGGGCTGGTCGATTGTCTGGGTCATGCTGGCGCTGTTGTTCAGCGGCTTGCTGTGGTGGTATCTGGATCACAGCATCGGGCGAGAGTTCGCCAACCAGAAGAGCCTGGAGTTTTTGTCCGGCTACCTGATTGAGAAGTCGCTGTCGGTCGATAATATCTTCGTGTTCCTGGTGATCTTCGGCTATTTCGCGGTGCCGGCCGAGATGCAGCGCCGCGTGTTGTTGTACGGCGTGGTCGGCGCGATCATCATGCGGGCCGTGATGATTTTGCTGGGTGCATGGCTGATCGCGCAGTTCAGCTGGATCATGTATCTGTTCGGCGCCTTCCTGATCGTCACCGGCATCAAGATGCTGATCTTCGCGGACAAGGAGAGCGATCTCAACGACAACCCGCTGCTGAAGTTCTTGCGCAAGCACATGCGCATCAGCAATGAGTACGACGGCGAGAAATTCTTCACCATGCGCAACGGCGTGCGCTATTTCACGCCCTTGATGCTGGTGTTGATCCTGATCGAAGTCACCGATCTGGTGTTTGCGGTGGATAGCATCCCGGCCATCTTCGCGATCACGACTGACCCGTTCATCGTGTTCACGTCCAATATGTTTGCGATCATGGGTTTGCGTGCTTTGTATTTCTTGCTGGCGGATGTGGCGGATCGCTTCCATTACCTGAAATACGGCCTGGCTTTCGTGCTGGTGTTCGTGGGTGGCAAGATGCTGCTGGCTTACTGGTTCCATATCCCGGTCATGCTGTCCTTGCTGATCGTCGCAGTCATCCTGTTGGCGTCGGTGATCGTCAGCCTGGTGCTGTCGGGCAAAAAGCCGGCATCCGAATGACGTAAGGATGGGGCCGCCATGGGGATCACGGCAGCAGCGGCAAAATGGAAATAATTAGGGTCGGAGTTGATTTACAATCGTGAATCGCCTTCGACCCGTTTTCTTTTATGGCCCGTCTACCTCGCCTTGTTGTCCCGCATCAGCCGCACCACATCATCCAGCGCGGGCATGACAAGCTATCCATTTTCCGCGATGCCGCCGATCATTCCGCCTTCCTCGAATGGCTGAAAGAGGGCGCCAAGCGCTTCAAGGTCGCCATCCACGCTTATGTGCTGATGCCGGACCATCTCCATCTGCTGGCTACCCCGGTCGATGCCAACGGGCTGGCACGAATGATGCAATGGGTAGGCCGGTACTACGTTCCTTATTACAACCAGAAATATGAAAGAAACGGCACCTTGTGGCAGGGGCGCTACAAAGCCACGGTGCTGGACGCTGAGCGCTACCTCTTGCTCTGCAGCCGTTATGTCGAACTGAATCCGGTCAGAAATGGCCTCGCGGCGGGTCCGGCGGACTATCCGTGGTCGAGTTACATGCATCACATTGGCGCAAAATCGGATCCACTGATTACCGACCATCGCCTGTATTGGGCGTTGGGCAACACGCCATTCGATCGTGAAATCGCCTACAAGCTGCTGGCTGAGCAATCCTTGAGTAGCCACGAGGTCGACGTTATCAGCCAGGCGACATTGAAAGGTTGGGCGCTGGGTGCCGATGAGTTCAAATTCGGCCTGGAAAAGCAGGTAAGCCGGCGGGTTAGTCCGGCGAAACGCGGCCGACCGGCTAAGAAAAATGAAGTTGCAGAGAAGTAAGGGCAAGCGCCGGAGGCTGGGGAAGCGGCGTAAATCAGTTTCAATACAAGGGCTCAGCAACGTTTTAAATTCACTCTGTCCCCAATAAAAAAATAAGGAAAATCATAAGGTTTTTAATTTTACTCTGACCCCTTTTGTTCTTATTGAAGAATTGGGTGCAGTGCACTATCCTTAAATCCTTACTCTCAACGTGGTGGAGCACCGTTATGCATGCGCAAGGCCTATACGACCCAGCTAATGAACACGACGCCTGTGGTGTCGGTTTTATCGCCCATATCAAGGGCAAGAAAAACCATTCTATCGTTGAGCAAGGTTTGCTCATCCTGAAGAATCTCGACCACCGGGGTGCGGTCGGTGCCGATCCGCTGATGGGTGACGGCGCTGGTATCCTGATCCAGATTCCGGATCAGTACTACCGTGAAGAAATGTCCAAGCAAGGCGTTGAGTTGCCGCCGCCAGGCGAATACGGCGTCGGCATGGTGTTCCTGCCCAAGGAAAACGCCTCGCGTATCGCCTGTGAACAGGAAATCGAACGTTCGGTGCTGGCTGAAGGCCAGGTCGTGCTGGGCTGGCGCGATGTGCCGGTCGACATGGACATGCCGATGTCGCCGACCGTGCGTGAAAAAGAACCGGTGATCCGCCAGATCTTCATCGGCCGCGGCCCGGACATCATGGTCACCGACGCGCTGGAGCGCAAGCTGTATGTGATCCGCAAATCCTCCGGCCACGCCATCCAGGCGCTGAACCTGATCCACGGCAAGGAATTTTTCGTGCCGTCAATGTCAGCGCGCACCGTGGTCTACAAGGGCCTGCTGCTGGCCGATCAGGTCGGCGTCTACTATAAAGACCTGCAAGATCCGCGCTGCGTTTCCGCGCTGGCGCTGGTGCACCAACGTTTCTCGACCAATACCTTCCCTGAGTGGCCGCTGGCTCACCCGTATCGCCTGATCGCCCACAACGGCGAAATCAACACCGTCAAGGGCAACTTCAACTGGATGCGCGCACGCGAAGGCGTGATGCAGTCGGCCGTGCTGGGCGACGACCTGAAGAAACTGTTCCCGCTGATCTATGAAGGCCAGTCCGATACCGCCTGTTTCGACAACGCACTGGAACTGCTGCTGATGGCAGGCTATCCGCTGGCGCAAGCGATGATGATGATGGTGCCGGAAGCCTGGGAAAACCACACCCTGATGGACGACAACCGTCGCGCCTTCTACGAATACCACGCCGCGATGATGGAACCGTGGGACGGCCCGGCCGCCCTGGCCTTCACCGACGGCCGTCACATCGGCGGCACGCTGGACCGCAACGGCCTGCGTCCGGCGCGTTACATCGTGACTGACGACGACCTGGTGGTGATGGCTTCCGAATCGGGTGTGCTGCCAATTCCTGAATCCAAGATCATCCAGAAGTGGCGCCTGCAACCAGGCAAGATGTTCCTGATCGACCTGGATGCCGGTCGCATCATCGACGACAAGGAATTGAAAGACACTTACGCCAACGCCAAGCCCTACAAGCAATGGATTTCATCGGTGCGCGTCAAGCTCGACGAATTGAAAGCCGAGCCGGGCGAATCCGGTTCGACCATTCCGCTGCTGGATCGCCAGCAGGTGTTCGGCTATACCCAGGAAGATGTCAAGTTCCTGATGGCGCCGATGGCCTCGGCCGGCGAAGAAGCGATTGGTTCCATGGGCAATGACTCGCCGCTGGCCGTCATGTCCAACAAGAACAAAACGCTCTACAACTACTTCAAGCAATTGTTCGCGCAAGTCACCAACCCGCCGATCGATCCGATCCGCGAAGCCATGGTCATGTCGCTGGTATCCTTCATCGGCCCGCGTCCCAACCTGCTCGACACCAACAACATCAATCCACCGATGCGTCTGGAAGTGTCGCAACCGATTCTGAACTACGCCGACATCGCCAAGTTGCGCAACATTAGCGCGCACACCGGCGGCAAGTTCAAGTCGCACGAGCTCAACATCTGCTACCCGGTCGCCTGGGGCAAGGAAGGCATCGAAGCACGCCTGGCCTCGCTATGCGCCAAAGCAGTCGATGCGGTCAAGTCGGGCCACAACATCCTGATCATTTCGGACCGCAAGGTGGATTCCGAGCAAGTCGCGATCCCGGCATTGCTGGCGACATCGGCGATCCACTTGCATCTGGTCAGCAAGGGCTTGCGCACGTCGACCGGCCTGGTGGTCGACACCGGTTCGGCGCGCGAAACGCACCATTTTGCATTGCTGGCAGGCTACGGCGCCGAAGCAATCCATCCCTACCTGGCAATGGACACCCTGACCGAAATGGCCAAGGGTTTGCCGGGCGAGTTGTCGGGCGACAAGGCGATCTACAACTTCCAGAAGGCGATCGGCAAGGGCTTGCTGAAGGTCATGTCGAAGATGGGTATTTCGACTTACATGTCGTACTGCGGCGCGCAGATTTTCGAAGCCATCGGTCTCAACAAGGGGCTGGTCGACAAGTACTTCAAGGGCACCGCATCGAACGTCGAAGGTATCGGCGTATTCGAAGTCGCCGAAGAAGCGCTGCGCCTGCACCGTGCGGCGTTCAGCTCCGACCCGGTATTGTCGAACGCACTCGACGCCGGCGGTGAATATGCCTTCCGTATCCGTGGTGAAGAACACATGTGGACGCCGGATGCGATCGCCAAGCTGCAACACTCGACCCGTGCGAACAACTTCAATTCCTACAAGGAATACGCGCAGATCATCAACGATCAATCCAAGCGCCACATGACCTTGCGCGGCTTGTTCGAATTCAAGATCGATCCGTCCAAGGCGATTTCGATCGATGAAGTGGAACCGGCCAAGGAAATCGTCAAGCGCTTTGCCACCGGTGCCATGTCGCTCGGTTCGATCTCGACCGAAGCGCACGCTACCCTGGCGATTGCGATGAACCGCATCGGCGGCAAGTCCAACACCGGCGAAGGCGGCGAAGACGTCAATCGCTATCGCAACGAACTGAAGGGCATTCCGATCAAGCAGGGCGCTACCCTGGCTTCGGAAATCGGCAAGGATGTGATTGAAGTCGACATCCCGCTGCAAGCCGGCGACTCGCTGCGCTCGCGTATCAAGCAGGTGGCATCCGGCCGTTTCGGCGTGTCGGCTGAATACCTGATCTCGGCCGATCAGATCCAGATCAAGATGGCGCAGGGCGCCAAGCCTGGCGAAGGCGGACAGCTGCCGGGCCACAAGGTCACCGATTACATCGCGACCTTGCGCGTGTCGGTGCCGGGCGTCGGCCTGATTTCGCCGCCGCCGCACCATGACATTTATTCGATCGAAGATCTGGCGCAGCTGATCCACGATTTGAAGAACGTCAATCCGCGCGCTTCGATCTCGGTCAAACTGGTATCGGAAGTCGGCGTCGGCACGATCGCAGCCGGTGTGGCCAAGGCCAAGTCGGATCACGTCGTGATCGCCGGCCATGACGGCGGCACCGGCGCCTCGCCCTTGTCCTCGATCAAGCATGCCGGCTCTCCATGGGAACTCGGCCTGGCCGAAACCCAGCAAACGCTGGTGATCAACGGTTTGCGCAATCGTATTCGTGTGCAGGCCGACGGTCAGATGAAGACCGGCCGCGACGTCGTCATCGGTGCGCTGCTGGGCGCCGACGAATTCGGCTTCGCGACTGCACCGCTGGTGGTCGAAGGCTGCATCATGATGCGCAAATGCCATCTGAACACTTGCCCGGTCGGTGTCGCGACTCAGGATCCTGTCTTGCGGGCCAAATTCTCCGGCAAGCCTGAACACGTGGTCAACTTCTTCTTCTTCATTGCAGAAGAAGCGCGTCAGATCATGGCGCAACTGGGTATTCGCACGTTCAACGAACTGATCGGCCGTTCCGACCTGCTGGACCGTACCAAGGCGATTTCGCACTGGAAGGCGCAAGGCCTGGACTTCAGCAAGATCTTCTATCAACCGGTCAGCAGCACGCCTTACTTCCATACCGAGAATCAAGATCACGGCCTGGACAAAGCGCTTGATCACAAGTTGATCGCGCAGGCGCGCATTGCGTTGGACAAGGGCGAGAAGGTTTCTTTCATCTCGCCGATCCGCAACCTGAACCGCACCGTCGGCGCCATGTTGTCGGGCGAAGTGGCCAAGCGTTACGGCAATGAAGGTTTGCCGGACGACACCATCCACATCCAGTTGCAAGGTACCGCAGGCCAATCGGCCGGCGCATTCCTGGCGCACGGCGTGACGCTGGACCTGGTCGGCGAAGGCAATGACTATGTCGGCAAGGGTTTGTCGGGGGGCCGCATCATCGTGCGTCCCAACACCGAATTCCGCGGTCGCGCAGTCGACAACATGATCTCCGGTAACACCGTGCTGTACGGCGCAACAAGTGGTGAAGCATTCATCAACGGCGTGGTCGGTGAGCGTTTCGCGGTGCGTAACTCCGGAGCGATCGCGGTCGTCGAAGGCACCGGCGACCACGGTTGCGAATACATGACCGGCGGCACCGTAGTTGTGCTGGGCGGCACCGGCCGTAACTTTGCGGCGGGTATGTCGGGTGGCATCGCTTACGTCTACGATGAAGTCGGCGACTTCGCCGGCAAGTGCAACCTGGCCATGGTGGCACTGGACCAGGTCTTGTCCGACACCGAACAGGAAGCATCGACCGACCGCGCCATCTGGCACAGCCTGCAACGCGGCGGCACCGGCCAGACCGACGAAGTGATATTGCGTGGTTTGATTGAGCGTCACTTCAAGTACACCGGCAGCACGCGCGCGCGCTACCTGCTGGACAATTGGGCGACATCGCGCAGCAAGTTCGTTAAGGTCTTCCCGACCGAGTACAAGCGTGCGCTGGGCGAATTGAATGCTGCCAAAGTGAACCCCAAGGACAAGGTTCCGGCATAAGCAAGTCGCCGCAACCAGCCTGAACGATCAATATCAATATACGCAAGGCTGACGATTTCCAAGTGCAACGACAGAATCGTCAGCTGCCTATCCTTAGCGAAGAATGTGAGTGGAAAATGGGTAAAGTAACCGGCTTTATGGAATATGAGCGCCTGAAAGAGGCGAGCGAAGCGCCGCAGTCGCGCATGAAGCATTACAAGGAAT